>JADMIO010980279.1_pt1 | contig 11911 bp, 11 predicted proteins | sample 8958161 | NCBI WGS metagenome assembly JADMIO01 (sample SAMN16585339, study PRJNA669376) | soil metagenome | isolation source: Crop rotation soil | place: USA: Cullars Rotation, Alabama | collected 2011
GGCGCCCGCCGGTGCAGCCGATCGCCACCGTGATCGAGGCGCGCTGGTCGAGCATGAAGCGCGGGATCCAGCGCTGCAGGAACGCGGCGATGTCCTCGATCAGCAGGTTGGCCTGCGTCTCGCGCTCGAGGAACGCGGCGACGTCGGGGTGGTGGCCCGTGAGCGGTCGGAGCGCCGGCTCGTAGTGCGGGTTGGGCAGGATGCAGCGCGCGTCGAAGACGAAGTCCGCGTCGAGCGGCGCGCCCCCCTTGAAGCCGAAGGATTCGAACACCAGCGTGAGCTCGGGGCGGCGCGTGACCACGAGGTCCTGGATCCAGCTCCTCAGCTGGCTGGACGGAATCTCGCTCGTGTCGATGCGCTGGCCGATCTCGGCGAGCCACGACAGGAGGCGGCGCTCCTCGGCGATCGCCTCGGGCAGCGTGAGCCCCTCCTGCATCAGCGGGTGCGGGCGGCGCGTCTCCGAGAAGCGCCGCACGAGGCTCTGGTCGTTCGCGTCGAGGAAGACCACGCGGACGTCGGTGCCGCGCGCGCGCTCCTTCTCGACGAGCTCGGGCAACCGTCCCAGGCTCTCGCGGCTGCGCGCGTCGGCGCTGATCGCCACGCGCTCCTCGCCCCGCTCCTTCGCATAGTCGGCGAGCGGCGCGATGAGATCGGCGGGCAGGTTGTCCACGCAGAAGTAGCCCGCGTCCTCGAGCGCCTTGAGCGCCACGGACTTGCCGGACCCGGACACGCCGGAGAGCACGACGAGCTGCATCAGTCGGTGACCTCGCTGCCTTCGCCCGCGCGCAGCGCCCGCGCCTGGCGCTCGATGAACTCGCGCGTCGAGTCCACGCCGCGCGTGATGAGGATGTGGTTGCGCACCGCGGCCTCCACCAGCACCGCGAGGTTGCGGCCCGGCGCCACCGCGAGCGTGACGGTGGGGATCTCGACGCCCAGGATGTCCTGCGTGCCCGAGCGCGTGGCGAGGCGGTCGCGCTGCTCCCCGGTCACCGGCATCTCGAGGTGCACCATGAGCCGCAGCACCTTGCGCGGCCGGATCGCGGTCTCGCCGAAGATCGACTTGATGTTGAGCACGCCCAGGCCCCGCACCTCGAGGAAGTCGCGCAGGAGCGGCGGGCAGCGGCCCTGGATGGTCTCGGGGCCGATCTGCTGGAGCTCCACGACGTCGTCGGCGACGAGCCCGTGGCCGCGCGAGATGAGCTCGAGCGCGAGCTCGCTCTTGCCGATGGAGGAGTCGCCGGTGATGAGCACGCCGATCTCGAGCACGTCGAGGAAGACGCCGTGCAGGGTGGTGATCTCGCCCAGCTCCTGCTGCATGTAGGGCCGCAGCACGTTGATCACGAACTGGCTGGGCTCGACCGAGGTGAGGAGCGGCGTCTTCGAGGACGTGCACGCCTTGAGCAGCGCCTCGGGCGGCGTGCAGCCGTCGCAGACGACCACGACCACGGTGTCGCCGCCCGCGATGTGCGCGAGCGTCTGCCCGCGCATGAAGGGATCGAGCTTCTCGAGGTACTCGAGCTCGCGCGGGCCGATCACCTGTGCGAGCAGCGGGTGGATGAGGTTCAGGTGCCCGATGAGGCCCACGCCGGGGCGGTGCAGCATCTCCCCGGTGAATTCGCGCTCGCCGCCCTCGGGCGCCGCCGCCCAGGCGAGGCCCAGCCGCGCGCGGCGGTCGTCAAAGAGCCGCTGAACGCTGAGCCGGGGCATAGGGCGACCATTCCGTGATGAGGCGGTGGGCGGTGGCGGCATCGCCCGCGGAAGCGAGCGCGTCGCGCAGGCGCGCGTCGCTGAACATCTGCGCGAGCTCCGACAGGAGCTCGAGGTGCGCCTCGGTCGCATGCTCGGGCACGAGCATGGCGAAGACGAGGCTCACCGGGGCGCCGTCGGGCGCCTCGAAGGGAATGGGCGCCGCGGTGCGCACGAAGGCGCACACCGGCTCCTTGATGGTCTTGATGCGGCCGTGGGGGATCGCGACCCCGTAGCCCAAGCCCGTGGATCCGAGCTTCTCGCGATCGAAGAGCGCGTCGAAGACGCGCAGCCGCGGGATCTGGCGCGAGTTCTCGAACAGCAGCCCGATGTGCTCGAAGAGCCGCTTCTTGCTCCCGGCGTCGAGCCCGAGGACGACGTGGCTCTGGGGGAGGAGGCGGGAGACCAGGTTCATCGAGTGCTTATACGCTCCCTCAGGCCTGGGGGATGCGCTTGATCGCCTGGGGGTTGCGGCCGTGGAAGCGCTCCTTGTGGCGCAGCACCTGGCGGTCGAGCTTGTCGATCAGCCCGTCGATCGCGGCGTACATGTCGCCGTCGTGGGCCTGCACGTGGATGTCCTTGCCCGACAGGTGCACGTTCGCCTCGATGCGCTGGTCGAGCTTCTCGACCGTCATCACGACGTTGACGTCGATCACGTGGTCGAAGTGCCGGTTGATGCGCGAGAGCTTCTGGACGACGTACTCGCGGATCGCCGGGGTGATCTCGACGTGATGTCCGGTCAGGTGCAGGTTCATGCGGGCTCCTTTCTTGGGTCTAGATCGACTTGCGAAGGTTCGCGGGCTGGATGTGCATGGCTTCCCGATACTTGGCCACGGTCCGGCGCGCGACCTGGATTCCCTGTTGCGCGAGGATGTCGGAGATGCGGTGGTCCGAAAGCGGTTTCTTTCCGTCCTCGGCGGCTACCAGCTGCTTTATCAGAGCACGAATGGCGGTGGCGGAACAGGCCCCGCCGGTGTCGGTTGAAACGTGGCTGCCGAAGAAGTATTTCAGCTCGAATATCCCCCTAGGGGTGAGCATGTACTTCTGCGTGGTCACGCGCGAGATCGTGGACTCGTGCAGGCCCACCGCCTCGGCGATCTCGCGCAGCACCAGCGGGCGCATCGCGACCTCGCCGTGCTCGAAGAAATTCTTCTGGCGGTCGACGATCGACTGCGTGACGCGCAGGATCGTGTCGAAGCGCTGCTGCACGTTCTTGATGAGCCAGCGCGCCTCCTGCAATTGTCCGGACAGGTGCTTGCCGCCGTTCTCGCGCGAGGCCTGCAGGATGTCGGCGTAGAGCTTGTTGATGCGAAGCCGCGGCATCGCCTCGCGGTTCAACTGCGCGAGCCACTTGCCGCCGGTCTTGCGCACGACGACGTCGGGCACGACGTAGCGCACGTCGCCCGTGCCGAACGCACGGCCGGGCTTGGGATCGAGCGAGAGGATGAGCGCGCGCACCTCGCGCAGCTCGTCCTCGGAGATCGCGAGCACGCGCTTCAGGCGGTTGAAGTCGCGCGCGGCCAGCACGTCGAGGTGGCGCGTGACGAGCGTGATCGCGGTGTCGCGGTGCGGCGTCGCCGCGGGCAACGAGCGAAGCTGGAGCTCGAGGCATTCGGCGACGTCGCGCGCCCCGATGCCCGTGGGCTCGAGGTTCTGCACGTGCCTCAACGCCGTGGAGAGCTCCTCGATCTCGAGGTCGTCGAGCGCCGCGGCGGCCGATTCCCTCAGCTCCTCGAGCTCGCTCTTGAGGTACCCGTCCTCGTCGAGGTGGCCGATGATGTGCGCGGCCAGGCGCTTGTCCCGCTCGGTGAGGCCCGTGAGCGCGACCTGCTGCAGCAAATGCTCCTGCAGCGTGGGTTCGGCCGCGGCGAACTGCGTGAAGTCGTCGCGCTCGTCGTCGTCGCGGCGCTGCGAGGAGGGCGTGCCCGAATGCTCGTCGGCGAAGCCCTGCTCTTCCAGGCTCGAGGCTTCCTCGCGATGCTCCTCGCGGGTCGTCTCCGCGACCGGGGCCTGCGAATCGGGCAGCGCTCCGGGAGGCGGCGGCGCGGACTCGTCGGCGGGCGCGAGGTCGGCGCGCTCGAGCAGCGGGTTCTCGGCGAGGTAGCGCTCGAGCTCCTGGTTGAGCTCGACCGTCGAGAGCTGCAGCAGCCGGATCGACTGCTGGAGCTGCGGCGTGAGCGTGAGGTGCTGGGATAGCTTGAGCTGGAGGCTGTGCTTCATCTCGAGGGATCCGGCGCCTTCCGGGGCCTCCTGCTAGAGGCGGAAGTTCTCGCCGAGATACACCTTGCGAACGTCCTCATTATAGATGATCTCCTCCGGTTTCCCGAAGGCGAGGACGGCGCCCTGGTTGATGATGTAGGCGTGGTCGCAGATGCCGAGCGTCTCGCGCACGTTGTGGTCCGTGATGAGCACGCCGATCGAGCGGTCCTTGAGGAACCGGATGATCTGCTGGATGTCGAGCACCGCGATGGGGTCGACCCCCGCGAAGGGCTCGTCCAGCAGGATGAAGCGCGGGCTCGTCGCGAGCGCGCGCGCGATCTCGACGCGCCGCCTCTCGCCGCCCGAGAGCGAAATCGCGGGCGAGCCGCGCAAGTGGCCGATGTGCAGGTCGTCGAGGAGGCCCTCGAGGCGCGCGCGCACGTCGTCCTCGGAGTGGCCCTGCAGCTCCAGCACCGCGCGGATGTTCTGCTCGACGGTGAGCTTCCTGAAAATCGACGCTTCCTGCGGCAGGTAGGAGACGCCCAGGCGCGAGCGGCGGTAGATCGGCAGGTGCGTGAGGTCCTGGTTGTCGAGGTAGATCGTGCCGGCGTCGGTGGGGACGAGTCCCAGGATCATGTAGAAGCACGTGGTCTTGCCCGCGCCGTTGGGGCCGAGCAGGCCCACCACCTCGCCGCTCTCGACGGTGAGCGACACGTTCGAGACCACCGTGCGCTTGCGGTACGACTTCTTCAGCCCCTCGGCCCGCAGCACCGAGGCGCGCGGCTCGGGCTTCACGAGCGTGAGGTGGTGCGGCTGCGTGGGCGTCACGGCGGCCACGGTCACTGCGCCTTGCCCGGATCGGCCTTGAGCTCGAGGGGCGGCGCCTTTGTCGCCTCGTCCGCGCCCTTCTTCGCGTCCTCGGCCGTCTTCTTCGGCGGCGTGATGATCACCTTCACGCGCGAGTTGGCCGGGGCCGACTGGCCGGGCGCCGCGCCCGTGACCTCGGCCACTTCCTTGTTCATGTCGTAGGAGATGAACTCGCCCGTGAGCTGGTTCGCGCCGCTGGTGACGCGCGCCTTCTGGAAGAGCTTCAACATGTTGCTGCGGTCGTCGAACTCCGCGCGCTGCGCCTGCCCGTCGATGTACTCGTCGACCTGGTCGCGCTTCTGGCGGAAGGTCACGGGGGAACCCGTGGCGACGTAGAGCTTGTTCTTCTTCGCGTCCTCGCGCAGCTCCAGCCGGTCCGCGGCGATGCGCATCGTGCCCTGGGTCACGATCACGTTGCCGCGCATGGTGGTGACCTTGTTCGCGTCGTCGCCCTCGCCGTGGTCGGCGGTGATGACGATCTCCTTCTCGCGGTCGCCCTTCTCCGCGGACGCGGGCGCGGCGCCGAAGGCGAGCGGGAGGGCGAAGGTCGCGATGAGGAGTGCGCGCATCGTTCTAGCGTTTCGGCACCGGTTTGTACTTAGCGTTCACTTTGTCGAGCTTCAACGTGCGCGCGCGGTTGTCGATTTCCATCGACTGCGCGTGCACGTCGCTCGTGGCCGATTCGAGCCTGACGGGAACGGTGCTGCGCGCGATGCCCTCGTCCGGAAGGACCAGCATCCGCTCGGTCGTGAGCCGCGCCTCGTCGAGCTTCTCGTCCGCATCGCGAACCAATACGACGTTGCGCTCGACCCACACGCGGTCTCCGCCCTGCTCGAGCCGACCCGTGTCGGCGGTGATGGTGAGCTTCGGCTGCTGCGGCTCGAAGGCTTCGATCCGGATCGCCTCGAGGAAGGCGGAATCGTCGTCGGGGTAATGTACCATCTTCCGCGCGACGAGCGTGTAGAGCACGTGCCCGTCGACGCCCAGCTTCTTCGCGTTGAATCCCTCGACGATGAGGTCGGGATCGTGGCGCAGCTTCCCGTCCGCGCGCGCCGCCGTCGGCTGCACCAGCGTGTTGAGCCAGAGGGTGAGAGCCACCAGGAGCGCCAGCGCGCCCAGCGGCAGCCAGGAGGTAGGCCTCACCTTCGCGACTCGAGGACGAGCTCGCAGAACTCGCGCACCGCGCCTCGCCCTCCGTGGGCAATGGTCACGTAGTGCGCGCTCTCCTTCACCGCCGCCACCGCGTTCGCGACCGCGACCGCGAGCCCGCAGCGCTTCATCACGGCGAGGTCGGGAAGGTCGTCACCCACGAACGCGCAGGCCTGGGCGTCGACGCCGATGCGCTGCGTGAGCTTCTCGAAGTCCGCGACCTTGTCGGCCGAGCCTTGCACGACGTGGGTCACGGCAAGCTCGGCCGCGCGGCGCGTGACCGCTTCCGACGAGCGCCCCGAGAGGATCGCGCACGTGACGCCCGCCGACTGAAGCATCTTCAGGCCGTGCCCGTCGAGGATGTTGAACGCCTTGAACGCCTCGCCGCCGGGGCCCATGTAGATCGTGCCGTCGGTCATCACGCCGTCGACGTCGAAGATCGCGAGCCGCACCTTGCGCGCGCGGTCGAGGAGCGCCGCGCGTTCCGCGCTCATACGACCCGGGCCGCGAGCAGGTCGTGGAAGGTGACCGCGCCGACGAGCTTCTCGGAGCCGTCGAGCACGACGAGGCGGCCGCCGAGGCTCTTGTTCTCGAAGATCTGCGCCGCCTCGGCGGCGAGCTTGTCGGGCGCGATCGCGGTGAATTTGCGCACCATCACGTCGCCCACCTTCAGGTCGCGGACGTTGTCGCGCTCGCGCAGCAGCCGGCGCAGGTCGCCGTCGGTGAAGATGCCCTCGAGCCGGCCGGCGGCGTCGACCACGCACGTCATGCCGATGCCCTTGCGCGACATCTCCTCGAGCACCGTCGGCACGAGCAGGTCGGAAGCGCGGCTCGTCGGAAGCTGCTCGCCCTTGCGCATGATGTCGGACACGTGCACGAGGAGCTTGCGCCCGAGCGCGCCGCCCGGATGGTGCATCGCGAAGTCGTCGCTCTCGAAGCCGCGCGCTTCCAGCAGCGTCATCGCGAGCGCGTCGCCCAGCGCGAGCGTTGCCGTGGTGCTCGCCGTGGGCGCCAGCTCCAGCGGGCACGCTTCCTTCTCGACGCGCGCGTCGAGATGCACGTCGGCCTCGCGAGCGAGCGTCGAGCCCTCGCGGCCGGTGATGGCGATCACCTTGGCACCGCGGCGCTTGATGATGGGCAGGATGCGCCCGATCTCGTCGGACTCGCCCGAGTAGGAGATCGCGATCACGACGTCGTGCTCGGTGATCATGCCCAGGTCGCCGTGGCTCGCTTCGGCCGGGTGCATGAAGAACGCGGGCGTGCCGGTGGAGGCGAGCGTCGAGGCGATCTTGTTCCCGACGTGGCCCGACTTGCCCATGCCCGTCACGACCACGCGGCCCTTCGTGGCGAGGATGATGCGGTGCGCCTCGATGAACGCGGAACCGAGGCGCGCCTTGAGCCCTCGAACCGCGTCCGCTTCGATGTCGAGCACGTCCCGCGCGAGATCGAGCAGGCGCTCACCGTCGGTTGCCGCGTGGCGTTGTAGTAGATTCGACACGACGGAAATTATAAGCCCGCCGCCCTTGCACGACGCCCTGCACGTCACGCTGATCCTGCTCTCCGCCGCCGTGGCGGTGGTCGTGCTCTTCAGGATGGTGTCGCTGCCCGTGATCCTCGGCTATCTCGCCGTGGGCGCGCTCGTGGGACCGCACGCGCTCGGGCTCGTCGCGGCCTCCGAGGACACGAAGAGCCTCGCGGAATTCGGCGTGGTGTTCCTCATGTTCTCGGTGGGCCTGGAGTTCAGCCTGCCCCAGCTCACGGCAATGCGCCGCACCGTGTTCGTGTTCGGCGGCGCGCAAGTGGCCGTCGTCACCGCGATCGGCGTCGCGGCCACCCTGGCCGTCGGGCTCACCTGGCGCACGGGGCTGGTGATCGGGGGCGCCATCGCGATGTCGTCGACCGCGATCGTCTCGAAGATGCTGGTCGAGCGCGCGCAGCTGCACTCGCCGCACGGGCGCCAGATCATGGGCGTGCTGCTCTTCCAGGACCTCGCGGTGATCCCGCTGCTGGTGCTCGTGCCGGTGTTGTCGCTCTCCGGCGAGCAGATCGCGGGCGCGATCGGGGTCGCGCTCGCCAAGGCCGCGGTGGTTCTCGCGATCGTGCTCTTCGTGGGCCAGCGCGTGATGCGGCCGCTCTTCAACATCGTCGCGCGCCAGAAGTCCTCCGAGCTCTTCGTGCTCTTCGTGCTGCTGGTGACGCTCGGGCTCGCGTGGGTGACGGAGAGCTCGGGACTGTCGCTGGCGCTCGGCGCGTTCCTCGCGGGCATGCTCATCTCGGAGACCGAATACCGCTACCAGGTCGAGGACTATATCCAGCCGTTCCGCGACGTGCTGCTGGGACTGTTCTTCGTGACGATCGGGATGCTGCTCGACTTCGGCGTGATCGGGCGCTACTTCATCCTCGTGATCGGCCTGCTCGCCGCGATGCTGCTGGTGAAGTTCGGCGTGATCTTCGCGCTCGCTCGCGCGATGGGCAACGAGAAGCCCACGGCGCTGCGCACTTCGCTCTCGCTGGCGCCCGCGGGTGAATTCGGCTTCGTGCTGCTGGCGCTCGCCGCGGCCCAGGGCGCGGTCGATGGCGACGTCATCCAGATCGTCCTCGCCGCATCGCTCCTGTCGATGCTTTCCTCGCCGCTCATCCTCGCGCGGATGGAGCGCATCGTCCTGCACTTCGTCGAGAGCGAATGGACCCACCGCGCGCTGGCGCTGCACCAGCTGGCGGTCAAGACCATGGCGCAGAAGCAGCACGTGATCGTGTGCGGCTACGGCCGCAGCGGCCAGGCGCTCGCGCAGTACCTCGAGCGGGAGAAATTCAGCGTGATCGCGCTCGACTCCGACCCCGAGCGTGTCCGCCAGGCGGCGGCCGCGGGCGACTCGGTGGTCTACGGCGATGCGTCCCGGCGCGAGGTGCTCGTGGCCGCGGCGCTCTCGCGCGCCCAGGCGGTCGTGGTGAGCTTCGCCGACACGCCCAAGGCGCTCGCGATCATCGCGCACGTGCGCGAGATCCGCCCCGAGGTCCCGGTCATCGTGCGCACGTTCGACGACACCGACGTGGGGCGGCTGCGCGAGGCGGGCGCCGCGGAGATCGTGGCCGAGGTGGTCGAGGGCTCGCTCATGCTCGCCACGCAGACGATGCTGCAGCTGGGCGTGCCGCTCAATCGCGTGCTGCGCGGGCTACGCGACGTTCGCGAAGCGCGCTACCACATCATGGGCGGTTTTTTCCGCGGCGTGACCGACATCGAGGCCGCCGATGCCGACGCGCCGCGATTGCGGACCATCGTCGCCACCGAGAACGCGGCTTGCGTGGGCAGGACGCTGGAATCGCTCAATCTCGCCGGAATCGACGTGCAGGTGACCGCCGTGCGGCGCACCGGCACGCGCGAAGTGAACCCCTCGCCGGAGACGCGCATCCAGGCGGGAGACGTCCTCGTGCTGCTGGGAACGCAGGAGAACCTCGCCAAGGCCGAAATTCGATTGCTGCAGGGCTGAAAGCAAGACGGCCCGCTGGAGCGGGCCGTCGTGCCGGAGAAGGCGGAAGCCTCTTACGTTCAGAACGTCATGCAGACGGTGTAGTTGTTGCTCTCCTCGGGCGCGCCGATCGCTGCGGCGGCGGTGGGTACCGCCGAGCCGTCGGGCACGGCGCGCATCGAGCCCGTCGTCACGTCGCCATCGTCCATCTGCACGTCGAGCTGCTTGGCGAACTTGCCGAGGATGCCGGCCGAGCAGATCTGGTAGGTGCCCGTCATGTTCGAGATCTGGGGTTGGCCGGTCGACATGCTCGACACGCCGATTTGCCCGCCGACCGCGTTCTTGGGGGTGAAAGGATCGCTCGCGTTCACCGCCGCCCACGTCGTGGGGCCCGCCGCGAGGTTGGCGAAGCGCACGTGCGCCCAGAACTGCTGGGTCTCGTCGGCGGCCGCCGTGGGCTTCCACGGGCCATTGATGAGGCCGTTGCCGTTGCCGTTCGCGCATGGCGCCACACAAGACGACATGTGCGTCAGCGCCGCGCTATCGTCGCCGGGAAGGGCCTTGAACTTGTCCTGGTAGGCGTAGATGTACGTGGGGATCACGCGGAAGTCGTTGGCCAGGTTCTTCACCTTGGCGCTGTTGATCAATTCCTGCCCCTTCAGGATGCCGCCGAGCAGCAGGCCGATGATCACGAGGACGATCGCGATCTCGACGAGGGTGAAGCCTGATTGTTGGGATTTCATGTGCGCGCTCCGTTTGGTCTTTTCCTGACTACCATACTGCAAGTGCCGTGCCACTTTCGCACGCCAATGTTTTGCTTGGCTTTTCGCCCGAAGCTGTGACTTACTTCACAGGCCTCGCCCCCCGCGGTTGTCGGCACCTCGAACAGGCCCTGTCGGGTTTCCGACAATGGGGGGCGTCGGCTATCCTCGACCCCTGTCCCCCGATCGCCCGCCCTTGAACGCCGCCACCGCAACCGCCCTCGACAAGCGCCTCGCCGCCATCATCGTCGCCAACCGCCGCTGGGTGGTGCTGGCGATGCTGCTGTCGCTGCACATGGCGCTCATCGCCTCGGCCGGCGGCAACTTCCAGCGGCTGTGGCTGCTGGTGCACTTCGGCCTCTTCCTGCTGTGGCAGCCGTTCTTCGCCCAGGAGCGCGAGCTCGACGTGGCCTCGGTGATCCTGCTCCTCGCGCTCACCGGCATCACCCTGTGGTTCGTCGCGGGCTGGATGATCGTGACGTGGCTGGTCCTCCTGCTGGGCATCCTGGGCGGTCGCGTGTTCACCGCGCGGGCCGAGCAGGGCAACCGCTTCTACCTCATCGCGTTCGCCTACGTGGTGACGGTGATGCTCCTCTGGGCGGTGCCGCGGCTGCTCCTCATCCAGGACATACCCGACATCGTGGGCCGCTTCTCGCGCCAGATCCTGCCCTTCGTGCTGGCGCTGCTCATCGTGCTGCCGCACCCGCGCGAGGACCACTCGAACCTGGTGTTCGACTTCTTCTACGCCGTGCTGGTCTTCCAGCTGGGCGTGGTGCTGGCCCTGGGCGCGATCGTCTCGATGCGCTTCACCGACGGCGACTACATCGAGGCGGTGGTCGTGACCGCCACGGGCTTCGGCCTCGCGCTCTTCGTGCTCGCGGTGCTCTGGAACCCGATGCGCGGCTTCGGGGGATTGCGGACGTATTTCTCGACGTACCTCATGTCGGTCGGCATGCCCTTCGAGCTGTGGATGCGGCGCGTGGCCGAGCTCGCCGAGACCGAGGACGACCCGCGGCGCTTCCTCGAGCAGTCGCTCGACGAGATCGCCAAGATGCCGTGGATGCGCGGCGGCACGTGGACCTCGCCCGATGGCGGGGGGCGCTTCGGCATGGAAAGCGAGCACGCGACCCGCTTCCAGCATTTCTCGCTCGACATCGTGTTCCACTCGAGCATCCCGCTCTCGCCGGCATTGAACCTGCACATGCGCCTGCTCGCGCAGGTGGTCGGCGAGTTCTACGAGGGCAAGCGCCGCGAGCGCGCGCTGGCGCGCCACGCATACCTGCAGGCGGTTCACGAAACGGGCGCGCGCCTCACGCACGACGTGAAGAACCTGCTGCAGTCGCTCTACGCGCTCACCTCGATGGCCCCGCGCGAGCCCGCCGAGGGCTACCAGGGGCTGCTGCAGCGCCAGCTCCCCCAGCTCACCAAGCGCCTGCAGTCGACGCTCGAGAAGCTGCGCTCGCCCGAGATCGAAGCGCGCGACCTGCCCGTTCCCGCGAGCGCGTGGTGGGCCGACGTGGAGCGGCGGCTCGCGGGCAGCGACGTGGCGCTGCAGGCCGCGATCGAAGCCGACGGCGAGATCCCCTCGGGACTCTTCGACTCGTTCGCGGAGAACGCGATCGACAACGCGCGCGCCAAGCGCGCGCGCGAGCCCGGGCTCGCGATCACGATGCGGCTCGCGGCCAACGCCGAGCGCATCGAGCTCTCCGTGAAGGACACCGG
>JADMIO011664310.1_pt1 | contig 11911 bp, 10 predicted proteins | sample 8958161 | NCBI WGS metagenome assembly JADMIO01 (sample SAMN16585339, study PRJNA669376) | soil metagenome | isolation source: Crop rotation soil | place: USA: Cullars Rotation, Alabama | collected 2011
TTCGGGGCCCGCCGACGTGCTCGCATTTTTGGGAAGTGAACTAGCCAGGAACGGTTGGCAAGCGGTGCGGATTGATATTCCGGGACGCGGCGATTTCGAGGGCGATCGCGCCGCGATTGGCTTGGACGAAATGATTGCCGCGGCGCTCGCCGCAACTGGAATAGCTCCCGAAGACCCGGCGCGTACGTATTTTCTGGGAATGTGTTCGGGCGGAAACGTGTCACTGGGCGCGGTTTCGCTGAATTCGATGAACGCCGGCGTCATCGCGCTCTCCACCTTGCCGTTTCAGCCCGCACGTTCGAAAGATTTTGAACGCCGCCGCATGTGGAAGAACATTAAGAATTATGCCGTGAAGGCGACCAGTCCGGGGACATGGGTGCGCCTTATAAAAGGGGAGATCAACGTCGACCGCGTGAAGAAGAACGTCACCGCGACGGAAAAGCCTGCGGGTGGCGAACGAAATCTGAAAGACAGCGCGCGCGATATTGAACGCGAGTTGCTCGAGTGGAAGGCGCCGGGGCTATTTATCTACGGCAGCGGCGATGAGGAAGCGGCGCTCGCGCGCACGCATTTCGAAAAGCTGCACGCGAGCGGAGTGGCTCAGCCGGGTGCGACGCACTTTCATACTATCGACGGCGCAAACCATAATTTTTACAGCCGCGCGTGGCGGCGGGAACTGGCGGACAAGATTCTCGCGTTTCTTTGCTGACGCTCGCGGGCGTCCCGAAAAAAGCCCCGGGCTAATTTGCCCGAGGCTTTTTTTGACCCATCTGAATTCCGAAATCCGAAATCGAACGGTCACTTTCGCTCGACCTGGATGCTCAGCGTCGGCGGCTGAACCTCCGGATCCGTGCTCGACTCGTCGCTGTGCGCCGGAGGACTGGACTTGCGCGTCGCGACGTTTTCGTTTTCATGATCGTGATCGTCGGCGAGTGCTTCGTCCTTCGGCGCTTCGTCGCTGGGCATTTCGTCTTTTGTCTTCGTCGCGGCGCTTTCTTCGTCCTTTGGCGCGGCGTAGGGCAGGTCGGGAATGATCAAAACCTGACCGGGGCGGATACGGTCCTTCTGAGTCATGCGGTTGAGCTCCGCGATCTTGTTATAGTGATCGGGAGTGCCGTAGTTCTTCTTGCTGATGCTCCAAAGCGTATCGCCGGATTCGACGACGTACGTGCGCTGACCGGGACCCGGTTCCAGTTTCGGGCGGGGCTCGGACTTGGGCTTCGTCTCCTTTTGCTCCTTTATAGGGGAGACGGCGACAGGCTTTTCCGGCGTAACTGGCGCAGGCGCCGGGAGCGGAGCCGGCAGCGGTGCGGGCGGCGGATCAGCCCTCGGAGCAACGGGTGGCGGTGAACTCTTTAAGCCGACGTCCGTAGCGGAGGTCGATTTGTCATCATGAACGTAATTAGCGTACAGAAGTAGCGCGATCGTCGAGAGTAAGAGCACGATCGCAACGCTGAATAGCGCGCGGAACATGGTTGAATTCCCCCCAGAAAACTATCCCCATCCCATGTATCGGTGCGTAAGGTGATGAGCTTGAACTGAATCACATGTGCGATGCGAAAACGAAAAAAGCCACAAAGGTAATGGTGGAAATGCATCCGGACGGGATATGTTAAAGATAAGCACGATGCGCAATCCGGTGGGGTGAGCCGATGAAAGACTTAAAAATCGAACGGGTTCTAACGACCGAAGATGGCGTCACCATCCTGCGCCTGATTGGCGCGATCGACGCGCACACCTTTGACGAAGTGGATATCACGATTCAGGATCTCTTCGCGGAGGGCGTTTACAAAATCGTCCTCAACCTTGAAGACGTCACCTACATTTCATCGGCCGGCATCGGTACGCTGGTGTCATCCACGCTGCAAGCACGCGAGAACGGTGGGAACCTGATCGTAATCAAAATTTCAAACCGGCTTCGCGATGTTCTTACCGTCCTCGGGTTACTCGATGCGTTGCAGTGCGCGGAAGACCTCAAACCAGCGCTCGCTCGGTTCTGACGTCCCGCGAATTCACGTAGCGCAGTCCGCTGATCAAATCTGAACAATCGAAAATCGTTCCCCGCCGGAATATTCCTTTTCGCGCGCGCGATACGCTTTCGTACGTACTCGTATCGGTTTAAGCTGGTGGGCGTATGGCAGCCACGATTGAAGAGACACTCTTTCCGCGCTTACAGCGCGTCGACGGAAAGCCGAAGCTGACGCTCAGCGCGGTGTTGATCGAGTCCAGACTGTACGAGTCACCGCTGGGTTCGGTCTATCTGGGCAGACATCAGGGCTTGCATGTTCCCGTCGTGGTGCGAGTGATGCATCCGCGGGTCCGTTCGCTCCTGAAGGACTACAATAAATTTCTCGAAGAGTCGCGCCGCCTGAGCACGCTCCGGCATCCGAATATTGTTGGACTGCTGGACGTGGGTGAATACGAAGACCACCATTATCTGGTGATGGAGTATGCCGAAGGCGTGCCGCTGATGGAGCGCATCAAAGACCGGCCGCTCTCGGAAGCGCAGGCTCTGGGGCTGCTGCTCCCCATCGCGGAGGGCCTGGCGGAACTGTGGAAGTGCGGCTTCGTCCATCGCGGCGTAAGCCCGGGCATTATCTTCATCGGCCGGGACGGCGCGGCGAAGCTGGATCTAACACCACTTCGCCGCAACTACACCGATCCGCAGTTCAAGGCGTATCTCTCGCCGAATCTGGCGCCGTACTGGTCGCCGGAGGAGATTCGCAATCAGCCGGTGGATCCGAGTTCGGACATGTGGAGTTTCGGCGCGACGCTTTACCATGCGGTGACGGGCAAGACGCCGTTGCCACTGGGAGAGGGCATGGGCCACGCGAGCGCGATGCTCGGCGATCCCGTGCCGCCGCGGAAGGTGAACCCTGCTCTTCACGACGGGATGGAGCAGGTGCTGCTCAAGCTGTTGAGCAAAAACTTTGAAGACCGCTTCCTCTCGGCCGAGGCGTTCCTTACCGCGTTGCGCAGTATACAGACACAAATCAGCGGCACGGGCATTCACGAGCCAACGATCATGATGGCGGACGTGAACAAGCCCGACGGTTCGCATAAGAAGCTTGCGCCGGAACTGGGCCTCGCCGATGTCGTCGGAAATTGCAAGATCGTCAAAAAGCTGGGCGCCGGCGCCTTTGGCGTCGTGTATCTGGCGCGGCATAAGGTGCTCGACCTGGACGTGGCGATCAAAATTCTGCCGCTTGAATCCGCGTACCGCGACCCGAGTTTCGTCGAGATGTTTTTGCGTGAAGCCCGGACGGCGGCGCGCATCCGTCATCGGAACGTGATCGGCATTTTCGAAGCCGGCGTTCAGAATGGTCAGCACTACATCATCATGGAACTCGCGCCCGGCGGCACGGTGCTGGAGCGCATGATGCTCTATGGCGGAAAGCTTGCGCCGAGCATGGCGCAGCGCATTCTGCTGGAGGCCGCGCGCGGACTGGCAGCGGCGGCGCAGTTGAACATCATTCATCGCGACATCAAGCCGGACAACCTGATGTTCTCCGCCGACGGCGAAGTGAAGATCGCCGACTTGGGCCTGGCCAAGCGACTAATTCCATCGAACGTGACGGAGACGATCCGCGCATCGCTGGCGGCCGACCAGCTTTCGATGCGAAATGAACCGGGGATGCTGGCGGGAACGCCGGCGTACATGGCCCCGGAGATCGCCGCCGATCCTGAACACGTGGATACGCGCGCGGACTTGTATTCGCTCGGCGTGACCGGATTTCACATGCTTACCGGCAAGCTGCCGTTCGATGGCAAATCGCCGATGGAAGTGATCATGAAGCACGTGCTGGACGACCGCGTCGCGCCGCACGAGATCGAACCATCGGTTCCGCAGGATCTGTCCGCGATTATTCTGAAACTGATGCAGAAGCGGCCTGAGCACCGCTACCAGACGGCGGTGGAACTGGTCAAAGCGCTGGAGTTCCTCAGCGTTTCGGAAGGCTTGATGTCTACGTTCTAAGTCCCGGTAACACGTTCTTACTACAGGAGGAATAAACGATGGCAAAGATGCAACCCGACCACCACGACGCCGAGTTGGTCCTGAGGCTCTACGATCTCCGCCGCGAAGCGGTGATGCGCGAATCGCGCAATGCGATTAATGGCAAGTTCTGGCCGAAGAGCTACGAAGAAGCAGTGGCGATCACCAAGCCCGATCATCCGTTGAACGCAGCGTTCCGCCAGACTTCCAGCTACTGGGAGATGGTCTACGGCATGGCCAAGCATGGTATCGCGCACGCGGATTATCTGATCGAGAACAATGGCGAAGGCCTGTTCCTGTACGCGAAGCTGCAGCCGTACCTCGACCGCTTCCGCAAGGAAATGAACTCGCCCACCGCCTTCCAGAACGCCGAGTGGATTTCGAAGAACTGCGAAGAAGGCAAACGCCGCTTCGAGACGATCCAGAGCCGCGTGAAGAAGATGGCCGAATCGAAGTGAGGCGAATGGCGAATGTCGAAGGTCGAATGACGAATGTCGAATGACCGCGAAGAAGCTCGCGGCGTTGCAAAGGTGCTTCCAAAGCGCTAGAACCAGCGCGTCAGTTTGACCTTTGGACGATAGGTAAGTCGATTCGACATTCGGCATTCGTAACGACATTCCCTTTATGCAGAACAAGCAACCTTCTGTCGGCGTGATCGGCCTGGGGTACTGGGGTCCGAACCTCGTCCGAAATTTTTATGAGCATCCCGGGTTTGAGCTGCGCTGGGCGTGCGATGCGCGCCCTGCGCGGCTGGCCGCGGTCAAGCAGCGCTATCCAACGGTTCAACTTTCCAGCGATGTCGCGGAACTCCTGAGCGATCCGCAGCTCGATGCAGTCGCCATTGCGACGCCGGTAGGTACGCATTTCGAGCTCGCGCGCAAGGCGCTCGAAGCGGGCAAGCACGTGCTCGTCGAAAAGCCGATGACCCGAACCGTCGCCGAAGCCGACCAGCTCGTCACGCTCGCGGAGAAAGCCAGACGTGTGCTGATGGTCGATCACACGTTCCTGTTTACGCCCGCAGTGTCGGAAATTCACAAGCAGGTCGCGGCAGGCGAGCTGGGATCGCTCTACTTCATCGACTCTGTGCGGATCAATCTCGGCATTTTCCAGCATGACGTGAACGTGCTGTGGGACCTGGCGCCGCACGATCTCTCGATCATCACGCACGTGCTCGGCCGCATGCCTCGTCGCGTCTCGGCGGTCGGCGCCTGTCATACGCGCAGCGATCTGGCGGACATCGCGCATCTGTATCTGGATTTTGGCGACGACCTGATCGCGCACGTTCATTCGAGCTGGCTCTCGCCCGTGAAAGTGCGGCAGATGGTCTTTGGCGGATCGAAGCGGACGTTGATTTACAATGACATCGAGCCCAGCGAGAAAATCCGCGTGTACGCCGCTGGCGTGGATCTGAAAGAGAACGACGAGGAAGGCATTCAGCGCACACTGGTCAGCTACCGCCGCGGCGACGTGCTGATTCCAAATCTGGACCTGCGCGAAGCGTTGAACGCGGAAGTCGAGCATTTTCACTCGGCCATTGTCAACCAGACACCGTGCATCAGCGGCGGTGAATTCGGCCGGAACATCGTCCGGGCGCTGACCGCCGCGGACGAAAGTCTGAAATCGGGGAAGTTTGTGAATCTCTGAACGGAAGGAACGGACACCGCATGGCTCATCCGCAGCGCGACGCGAACTACGACCGTGAGAACTTCATCCGCATCGCGCCGGACGTCGTGCTGGGGAAGAACGTCGGAATTTTTTCGTTCGTGAACTTGTACGGCTGCAGCATCGGCGACGAGACGAAGGTCGGAGCGTTCGTCGAAATTCAAAAAGGCGCGGTCATCGGCAAGCGCTGCAAAATTCAAAGCCATACCTTCATCTGCGAAGCCGTCACGATAGAAGACGAGTGTTTCATCGGGCATGGCGTCACGTTCATCAACGATCGTTACCCGGCCGCGGTGCTGCCGGATGGAAAGCCGATCAAGACCGGCGACTGGGAATGTGTGCCGACGCGTGTCTGCAAGCGCGCAGCGGTCGGATCGAACGTGGCAATCCTGTGCGGAGTGACGATCGGCGAAGGCGCCACGGTGGGTGCCGGTGCGGTGGTGACGAAGGACGTGCCGCCGGGCGCCGTCGTGGCGGGAGTGCCGGCGCGAGTCATCCCGCGGCAACGCAAGTAATATAAGGGAGACGCAGTGTAGTCGCGGGGAAATCGGTGGGGAGCACACCGCCTGCGCACACGTGCCTAACTTCTTTAAATTCAATGCTTTCAGCGTTATTTTCCGGTGTAACTACTAACAGCGCGCACAAGGAGCAGCGAAAACCTTTCGACGGGTATTCATGCGCCTTGCACCCGACTACTGTTTCCGGCAGTATAGCGTCGGCGAAAATCCAGGTGCCAGTTAACGCATGTCGAGCCAGGACGAAAACTTCGTTAAGTACGTGCTGCAGACCGGCATGGCGACGGACGCGCAAATCGCTGCCGCGCGCAAACGGCTTAATGAGCATTCGAAAGTCGGCAACAGCTCCACACTTTCCGAAGTCATGGTCCGCGAAGGGATCATCACTACCGCGCAGCGCGAAACCGTCGAGAAAAAGCTCAAAGCCCAAGCCGCCGGCGTTCAGCAACTCGGTAATTACAAGCTGATCAAAAAACTCGGCGAAGGCGGCATGGGCGCGGTTTATCTGGCCGAAGACACCGTCGCGTTCCGCAAGGTCGCGCTGAAGGTGCTCAGCCGCAAGTACTCCGCGAACCCGGAATTTCTCGGCCGCTTCCGCCGCGAAGCGCAGGCGCTCGGCCGGCTCAATCATCCCAACATCGTCGCGGGATTTAACGTCGGCGAAGACAAAGGCTACCAGTACTACGTCATGGAGTACTGCGAAGGCGAGCCGCTCGACAAACGCCTGAAACGCGTTCGCCAACTGCCAATTCACGAGGCAATCGAGATCACCATCCAGGTGGCGCACGGTCTGCAGTACGCTCACGACCACAACACGATTCATCGCGATATCAAGCCCGGCAACCTGTTCGCGATGACTGACGGGCTGATCAAGATTCTCGACATGGGCCTCTCGAAGACAATCGGCGAGGCTGATTCGTCCTTCAACACGCAGGCGGGCGTCACGGTCGGGACGCCGCATTACATCTCTCCCGAGCAGGCGCGCGGTGAGCAGTCGATCGACGGCCGCACGGACATCTATTCACTTGGCGCGACGCTCTATCACCTGATCACTGGCCGCACGCCGTTCGAAGGTCCGACCTCGGTCGTGATCATGACCAAGCACCTGCATGAGCAGCTCGAGAATCCTGCCGATCTGCGGCCGGATTGCCCTGAAGGCCTCGTGCAGATCATCACCAAGATGATGGCGAAGAAGCCCAACGACCGTTATCGCTCGTGCGTCGAACTGGTGGAGGATCTTGAAGCGGTCGCCGTCGGGAACGCGCCTTCCAGCCCGGCGCTCGATCCGATTCACTCGTCCGTCGGAATGCGGTCGCTGCGAATCGGTACGGGGACGTACAAGCCGGTGGGCGCCGAACGTCAAGTGACCGAGCCGGTTAATAAACGTGCGACGGGTAAGCGCGAGCCGGTTGGCCCGGACCGCGATGGTGTTTCGGAACCGAACAAGCGGGCCACGGGCAAACGTGAGCCGGTGATTCTCGAACGTTTGACGCCCAGCGAACCGTCGATGAAGCGTGCAACGGGTAAGCGCGAACCTGTCGGCGGAAGTGATGTGCCGGGCAATCGTCCGGTCCGGCCGCCGAGTGGTACGCAGGACAAATCCGCGGCGTTGCGCAAGTCGGGGCAGGTTCCTGCAACACAGCCGGAGCCGCTGGTCGACGAAATCAGTCTTTCCCCGCAAGCACGCAAGCGCGCCACACCCGCACCGGAGCCGGCTGCACAGAAAGCTGAACCCGTCACGGCGGAACCCTCGCCGGCGCCGACGGAAGCAGCCGAACCTGCGGCGGAGGCCGTTGAAGTACCTGAACCAGTCGAAGTCGCGCCAGTTGCGGAAGAGCCGCCGGCCGCGGCGGACTCAGCTTCGAAGGTCGAAACACCGGTTCCGGCGCCGGCAGTCGGTACGCCGGTTGCGAGTAATGTCCCAGCGCTTCCGGCGGAAACGCCCGCGACTCAGCGGTCCTCAACCAAACCGTTGCTCGGAGTTGCTGCCGCCGCGGCGGTTCTCGTCATTGCAGTCGCGTCATACTTCATCTTCGGCGGTCGCAAACATCCGGACACAGCGGGCACGACGACTCCGCCGGTTTCGAATCCGAGCTCCGATCCGAGTCCGGGTACGAACAATCCGACGCCGACCTCCACGAAGCAGCCGCCCGTTACGCTGCCGGCATCAATGCCCGTCAAACAGGGCGAACCGTTGATTCCGAACCGTAACACGCTGCAGGATGGCGTGGCTCAGGTTGAAACGCTCACCCGCAAACGCGATTTTTCACACGCGCGGGAACGGCTGGACGAGTTGGAGCGCGAAGTCGCTGAAAAGGATACGTACAACGTGAGCTGGTGCGCGAAGCTCGACGGTCTTGACCGCTCGATCCAGAACGCCGAGCAGACGATGAAGCAGGAATTTAAGAAACAGCTCATCACGCCCAACGAACTGCCCTCAATGCCCGCAGGCGCGATTCTGCTGTTTAATTCGAACGGGAGTGACGCGCGCATCAAGTGGTCGCCGCGCACGATCAAATTCTTCACCGGAAAACTGCCGTGGGTCGACGGACAGGGAGACTCGCGCGTGATGAGCTTCGAAGCTCCCGACGCTCTACTGAGCCCCGGTGCTCACGGGCGCATCGTGTTCGAATACAACGCAACCGTCGAATGCGACGGCGTCGTAAAATTTCTGACCAGCGATGAGAAGTGGAAGGAACTGGCGGTCAGCTTTCAACCCGGCCGGCTGAAAAAAATCGAAGTATCGCCCGGCGCGCAGTTCTTTAATGGAATGACGGTCAGCAAAATCGCGATCGAAATTAATAACGCGCGAGAGGATGGCCTGGCGTTGTACCGGATCTATCTGGCGAAGTAGGGCCCTACGCGTAGACCGCTGTCTTCCAGATCGGCACGTCCTTCTTCAATCGATCGGTAAACTCATCCAGCGCGGCAATGCCTTCTTTGCGGTGTTTGGAGGCGATGCGCAGGCGGTACGAAACTTCGCCGTTGCGTACGCGTCCGCGGCTGTGTTCGACTTGAATCGCGAGCAGCGCGTGCTTCTCCAGCAGTTCGCGCGCAATTTTCTCGAGCATGCGGCTGGCCATCGGTTCGTACGCTTCGTAATCAAGCGCCACAATCGGCCGGCCGTCTTCGTTCGGCCGCACAATTCCGTCGAAGCAGAACGTCGCACCCGCTCCGGGAAATGCCCATGCAACGGCAGTGGAGGGGAGGGGCCCATCAATAATTTTTATCGTGACGCTCATCCGCCGGAGACCATTCCGATCAGCGCGATCTCGTCGCCGGGTTCAATTTTATAGCTCATATCGACAAATTCGTGATTGATCGCGAAGCGGCATGTTCCGAGCAGCGGCCGAAGCATGGGATACTCCTCCGCGAGGCGCTCGACCAGGGCCGCGCAAGTCGGTTCCGCAAGATCGAGTGCGGTCTCGCGTGTCCCCGCGGCTTTCGCCTCTGGCCCAAATAGCTTCACTCGCACAAGCATGGCTCTATAATAGGTGCGAGGCGCGATAGAAAAATGGAAATTTGGAGACAGACACAGGCGCGGCCGCTCGATGCACACCGTGACAGGCGTCCTTGCCGCGCAAAGTGGCCTCGTGTATACTCTTTGCCTCGGTCGCAGTTGGGCCGCAACTCGGAATTCGAAACTCGAACCTCGGCATTCGAGTAACGAGCCCCGCGCGTGCGCGCGGGTCGTTTTTTCGTACGCGGAAGAAGGAGCTGCAGGTCATGCCAGTCAAGTTTAATGAAATCAAGCAGGGCGAAGCGATTATGTTCAACAACGAAATCTGGATCGTCTTCAAAAAAGATCTGCAGACGCGCGGCAATCTCCGCAGCTACTACCAGGTGCTGCTGAAGAATCTCGAACGCGGCAACGTCTACAATCAGCGCTTCTCTCCGGAAGACAATGTCGAGCAGGCCATTCTCATCCGCAAGGAATACGAGTACCTCTACACCGATGGCGACATGCTGGTGCTGATGGATCCGGAATCGTACGACCAGATCAATCTCTCCAAGGACCTCGTCGGCGAACCGCTGAAGTTCCTGGTTCCAAACGCGCGCGTCAATGTGCTGCAGCACAAAGAAAAGGCGTTGAGCATCGAAATGCCGCAGTTCGTCGAACTGACCGTGACCGACACGCCCGACGCGGCGCGCGGCGACACGGCCACGAGCGTGTTTAAACTGGCGACGGTGGAAACCGGCACGGAAGTCAAAGTTCCCGGCCACATCAAGATTGGCGACAAGGTCAAGATCCGCACGGAAGACGGCGAGTTCCTCGGCCGCATCAACTGAGAATGTCGAATTGCGAATGCCGAATGTCGAATCCATGGGTTCGGCATTCGGCATTTGTGTTTAATTGCGTTTCAAAACTTTCGGGTCAAATAGTGCAAGAGCCTTGCGTCAGCTTGCGTCGCACTTCGACATTCGCCATTCACGATTCGACATTCGCCATTCCCATACTTCCATTCCGAGTCATAACACCGTAATATAACAGTCCCATGAACGAGGGCGAAACCTCTCTGGCAGCGCCATCCGAACGGGTGGAGCATGCGGCGTCCGCGGGCGCCGGCGGGGAGACGTTTCGTCTGCCGTCGACGACACTTTTCCTGGGTTTGATGCCGGTATTCTCCGGGTTGGCGCGGCGCGCCGACCTCGCGGCCGTGTTATCCGATCAGCACGAACGGCCCGACAGTGAAGGCACCGTCCGTTCCGCGCGCGTTCGCACATACATTGTCTATTCGGGACGGCAGAGCGAAGCGCGGACAAGCGTCAGTCTCTTCGACGACGATCCGCTCTGGAACGAAGGCGAACTGAGCATGCTGATCAAGCGCCAGTTCGGTCCGGCGGGGTTGAAGCATTTACTGGGCGTGCTCATTGCCGCCGAAGAACAAGCCAGCGCCGCGGGCGTCCAGCCGGGCGGTTTCATTTTTGACGCGAACCGCCATCTCGACATTCTGGGCTACTCGCGCGCGAACCGGGTGCTCGGCAAGGGCTATCACACCGCCAAGCACCTGAAGGAAGCGCGCGAGATCGTCACGCTGCTCTGCTCGCTGACGATTGTCCAGGAACGCCGCTTCGGCGCGCGCCGCGGCGCGACCTTGAAAGTGAAACTGCTGCAGGATGAAGCGTCGGCGGAGTCATGGGAAGAGACGACGGTCGCCGATGGTGAGCGTATCAAGGAGCGCATCACGACCAACGAAAAGATTTTCCTGCGCTTCAATCCGCACCTGTTCAACGCCGCGGCGGCCGGTTCGCGCCGCACAAAGTATCTCTACACACTGCAGCTCAAAAAACTCTCCCGCGAAAACGCCCGGACGCACGGACTGACCCTGACGCTGGGCGTCCATTTGCCGATCAAGTTTCGGCTCAACGGCGGCAAGCCGCTGCAACTGAGCGCGCGTTCGTTCCTGCGCATGGCCGGATTGACCGAAGACGAGTACACCTGTTACGAGCATCTCGAACGCATCGAGAATTCGCTGCGGCACATGGTCGAGCAGGGCTACATCAGTAGTTTCGAAACGGAGCGTTACCGCTATCGCGCGGCGCCGCTGTCCAGCGCCAAGGATTCCGGCGAACAGCCCGCGCAGGGCAAGACAGGCAATCGGCGCGTGCAGCGTGCGCATCTGGAATTGAAGGCCGGTGCGCCGACCGCTCCACCGGAGCCGCTGGAGGAGATGTGGCAGGTCGCGCCGCCGGAATTTCTGCGCGAAATTCTCGGCAGTGCGAGCCATGCCGCGGAGTT
>JADMIO011047640.1_pt1 | contig 11910 bp, 13 predicted proteins | sample 8958161 | NCBI WGS metagenome assembly JADMIO01 (sample SAMN16585339, study PRJNA669376) | soil metagenome | isolation source: Crop rotation soil | place: USA: Cullars Rotation, Alabama | collected 2011
GCAGCCTTTTCTACGGAATTGATCTCCCCGTAGACCAGATACCGCCAAATCGACGGGTCCTGCCCTGCTTCGGCCAGCCCGGCGGCATGCGCCTCGCTCAACGGCTCCAGGCGAATATGTTTACCAGTCAAAACGACGGGATCGACTTTCATGGTTTCTCCTAACCAAAATACAAAGAGCTTTAACGCAGAGTCGCCAAGACGTGAAGGCGCAAAGGATTCTTGGATTTTATAAAATCTTAGCGTCTTGGCTTCTCTGCGCCTTTGCGTTAAAGGTTTTTCTCTGCCTGTGTTGGCAAATACGGCATGGACGGCCCTTCCACCTTTAGCAATTCCGCAAGCGCGGCGCGCATGGCCGTGCGGTCATCCCACGGATATTCGATTGCGCCAAAACACATCGACTGCTCGTGACCCTTCCCGCAGGCGATCACCAGGTCGCCGGGCGCAGCCATCTGCACCGCAAAGCGAAGGGCCTCGCCCCGGTCACGGATTCGAAAAAACGATTGGCCCTCGATTGCGCCTTTACTGCACGCCCCGGCTGTCATCTCTTCCAGAATCTCATCGAGCGATTCGGTGCGAGGGTCTTCGGCGGTCAACACGCTGACATCCGCCAACTGCGCCGCCGTTTCGGCCATCAAGCGTCGTTTCTCGCGGTCGCGCAAGCCTGCCGAACCAAAGACCGCAATAACTCGTCCCTGCGCCATTTGCCGGGCAGTTTCGAGCGAAACTTTCAGTGCGTTGGGCGTGTGCGCAAAATCGACAATCGCTGTGAATGCCTGCCCAAGATCAATGCGCTCCATCCGCCCCGGAATACCTGTCAGGGCGGCGATACCCCGCGCCGCCGTCTGCGGATCAATGCCCAGTCCCATCACTGCCGCCGAGAACGCCGCCAGGCAGTTTGACACGTTATAGGCTCCCACAAGCTGGCTCGTGACCGGGACGCGGAACCCTTTTCCAAACACATCAAAGCGCAGGCCCGACGGGTCGTAGCGAATATTTTCGGCGTAAATATCCGCCTGGGATGTCAGCCCATAGCAGACCGAGTTTGGCGTGATAGTGCGCAAATAAGCATATGATTCATCATCCAAGTTAAGCACCCCCAGGCGCGGATTGCCTTGCGGCTTTTCGACCGTCTCCTCCAGCAGTTCGAATAGGCGACCTTTAGCGGCGCGGTAATTCTCATAGGAGCCATGCTGGTCGAGATGCTCATGCGTGATATTCGTGACCACGGCAATATCGTACTGCGAAGCGTCCACGCGGTGTTGGGCCAGGCCATGCGACGTGGTTTCGAGTACAACATGCGTCAGGCCCGCGCTGACCATGCGCGCCAGGTAGCGCTGAACATCCGGCGCATCGGGCGTAGTGACGTGGAAGCCGGTATCCAGCACTTCATCACCGATGACGGCATTGACGGTGGAAATCAGCCCAGCCTTCAAGCCCGCCGCGATCAAAATCTGATAAAGCAGGTTGCTGGTGGTGGTTTTGCCGTCCGTGCCGGTCACGCCAATCACGGTCAGCTTTTTGCCGGGGTCCCCGTAAAAGGCCGCAGCCAGGTACCCCAGCGCCCGCCGCGGGTTCTCCACCCGGATGTAGGGTACCGCCAACCCGTCGATTTCCCGCTCCCCAACCACCGCCGTCGCCCCACGCCGGACGGCGTCCGCAATGAAATCGTGCCCGTCCGCCGCGTTACCCTGCATCGCCACGAACAAATCTCCAGGCTGTACCTTGCGGTTATCGATGGCGATGCCGGTGATTTGGGGGCCGGGATTCGGGATTGGGGAATATGGGGTAGAGAGATCGGAGAAGAGTTGGTCTAGAGTCGACATAAAAATCTGATACGGTTTCTTTCCATCCATCTTACCAGCAACACTACAGCTTTAGCAAGTTAGAATCTAGACAGGCTTGTATGCTATACTTAACGCATGAACGAAGATCAATTCCCCAAATTAGATCGAAGCGTATTTTCGGTCGTATCCCTGGAAGAAGCCGATAGCGACGAGATGGAGTTTTGGCTCTCCAAAACTCCCTATGAACGGCTGGATGCGTTGGAAACGTTGAGACAGATATTTTATGGCTACGATCCGGCTACCACCAGACTTCAAAGAGTTCTTGAGATTACTCAAAGAATATAATGTACGCTATCTGTTGATTGGGGGCTATGCTGTCAACTATTACGGCTATATCCGCGCGACTGGCGATATGGATATCTGGGTGGCCATCGATCCTGACAATGCTGGTAAAATCGTTGCCGTTTTGAAGGCTTTTGGTTTCGGGGATCATTCCAATATAACGCCCGAATTATTCATGCAGGAGAAAAAAATCATTCGTATGGGCGCGCCGCCTGTAAGGCTTGAGATTTCGACGTCCATTTCAGGCGTCGCGTTCGATCAATGTTATCAAGCCCGTATTCTTGACGAACTGGATGGGATAGAGGTCAACCTGATCGACCTGGAAAACCTGAAGAAGAATAAAAAGGCAAGCGGAAGGCCAAAAGATATCGCCGACTTGAAGAAATTAGAGCAGAAAAAGCGCTAGCCCTTCCACTTGGCAGTTTTAAGAATGGGGTTCAATGCCATCTGCTGGGCTGCACTTTGCAGTTGTCGATGGCAATGCCGGTAATTTGGGTAGCGGGATTATGGAATGGGGAATGGGAAATGGGGGAAGAGGAAGTCAGAGAAGATTTGAGCTAGTGAAGTCATAAGTTTCGCGGATAAGATTTAATTTGGGGTTTGCTTATCGGGCCAGGATGCTAAGCGATAAACCCTGCCGCTATCTTGCTTAGCCATCTCAAAAAATACGGTGGCAGTATATGGGTTTAAGGGTGCAATTGTATACAACATTAGTTCACCTTGAGATGTTGTGGCTCTTATTGTGCTAGATATGGATTTAACTACCTACATCTGGAATATTTGCACAAAAGAAAGCATTATCTAGATATTGTTTATATTCTTGATAGGGAGCTGTCTCCCAATACTTGCGGAATAGCTTGAACTTTCTTAATTCAGGAAGAATATAACGAAAATATGCACTTGCCCGATAACGGAAACTTATTGTGCGAAATATTGCTACAGTCTCATTTGCAAATGTTGTCCAAGATTCTCCCATCATCGTTCTTTGGGATTCAAATTCTTCAGAAAAAACCAAACGCATAAAATTAAATTTAGTGGCTTGATTGATAGAAGAATTTTGGAAATCGTCCATATCCAAACGGTAGAGAGTTACTGTTCCTTGATTAATGGCAACCAGCTCTCCATAGGCATCCATAATCAAAGCTGGCAGATGAATATCTTTGATTATTTGCAACATCTCATTCAAAACAACCACAGGTACATTGTTTGGAGCGATATCTTCATTTTCGACCCCAGAAGCGGCTAGAAAGAATTCTTTTCGTTCTGTAGTTGTCAATTCCAGAGCTTTCGCCAGGGCAAGTATTGTATCTGGTTCTATATTCGCTTTTTCACCGCGCTCAATATCACCAATTTGTTGATGAGAAAGATTTGTTTCGTTGGCGAGTTGCTCCTGGGTCCATACTTTATCATCCGGGTCGGTATGTTCTTTGCGAAGGGCGGTTATTAATTTACCGAAATCTTTACGATTCATGTCAATCTCCATAAGTAAAATTCAAAAATCATGCCCTTGAATTATTTATCGGGAACTTGCTTGTCAGGCCAGGATGCCCAACGATAAATTGGAGTATTTTCTTTGCCCATTTCGAAAAAGATACTAGCAGTTGTTGAATTCAAAGGTACAAAGGAAAATAAATAAAGGTCTCCAGACTTTGTAACAGATCTTATTGCGCTAGTTATACTTTGAACTGAGCCTAGTTGTGGGTGATTTGCGGAGAATAAAATGTTGTCTATGTATTGCCTGTATTCTTGCTCCTGACTGAGAATTATTTTCCAGTAATCGCGAAATAACCTAAATTGTTTTAATTCAGGGAATATATAACGGAAATATGGATGCGCTCGATAACGAAGACTTGCAGTGCGAAATATAGTCATTGTGCTATGGATAAACCTGGGCCAGACTTCCCCCATCATCTTTCTTTGGCTATTGAATTCCTCAGAACAAACAAATCGCATAATATTAAACCTTATCGCTTGATTTACAGATGAATCCCTAACAACACTCTCATCTACATTGAACATTCTCAATGATCCCTCATTACCGGCAACTGTCTCACCGAACGAGTCCATAATAAACGCAGGTAAACGCATATTCTCCAATATCCCCAATAACTCATTCAAAATAACTTCCGGCGGATTATCTTGAGGAATATCCTCGTTGTCTATTCTTGACGCCGCTAATATAAATTCCTTGCGCTCTCCGTTCGTTAACCGCAAGGCATTTGCCAAAGCAAGCAATGTTTCTGGTTCCAAATTGGCCTTTTTACCACGTTCGATATTACCAACAATTACCGGGGTTAGGTTGGCTTCTTCTGCCAGTTTTTGCTGAGTCCAAATTTCAGCATTTTCATCCGAATGCTCTTTGCGCAAGGCGATTATTAATTTACCGAAATCTTGACGATTCATATCAACCTCCTTCTTGAATACAATTGAAGCAAAAAGATCAGATTAATTAATCTTGGTTTTGTGTTGAGATTCTCTTCTCTGGCCATGTAGGTAAACGATATGCTTTTGTGCCAACTAATTTAGTCATTTTTGCAAAAATTTCTAGCGTCTGGTCATCTAATGGAGTAAAAGTATACAGCTTTAAATCGCCGATAGACGTAATGGCTGTTACGGTGTTCGACATGCAGTTGATTATCCCAAACTTGGGATGATTCATTCTGAACCATAAATTATCCGTAAAGCGATATTCTGGTTGTCTTTCTTCGCGCCACACCTTTTTAAACCAAGGATAAGCGAGTAATCCTTTAAGCAAAACCTGATAATATGGGTGCGCCCTATGTCTAAAACTAACAACGCGAAACATAGCCATCATTCTTTGAGATAAATCATCCCAATCTGCAATTCCTTTACGCTGTCGGTCGAATTCAGGGGCAAACGCTAATCGCATGATGTTATATTGCGCTGGGTTATTTGTCGATTCGTTTTGAAAAATATTGGGGTCAAAGTCGTGAAACAACGCTAAGACCAAATTTGAAGCTACTATATCTGCAAACGGGTCTAAGATAAATGCAGGGGATTGTACTTTTTCCATCAGATTAATAAGGTCGCCCAAAATAATTTCGGGGTCATGCTGTTTTTGAGCTATATCTTTTTCCCCAACGCCCGACGCCGCTAAAAACAATTGCTCACGCTCCCCACTTGTAAGTTTTAATACATCTGCAAGTTTCGTCAAAATATCTGTTTCAAGATTTACTTTGCGCCCATTCTCAAGGTTCTTGATAAGTTCTTCACTCAAATCGGTTGTCTCAGCAAGTTTTATCTGTGTCCACTGCTTGCCATTTTCATCAAGAAGTTCTTTTCGTAATGCGGCTATTAATTGACCAAACTGTTTTTTGTTCATTAATATCTCCCACTCATCAAAGGCGTAGATTTTGACACGCTGGGTTGTAAATTTTGGTTGTTCTCTTGTTAAAAGTTATTCATTATTATGAAGATAGATTTGTGCATCGAGTCCAAACCAAAATTCAGAAAAGGAGAAAACCATGACTAAAATATTTTCCCGTTAATCTCATAAATAAAGTTGTCGATTTTGACAGATTGTACTATCAATCATGGCAGTTGGGGTTGGCAGCATTAACAGCCAAAGTTGGTAGGAATGGTCATAAAAAGGCGCGACAAAGTATTGGGTTTTTGCTATTCTGATACTATCTTATCCGATTTTACCAATTTCAAAAAGGAGATCAAAATGAGTAAGCTGATAAGGAATATCGTAATGTTAGGAATAGTGACAATTCTTCTTGCCACTAATGTTGGACAGGCATTTGCCGCCAGTGCATCCATTCTTTCGACCCGTTTTTCACTATATCGATGGGATGGGCCAATGTATTTGGACGTTAATGCTAATTGTTCCTACAGGGAATTTGTAGACATTGACGGCTACGTTGATTATTGGGATAGCGGCAGCGCTGTCAATGGGAGTAGACGTGTCTGGTTATACCCACTGTCGCCGCGTACCACACGTACAGTAACTATTTCATGCCATAGCAGCCCCGACCATGGTGTATATTGGCAATACAGCATATGGTTTAGCGGAGCTACTATGAGAATATCTCGGACAGCAGTTGGCTCTTTCTAATCAATTAGCATGCTGGTAGCTGTCTGTAGCTAGCCGTATAGTTTCAAAGAAATGGGACGGGGAGCTAGAAAGTCCTCGTCCCATTACCCTTTTTGCGTTTTCGATAATCAATCCCCCTCAACGCGCGCATGACGGAGCGTATGATAAATCGAAAAGAACATCATCTCGCGGACGGTCAGTTTTCCCAGCAGGGGGTGTGGCAATTGATAACGACTAAGCTTTAAGCGGCATGCGCCGAACTTTGAGCTTCCGCCATCGCAGACGAAATAATTTCGTCATTGACGCCTTTTTTGCGCAAGCTTTCGATCAAGGCTGAAAGCTCTACGCTACCTTCAAGACGTTCCATATCAGAACGCAATCCCTGACCGATATAGGCTTTGATCAATGCCTGGTAACCGGAAAAACCGAGCATGGGCGCAACCCGTTTCAGGTCATCGATGACATCATCTGGAATACGAATGCTGACCATTGTCATTGGGCGGTCTTTCTGCAATCGCTGGGAAAGTTTATTGATTTTCATAGGTTTCTCTCTCTGTGTTCGTTACCAACCGGGCGGAAACGATACGAATCAAGTCTTCACGCATAACGTACACCACGTACAACAATTGCCAATTTGTGCTCAAACCGATCACTGTCTCGCGAAGTTCCCCTTCAACGACTTCATCATTGAGGTAACACACAAAAGGGTCAAAAAATGCTTCGCAAGCCAACTCGAAAGTAATGTTGTGCTTGCGAAGATTAGCAGCAGCCTTCTTGCTATCCCACTCAAAAGTAATATTATGGAGTGAATATTTGGTATTCATTCAATCACAGTATAGCCATATATATATACTATGTCAATACAACTTCACTGAAACGCCGCTGTCATCTGCGAAAGACTGCGCAACGGTCATCACGTCAATCCCCCTCAACACGCGCATGACGCAGCGTATGATAGATCGAAAAGAATATCATCTCACGCACAGTCAGTTTTCCAAGCAGCGGATGCGGCAGTTGGTATCGATCCAACTCTGTTTCATCCCATTTCTCCAGCGCGGAAAGCAGGGAAGCGCCTGTCTTGTTTAACTTCTCGAGCAAGGCTTTCTTTTGTGTTTCAGGATCGGCGGGAGGGCTTTGATCGGGCAGGTAGATACCGGAAGCCTGTCCGCCAGCAGCGATGCCGTTTTCGTAGAGCTGACAGAGTTCGTCATACGTCCGCGAGGTGGGACCGCTTTTCCCAAAGACTACTTGCAAGCCGGTTTTTGGCAGTTTCAACGCGAGCGCAACAGGGCGGATGGCGCGGATCAGGTGGTCAACGTTGTCCGATGCTGACCAGGCCGGAGACTGGCGGCCCTCACGGGCAAAAAATTCTTCAGCGGGAATCGCGTCGAACCAGGCGACGGCTTTTTGAATGGCTTTTGCGCTTTCTTCGAGGATGGTTTCTTTGGTTTGGATGGGCATACATTTCCTTTCAGAAACTGCCATTACGCGGTTGGTGGTTGCGATCTTTCCCCTTGTTCTTCTACCATCTTCTTGATGATTTCAAGCGTGACGTTCCAATAAAAAACCAGGTGCTTATAAATGGCATCTGTTGGAAAATTGCTCAATGTTAGCGTCAGGCTGGTCTGATTTTCGATGGGCGTCAATCTGAACTCAAATATGGAATAATTTTCAGGTTGATCGCCAAGTCTTGAGATTGAACTCAAATGGGTATATTCAAGAATCTTCCCAGGTTCAAATTGTAAAACGGTCCCCTTATTTTCGAAATTTACCCTGTGCAAGTTTCCGCGCGTAATGATCGGACCGCCGACCTGCCAGTCTGTGACGATATCCAACTCCGTCTCAGACATCCATTTTTTCATGAAGATCGGGTTTGTCAACACATCCCACACCTTTGAAGGCGGCGCATTAATCTCGACTGTCTTCATGGCCGTTTTGGCACCGGTTGGCGATGTATGAATATCCATGCTACTTCGGCACTAAAAGGCAGCCGCCATCTGTGACAACCCAAACCAGGGGCCGAAGATCGTCCCGACCAGCAGGATACCGATGGTCAAAACCATTAGGGCAATCGCGTAAGGGCGTGAAATTGCAATCGGATACTGCTCTTCGTCTTGACCTTCCATGCGGAAGAGATACACGACCTTGATGACCGTCAGGTAATAGTATAGGCCCACCACCGAGTTGATGATGCCGACGAATACCAGCCACGTCCAACCAGTCTGAACGCCCGCAGCGAAGACCAGCACCTTGGCGATGAATCCGCCAAAGGGCGGCATCCCCGTCAGCGAGAGAAACGCGATGAGCAGCGCCAGCGCAAGATACGGGGAGCGGCGGCTGAGGCCCCGGTACGAATCCAGTTCCTCGGAGCCGGTCACGCGTCCAACGGCGGTGATAATCCCGAAGGCCGCCAGATTGGTCAGAATGTAAGCAATCAGATAAAACACCACACTGGCGATGCCTAGGTCATTGTTCGCCACCAGCCCGATCAGCGCATATCCGGCGTGCGCAATCGACGAATAGGCTACGAGACGCTTGATATTCTTCTGCGCCAGGGCCACCAGGTTGCCAAGCGTCATGGTCAGCACGGCCAGGACGGCGAGCATCCACTGCCATTGCAGGGCGACATCGGGGAAGGCGATTAGCAAAAGCCGCAGCAGGATGGCGAACCCGGCAGCTTTGGAGGCCGTTGACAGGTACCCGGCGATAGGCGTGGGCGCGCCCTCGTAGGTGTCGGGCGCCCAGAAGTGGAACGGTACAAAAGACACCTTGAAACCCAGCCCGACGAGCAGCAGCGCCAGGACGCCCAGCGAGACAACGTTGGGGGATGTGAAATAGTGAGCCAGTTTATCGAGGCTGGTCGTCTCAGCCAAACCGTAAACCAGTGAGAGACCATAGAGCAGGATGGCCGAGGTCATCGCGCCAAACAGCAAATACTTGAAGCCCGCTTCGGTCGACTTATTATCGTTGAGCAGGAAACCAGCCAGGACGTACAACGGGATGGAGGTCGTCTCGATTGCCAGATAGATCATCGTCAAGTCTGAGGCGGAGGCCATGAAACACATCCCGATCGTGGCCGCCACCAGCAGCAGGTACGATTCGGCCCGGCGCGCAAGCCCTTCGACGTCCATCATAAAGAGCGCGGTGATGGCAGCACCAAAGATGAAGAACAACTTGAAGGCGAAACCCAACCAGTCGAAACGGACCATGCCCCCAAAGGCCAGGGCAGATCCATCGGGGCGACCCACTAACAGACTTAGGACCAAGGCTGCGGTGAGTCCGCCCGCCGTCAGCCAGCCGAGGTTCAGGCGGCGGTCGCTGTCCTTCCAGAAGGGGTCAAGCAGCAGCACCAGCATCGCCACCGCTAGCAGCAAAAGTTCAGGCAGGATTGCCAGAAAATTAACAGACATTTATGCACCTCCCAGGAGGCGGAGAACGTTCTCGACGCCCAGGCTAATCATCGGGACAATGACAGCAGGGAAGACGCCCAGAAGGACCATGAACGAGCACAGGATGAGGATGGCGACTTTGTCCAGCGGGCTGATGGGGCCGATGTGGCCGTCGAACTCCGCCGGGACTTCGCCATAAAAGACGCGGCGCACCACCAGCAGGATGTAGGCCGCCGTGATGACAATCGAAATCGAGGCGATGATAGCCGCCAACCACTGGTACTGCCAGACGCCGACGAAGATCGGGAATTCCGCCACGAAACCGGAGAAACCAGGCATGCCCATCGAGACCAGGCCACCGATGATAAACCCGACGGCGACCCACGGCAGCGGCTTGGCCATGCCGCCCAGTTTGGCGATCTCGCGTGTGTGCGCCCGGTCGTAGACCATACCGGCTGCCGCGAAGAAGAGCGCCGTCATGACGCCGTGCGAGAACATTTGCAGGCCCGCGCCGGTCATACCGACGGGCGTCAGCGTGGCGAAACCGAGCACCACCAGCCCCATGTGCGAAACGGATGAGAAACCGATCACGTATTTGATGTCGGTCTGGATCATGGCAATGAACGCGCCGTAGACCACGTTGACCATCGCCAGGCCGAAAATCAGCCACTGCCAGTCCTTCGCGCCTTCGGGCAGCAGCATAATACCGACGCGCAGTGCCGCGAACGCGCCGAGTTTCATCAGCACCCCGGCGTGGAACATCGAGACGGCCGTCGGCGCGGCGACGTGCCCGTCCGGCGACCAGTTGTGGAAGGGCCAGATACCGCCCAGCACGGCGAAACCCAGAAAGACGGGCAGGAACCAGAAATACTGGAAAGCGCCCGAGAAGTTGGCCTTTTCGAGCAGCAGCATGTCGAAGGTGTAGACGCCAGTGTTCTGGCCGTTGACGAAGTACATCGCCAGCACGCCGACCAGCGCCACCACCGAGCCGACGAACAGGTAAATCGTCAGCTTCATGGCGGCGTATTCACGAGTCTTGACCCAGCCCCAGATGGCGATCAGCAGGTACATCGGGAAGACGGCGATTTCATAGAAGAAGAACAGCATGAACAAATCGAGCGAGACGAAGACGCCGAACACGCCCCAAGCCAGGATAAACAGAAAGGCAAAGAACTCGCGCGGACGGTCATCGATGCCCCATGAAATCAGGACGCCCGTCACCATGACGATACCCGTCAGCAAGACGAGCGGCGCACTCATGCCATCCACACCGAATTTCAGGCTGATGCCCAGTGCCGGGAGCCAGTCGTAGGTTTCGATAAACTGGTACTCGATGGACGGGTGCTGGTAGACCTGGAGATACAGCCAGGCCGAAAGCAGCAAGTCAAAAACGGCAGCGGCCAACGCAGTGACGCGGACTTCGTTTTTGCGGTCGGGCTTGAAGAGCAGCATGAGGACCGCTGCGACGAGCGGGGTGAAGGTGATGATACTTAGAATGGGGAATTGTTGCATTCATTACCTCAATAGTCAAAGCAAAGAGCAGAAAAATAGGATTCCCAAATATTGAAGAATCCCCTTCTATGCATTATTTTTATTATTTTGCCTTTGGATTTCAAACGGCAAGTAAGAATTTTACCTGATTGAAAAACCAGAAACAATGGGAACAAGAAACCAAATTGGAGCAACACAGATGAAACCTGATCCGAAGGTACCAATCAGTATACCAATCAAAACAATGAGAGCAATCCACCAGCCAACCAACAAGACCAAGCCTAGCAACCAGTTCCCCATTATAAAATGCCCCACACCTAGAAAGCCAGCCCAGCCGCCTAGGATTTCGATCATGGTAGCTAAAGTTTTTGTGTTAGTTGATGATTGAGTCATTTTTTTTCCTTCTTTATGTATCTATAAAATAAGCAATAATCTCTATTCTTGCCTACTTAAATCCAATAAGTAGAGGTGTTTTATTTGTTCGAGAGTCTTTCTTGTTTTGTTAATTTTTTTATTTTCGCTTATATATCTCCATAAGGCAGCGCTAATTCCCATAATAGGAGCTGCAAATAATAAAACATTGAAAATTATATCTGCAGACCGTGCATATCCTGCTAGTGCAGCAGGAAGCCCTGCAACCAAAAATAGACAAAAGACTGCACCAGTGCTTAGCAAAAAAGAGAAGAGAATACTACCCAATGCTTTCCAGCACATTGGGATCCTAAGCTTAGAATTCCACGTGGACAAGTTGTCGCGGCCGCTTCTATAGTGTCACCTAAATACTAGTGACTCCAGCGTAACTGGACTGGCCACAGTTAGGCCGCAAATGTAATCACACTGGCTCA
>JADMIO011298132.1_pt1 | contig 11910 bp, 7 predicted proteins | sample 8958161 | NCBI WGS metagenome assembly JADMIO01 (sample SAMN16585339, study PRJNA669376) | soil metagenome | isolation source: Crop rotation soil | place: USA: Cullars Rotation, Alabama | collected 2011
TGGGCCGCGAAGCCCGTACCCGCCGGGATCAGCCGGCCGACGATGACGTTTTCCTTCAGGCCGCGCAGGTCGTCCTTCAGGCCACGCACCGCGGCTTCGGTCAGCACGCGCGTGGTTTCCTGGAACGAAGCCGCCGAGATGAAGGATTCGGTCGCCAGCGACGCCTTGGTGATACCCAGCAACACCGGCTGCAGCGTGGCCACACCCTTGTTGTCGGACTTCGCATGGTCGTTGATGTCCAGCGCACGGGCCCGATCCAGCTGTTCGCCACGCAGCAACGCGGTCTCGCCGGTGGCGATGACCTCGGTCTTGCGCAGCATCTGCCGGATGATCACCTCGATGTGCTTGTCGTTGATCTTCACGCCCTGCAGGCGATAGACCTCCTGGATCTCGCGCACCAGGTAGTTGGCCAGCGCCTCGACGCCCTGCAGGCGCAGGATGTCGTGCGGGTTCGGCTCGCCGTCGGCGATCACTTCACCACGCGTCACCTGCTCGCCTTCGAACACGTTCAGCTGGCGCCACTTCGGGATCAGCTCCTCGTACTTCTCCGCGCCTTCGGCGGTGATGACGAGGCGACGCTTGCCCTTGGTCTCCTTGCCGAAGCTGACGGTACCGGACTTTTCCGCGAGGATGGCCTGGTCCTTGGGCTTGCGGGCTTCGAAGAGGTCGGCGACGCGCGGCAGACCGCCGGTGATGTCGCGGGTCTTCGAGGATTCCTGTGGGATGCGCGCGATCACGTCGCCCAGCGAGATCTTCGCCCCGTCGGCGAGGTTGATCAGGGCGCCGGTGGGCAGTGAATACACGGCCGGGATCTCGGTGTTGCTGAAGGTCAAATCCTTGCCCTTCGCGTTCACCAGCTTGATCGTCGGCTTGAGTTCCTTGCCGCCGCGCTGCTTGGAATCCTGCACCACGATGGAGGAAAGGCCGGTGACCTCGTCGACCTGGCTCGTGACGGTGAGGCCGTCGACGAAGTCCTGGAACTTGAGGAAACCCGACACTTCCGACACCACGGGATGGGTGTGCGGATCCCAGGTGGCCACGATCTGGCCGCCCTTCACCTTGTCGCCTTCCTTCGAATTGACGACGGCGCCGTAGGGGATCTTGTAACGCTCGCGCTCGCGGCCGAAGGCATCCACCACGCCAATCTCGGCAGAACGCGAGACGACGACCAGGTGGCCCTTCTCGTGCTGCACGGACTTGATGTTGTGGAAGCGCAGCGTGCCCTCGTTGCGGATCTCCACGCTCGACGCGGCGGCGGCTCGAGAAGCCGCGCCACCGATGTGGAAGGTACGCATCGTGAGCTGCGTGCCGGGTTCACCGATCGACTGCGCGGCCATGACGCCGACTGCCTCGCCGATGTTGATGATGCGGCCACGCGCCAGGTCGCGGCCGTAGCAGTTGGCGCAGACGCCATACCGCGTGCGGCAGGTGATGGGCGAACGCACCAGCACCTCGTCCACGCTCTGCTGCTCCAGCACGCGCACCTTGTCTTCGTCGATCAGCGTACCGGCCGGGTACAGCACCGTCTCGGTGCCCGGCTTCAGCACATCGGCTGCCACCGTGCGGCCGAGCACGCGCTCGCCCAGGCCTTCGACCACGTCACCGCCTTCAACCAGCGGCGACATCGGCAGGCCCTCGGCCGTGCCGCAATCCACCTCGGTGACCACCAGGTCCTGGGCGACGTCGACCAGGCGGCGGGTGAGGTAACCGGAGTTGGCGGTCTTCAGCGCGGTGTCGGCCAGGCCCTTGCGGGCGCCGTGGGTCGAGATGAAGTACTGCTGGACGTTCAGGCCTTCGCGGAAGTTGGTCGTGATCGGCGTCTCGATGATCGAGCCGTCGGGCTTAGCCATCAGGCCGCGCATGCCGGCCAGCTGGCGGATCTGCGCCGCGCTACCGCGCGCGCCCGAGTCGGCCATCATGAAGATGGAATTGAACGACTTCTGGCGATGCATCTTGCCGCGGGTGTCCTTCACCTCGTCGGAGCCGAGCTTCTCCATCATCGCCTTGGCGACCTGGTCGTTCGCACGCGACCAGATATCCACCACCTTGTTGTAGCGCTCGCCGTTGGTGACGAGACCGGACGCGTACTGGTCCTGGATCTCCTTCACTTCGGACGTAGCGGCCGCAACGATCTTGACCTTCGACTCCGGGATGATGATGTCGTCGATACCGAACGACATGCCCGAGCGGGTCGCGTAGGTGAAGCCCGTGTACATCAGCTGGTCTGCGAAGACGACCGTCTCCTTCAGGCCCAGCGTGCGGTACGCGAGGTTGATCAGGCCCGAGATGGCCTTCTTGGTCATGTCGTTGTTCACGACATCGAAGGGCATGCCCTTCGGCAGGATCTCGGACAGCAGCGCGCGACCGACGGTGGTATCCACCACGCGGATCTTCTTCGGGCCGGGCTTGCCGTCCACGATCGGATATTCCGCGACGCGGACCTTCACCTTGGCCTGCAGATGGACCTGGCGGCTCTCGTAGGCGCGATGCGCTTCGGTGACGTCCAGGAAGAACATGCCCTCACCCTTGGCGCCGATCATCTCGCGCGTCAGGTAGTAGAGGCCCAGCACCACGTCCTGCGACGGGACGATGATGGGGTCGCCGTTGGCGGGCGACAGGATGTTGTTCGAGGACATCATCAGCGCGCGCGCTTCGAGCTGGGCTTCCAGCGACAGCGGCACGTGCACCGCCATCTGGTCACCGTCGAAGTCGGCGTTGAAGGCCGTGCAGACCAGCGGGTGCAGGTTGATGGCCTTGCCTTCCACCAGCACCGGCTCGAAGGCCTGGATGCCGAGGCGGTGCAGCGTCGGGGCGCGGTTCAGCAGCACCGGGTGTTCGCGGATCACCTCGGAGAGGATGTCCCACACCTCGGGGCCTTCGCGCTCGACCAGGCGCTTGGCGGCCTTGATGGTCGAGGCGTCGCCACGGATCTGCAGCTTCTGGAAGATGAAGGGCTTGAAGAGCTCGAGCGCCATCTTCTTCGGCAGGCCGCACTGGTGCAGGCGCAGCGTCGGGCCCACCACGATCACCGAGCGACCGGAGTAGTCCACGCGCTTGCCCAAGAGGTTCTGGCGGAAGCGGCCCTGCTTGCCCTTGATCATGTCGGCCAGCGACTTCAGCGGGCGCTTGTTGCTGCCCGTGATGGCACGGCCGCGGCGGCCGTTGTCCAGCAGCGCGTCCACCGACTCCTGCAGCATGCGCTTCTCGTTGCGCACGATGATGTCGGGCGCATTGAGTTCGAGCAGGCGGCGCAGGCGGTTGTTGCGGTTGATGACGCGACGATAGAGATCGTTCAGGTCGGACGTGGCGAAGCGACCACCATCCAGCGGCACCAGCGGACGCAGGTCCGGCGGCAGCACCGGAAGGACGGTCAGCACCATCCACTCGGGCTTGTTGCCCGACTCGATGAAGGATTCCAGCAGCTTCAGGCGCTTCGACAGGCGCTTCAGCTTGGTCTCCGACGAGGTGGCGCCCATGTCTTCGCGAACTTTAAGCACTTCGGCCTGCAGGTCGAGGCTGGTCAGCAGCTCATGCACGGCCTCGGCGCCCATGCGGGCGTCGAACTCGTCACCGTGGGCTTCGATGGCCTCGAGGTACAGCTCATCGGTGAGCAGCTGGCCGCGCTGCAGCTCGGTCATGCCGGGCTCGATGACCACGAAGGCCTCGAAGTACAGCACGCGCTCGATCTCGCGCAGCGTCATGTCCAGCATCAGGCCGATGCGGCTGGGCAGCGACTTCAGGAACCAGATGTGCGCCACCGGCGAGGCCAGCTCGATGTGGCCCATGCGCTCGCGGCGCACCTTGGCCTGCGTCACCTCGACGCCGCACTTCTCGCAGACCACGCCGCGGTGCTTCAGGCGCTTGTACTTGCCGCACAGGCACTCGTAGTCCTTCGTCGGTCCGAAGATCTTGGCGCAGAACAGGCCGTCGCGTTCCGGCTTGAAGGTGCGGTAGTTGATGGTCTCCGGCTTCTTCACTTCGCCGTACGACCAGGACTTCACCAGGTCAGGCGAGGCAAGGCCGATCTTGATCGAATCGAAATTCTCGACCGGAGCCTGCTGCTTGAAAAGCTTCAGTAGATCTTTCATAGGTTTTCTCCTGGCCGGACCTTAGTCCTGCTCCAGCTCCATGTTGATGCCGAGGGAGCGGATTTCCTTGATGAGCACGTTGAAGGATTCGGGCATGCCCGCCTTCATCTCGTGGTTGCCATCAACGATCGACTTGTACATGAGCGTGCGGCCCTGCGTGTCGTCCGACTTGACGGTCAGCATTTCCTGCAGCGTGTACGCGGCGCCGTAGGCTTCCAGTGCCCACACTTCCATTTCGCCGAAGCGCTGGCCACCGAACTGCGCCTTGCCACCCAGCGGCTGCTGCGTGACCAGCGAGTACGGGCCCGTGGAACGCGCGTGCATCTTGTCGTCGACCAGGTGGTTCAGCTTCAGCATGTACATGTAGCCGACCGTGGTCTGGCGATCGAAACGCTCGCCCGTGCGGCCGTCGTACAGCCAGGTCTGGCCCGAGGTGGGCAGGTCGGCGAGCTTCAGCAGGTGCTTGATCTCGCTTTCCGCCGCACCGTCGAACACCGGCGTCGCGATGGGCACGCCCTTCGACAGGTTCTTCGACAGCGTGGTGATCTCCAGGTCGGTGAACGACTTGAGGTCTTCACCCTGGCCACCGGTGCCGTTGTAGATCTCGTCCAGGAAGCTGCGCAGCTCGGAGACCTGCGCCTGCTGCTCGAGCATCTTGCCGATCTTCAGGCCCAGGCCCTTGGCGGCCCAACCCAGGTGGGTTTCCAGCACCTGACCGACGTTCATGCGCGAAGGCACGCCCAGCGGGTTCAGCACGACGTCCACCGGCGTGCCGTCTTCCAGGTAAGGCATGTCTTCGACCGGGGTGATGTGCGAGATCACGCCCTTGTTGCCGTGGCGGCCGGCCATCTTGTCGCCGGGCTGCACGCGGCGCTTCACCGCCAGGTACACCTTCACCATCTTCAGCACGCCCGGGGCGAGGTCGTCGCCCTGGGTGATCTTGCCGCGCTTCTCTTCGAGGCGCTTCTCGAAGTGCTTGCGCTGCGCCTTCAGGCGCTCCGCAGCGGATTCGAGCTGGGTGCTGGCATCTTCATTCTCGAGGCGGATCTCGAACCACTCCTCGCGGGGCAGGGCATCGAGGTAGGCGGCATCGAGCTTGCTGCCACTCTTGAGCTTCTGCGGGCCGCCGGCGGCGACCTTGCCCAGCAGCTGCTCGCGCACGCGCTGGAACAAGTCATCCTCGAGGATGCGGGCCTGGTCCTGCAGATCCTTCTTCACCTTGTCGATTTCCGAGCGCTCGATCGACAGCGCGCGGGAATCCTTCTCGACGCCGTCGCGCGTGAACACGCGCACGTCGATCACGGTGCCATCCATGCCCGGCGGAACGCGCAGGGACGTGTCCTTCACGTCGCTGGCCTTCTCGCCGAAGATGGCGCGCAGCAGCTTCTCTTCCGGGGTCAGCTGGGTCTCGCCCTTCGGCGTGACCTTGCCCACCAGGATGTCGCCAGCGCGCACTTCGGCGCCGATGTAGCCGATGCCGGCTTCGTCGAGCTTGGTCAGCGCCGCATCGCCCACGTTCGGGATGTCGGCGGTGATGTCTTCAGGACCCAGCTTCGTGTCGCGGGCCACGCAGGTCAGCTCTTCGATGTGGATCGTCGTGAAACGATCTTCCTGCACCACGCGCTCGGAGATCAGGATCGAGTCTTCGAAGTTGTAGCCGTTCCAGGGCATGAACGCGACCAGCAGGTTCTGGCCCAGCGCCAGCTCGCCCAGGTCGGTCGAGGGACCATCGGCCAGCACGTCGCCGCGCGCGATGATGTCACCGGTCTTCACCAGCGGACGCTGGTTGATGCAGGTGTTCTGGTTGGAACGGGTGTACTTGGTCAGGCCGTAGATATCGACGCCCGGCTCGCGCGCGGTGGTTTCCGCGTCGTTCACGCGGACCACGATGCGCGAGGCATCGACGGAGTCGACCACGCCGCCACGCTTGGCGATCACGGTCACGCCCGAGTCGATGGCGACCGGACGCTCCATGCCAGTACCCACGAGCGGTACGTCGGCACGCAGGGTCGGCACCGCCTGGCGCTGCATGTTCGAGCCCATGAGCGCGCGGTTCGCGTCGTCATGCTCGAGGAAGGGGATCAGCGAGGCGGCCACCGAGACGATCTGCTTCGGCGACACGTCCATGTAGTTGATGCGCTCTTTCGGCATCAACGTGAACTCACCCTGGAAACGGCAGGACACCAGGTCTTCGGTCAGCTGGCCCTTCGCATCCTTCGCGGCATTGGCCTGCGCGATGGCGAACTCGCCTTCCTCGATGGCCGACAGGAAGTCGATCTTGTCGCTGACGCGGCCGCTCTCGACGCGGCGGTACGGCGTCTCGAGGAAGCCGTACTGGTTGGTGCGTGCGTACACCGACAGCGAGTTGATCAGGCCGATATTCGGGCCTTCCGGCGTCTCGATCGGGCACACGCGGCCATAGTGCGTGGTGTGCACGTCGCGGACTTCGAAGCCGGCGCGTTCACGCGTCAGGCCGCCCGGGCCCAGTGCCGAAACGCGGCGCTTGTGCGTCACTTCCGACAGCGGGTTGTTCTGGTCCATGAACTGCGACAGCTGCGAGGAGCCGAAGAATTCCTTCACCGCGGCCGCCACCGGCTTGGCGTTGATCATTTCCTGCGGCATCAGCGGCTCGGATTCCGCGATCGCGAGGCGCTCCTTCACGGCGCGCTCCACGCGGACGAGACCGACGCGGAAGGCGTTCTCGGCCATTTCACCGACCGAGCGCACGCGACGATTGCCCAGGTGGTCGATGTCGTCCACCGAACCGTTGCCGTTGCGGATGTCGATCAGCACCTTCAGCACGTCGAGGATGTCTTCCTTCGACAGCACGCCGGAGCCGACGATTTCCTTGCGGCCCACGCGGCGGTTGAACTTCATGCGGCCCACGGCCGAGAGGTCATACCGTTCGTTGTTGAAGAACAGGTTGTTGAACAGGTTCTCGGCGGCGTCCTTGGTGGGCGGTTCGCCGGGACGCATCATGCGGTAGATCTCGACCAGCGCCTCGAGGCGCGTCTTGGTCGGGTCGATGCGCAGCGTGTCGCTGATGAACGGACCCCGGTCGAGGTCGTTCGTGTACAGCGTCTTCACTTCCTTGATGCCGGCCTCGATGAGCTTCTCGACCGACACGGCCGTCAGCACTTCGTTGGCCTTGGCCAGGATCTCGCCGGTGTCCGTGTTGATCACGTCATGGGCGACGATCTTGCCGTACACGTAGTCGCGCGGCACGGCCAGCTTCTTCACGCCAGCCTGCTCCAGCTCGCGCACGTGGCGGGCGGTGATGCGGCGGCCTTCCTCGACGATGACCTTGTCACCGACGCGGATCTCGAAGCTCGCGGTCTCGCCGCGCAGGCGCTGCGGCACGAGTTCCAGCGCGCTGGAATCCTTCGTCAGGAAGAAGGTGTTCTTCTCGAAGAAGATGTCCAGGATCTCGGATTCATTCATGCCCAGCGCGCGCAGGATGATGCTGACCGGCAGCTTGCGGCGGCGGTCGATGCGCGCGAACACGGCATCCTTCGGGTCGAACTCGAAATCGAGCCACGAGCCGCGATACGGGATGATCCGGGCGCTGAACAGCAGCTTGCCCGAGCTGTGGCTCTTGCCACGGTCATGGTCGAAGAACACGCCGGGCGAACGGTGCAGCTGCGAGACGATCACGCGCTCGGTGCCGTTGATCACGAAGGTGCCGTTGTCGGTCATCAGCGGCAGGTCGCCGAGATAGACCTCCTGCTCGCGCACGTCCTTGACGGGCTTCTTCGAGCCGGGGGCTTCCTTGTCGAGCACCACGAGGCGCACCTTCACGCGCAGCGGCGCGGCGTAGGTGAGGCCACGCAGCTGGCACTCCTTCACGTCGAAGGGCGGCTCGCCGAGGCGATAGGAAACGTATTCGAGCGTGGCGTTGCCGCTGTAGCTCGAAATGGGGAATACGGTGCTGAAGGCGGCATGCAGGCCAATGTTGGCGCGCGACTCCTCGGCGACATTCTCCTGCAGGAAAGTGCGGTAGGACTCGAGCTGGATCGCGAGCAGATAGGGCACATCGAGGATTCCCGGCTGCTTGCCGAAATTCTTGCGAATGCGCTTCTTTTCCGTGAAGGAATACGCCATCGGATTCACCTTGGCCTTGGGGGAGGCCTGACCTTCAGAACATTACAGACGCGAACGCCGCAGACACCGGCTTCATGGGCCGGTGCTGCGGTGAACGTTGTGGGCCGCAAAGGACCCGCGATCGCATGACGGTCTTACTTGACCGCCACCTTGGCGCCGGCTTCTTCCAGCTTCTTCTTGATCGCATCGACGTCGGCCTTGGCCACGGCATCCTTGACGAGGGCGGGAACGCCTTCGACGAGGTCCTTGGCTTCCTTCAGGCCCAGGCCGGTGATCTCGCGCACCACCTTGATGACGGTGACCTTCTTGTCAGCCGGGTACTCGGTCAGCGTGACGCTGAACTCGGTCTGCTCCTCGGCAGGGGCGGCGGCGGCGCCACCGGCAGCCGGGGCGGCAGCCATCGCCACCGGGGCGGCAGCGGTCACACCGAACTTCTTCTCGAGGTCCGAGATCAGCTCGACGACTTCGAGGACGCTCAGGTTGCCAATCGCATTGACGATTTCTTCACGGGAAACGGCCATTTGATATCTCCAGTACTAAATTTTGTTGCGGGAATCGTTAAGTAGAAGCGGATCAGCCCGCCGCCTGTTTCTGGTCGCGGATCGCGACCACAGTGCGGACGAACTTGACCTGCGGCGCCTGGATCGTGGCGACCAGCTTCTGGATCGGGGCCTTGATGACACCGAGCAGTTGCGAGAGCGCCTGTTCCTTCGTCGGCATGCTTGCGACCTTGTCCAGGTCCTTCGGCGAGAGCGTTCCGCTCCCGATCGAGAGACCCGTGGTCACGAGCTTGTCGTTGGCCTTCGCGAAGTCCTTGATCACGCGCGCAGCAGCGCCCGGATCGTCCTTCGAGAAAGCCAGCACCAGCGGTCCTTTCAGAATCGGACCCATCGACTCGAACGCCGTCCCGGCAAGGGCCTTGCGCGCCAGCGTGTTCTTGACCACACGCATGTACACGCCAGAGGCTCGCGCCTTGGAACGGAGATCGGTCATCTGGGTAACCGTCAGGCCACGGTATTCGGCGGCCACCACGGAGAGGGCTGTGCCCGCCACCGCGCTGACTTCCTCGACCAGTGCCTTCTTGTCTTCCAGGTTCAGTGGCATTGACCAAACTCCAGTTGAATCACCAACACACGGGCGGCGACGGCTTCATGCCCTCACGCCCACCTTTCACACTGACGGTGACCAACATCGATTCCCGATGTGCGCACACCATCTGCGCAGGCTTCTTCATTAAGGACTCGCGCTGTTGCCAGCCTCGTCCGCCTGCGGTCTTCGACGATGGCCGGCGCGGAGCACTTCCTGTGCCCGCGCCGCCCACATCAAACTTGTTTCAAGAACTGGCGCGGCCTTCGGCCACGCCAGGCGTTTCAAATCACGAAGCCAGGGTGGAGTGATCCACGATCACGCCGGGGCCCATGGTGGAGGACAGCGTGACGCGCCTCAGGTAGATGCCCTTGGAGCTCGCGGGCTTCGCCTTCTGCAGGTCGCCCACCAGCGCCATCAGGTTCTCGCGCAGCGCGACCGGCTCGAAGCCAGCCTTGCCGATCGTGGCGTGCACGATGCCGGCCTTGTCCACGCGATAGCGCACCTGGCCCGACTTGGCGTTCTTCACCGCGCCGGCGACATCCGGCGTCACGGTGCCGACCTTCGGGTTCGGCATCAGGCCGCGGGGGCCGAGGATCTGGCCCAGCTGGCCGACGACGCGCATGGCATCGGGGCTCGCGACCACCACGTCGAAATCGATCTGGCCAGCCTTCACCTTCTCGGCCAGGTCTTCGAGGCCGACGATGTCGGCGCCGGCGGCCTTGGCGGCCTCCTGGTTCTTGCCCGAGGTGAACACGGCCACGCGCACGGTCTTGCCGATGCCATGCGGCATCACGGTGGAACCGCGCACCTGCTGGTCGGACTTGGTGGCGTCGATGCCGAGGTTCACGGCGACATCCACCGCCTCGTTGAACTTCGCCTTGGCGAACTGCTTCACCAGGCCCAGTGCCTCATCGATGGGATAGGCCTTGCCCGGAACGATCTTGCCCTTCCAGGCCTTCACACGCTTTGCTACGACAGTCATGGCATCGGCTCCTTACACGCCTTCCACGTCGACGCCCATCGAGCGGGCAGTGCCCGCGATGGTGCGCACGGCGGCTTCGAGATCGGCAGCAGTCAGGTCGGGGGTCTTGGTCTTGGCGACTTCCTCGAGCTGCTTGCGCGTGATCTTGCCGACCTTGGTGGTGTTCGGCGTGCCGCTGCCCTTCTCGATGCCGAGCGACTTGCGGATCAGCACCGACGCCGGCGGCGTCTTCATGATGAAGGTGAAGCTGCGGTCCGAGTACACCGTGATGATCACGGGAATCGGCAGGCCCTTCTCCAGCTTCTGGGTCTGCGCGTTGAACTGCTTGCAGAACTCCATGATGTTGACGCCCTGCTGGCCCAGCGCCGGACCAATCGGGGGCGACGGGTTTGCAGAGCCCGCGGGCACCTGCAGCTTTACGTAGCCTTGTACTTTCTTCGCCATTTACTGCTCCTGGGTGCAAACGCCGACCTTGCGGTCAGCTCCCCATTGGTTATCCGGCCCTATTGCCGGGGATCACAAAAACTCAGGCTTTTTCGACCTGAGAGAATTCGAGTTCGACGGGCGTTGAGCGACCCAGGATCTGCACGGCCACCTGCAGCCGGCTCTTCTCGTAATTGACGCTCTCGACCACGCCGTTGAAATCGTTGAACGGACCGTGCGTCACGCGCACCACCTGGCCCGGCTCGAACAGCACCTTCGGGCGCGGTTTATCGACGCCTTCCTCGACGCGACGCAGGATCTGGTTGGCCTCTTTCTCGCTGATCGGGGCCGGCTTGTCGCTGGTGCCGCCGATGAAGCCGAGCACTTTCGGGACGTCCTTCACCATGTGCCAGGTGGTCTCGTCCATCTCCATCTGCACCAGCACGTAGCCCGGGTAGAACTTGCGTTCACTGCGGTGCTTCTTGCCGTCGCGCATCTCGACCACTTCTTCAGTGGGCACGAGGATCTCGCCGAACTTCTCTTCGAGGCCGTCGCGCTTGATGCGCTCTTTCAGGCCTTCGGAGACGCGATGCTCGAAGTTCGAGTACGCATGCACCACATACCACTTCAGCGCCATGTCAGCCTCCCTGCCCCGTCAAGAGCCTGGTCGCCCAGGCGAGGAACAGGTCCAGCAACCAGAAGAAAGCACCGGCCAGCACGGCAAAGCCGAACACCAGCGCGGTCGTGATCCACGTTTCATTCTTCGTGGGCCAGAAGACCTTGCGCAGTTCAGTGCGCGCGGACGCCAGGAACTCGAGGAACTCGCGCCCACCAGCCGAGGAGAAGAACACCGCCGCGCCGGCCACGATGCCGGCCACGACGCTGCCCCAGCGCAGCCATCCGCTGCTGCCGGAACCGAGCAGGTAGTAGCCGACGATCCCCGCAAAGAGGAGGACGATGGCTATCCACAGCGGGCCGTTGCTGGCACCGCCCGCTTCTTGTTGCCTTACCTGTTCGTTCATCTTCCCGCTACTTGCTGGCAGGCCAGGAGGGAATCGAACCCCCAACCTGCGGTTTTGGAGACCGCCGCTCTGCCAATTGAGCTACTGGCCTAATTCAATTACTTGAGGATCTTCGCAACGACGCCGGCGCCGACGGTCTTGCCGCCTTCGCGGATGGCGAAGCGCAGGCCCGCATCCATGGCGATGGGGGCAATCAGCTCCACCG
>JADMIO011472305.1_pt1 | contig 11909 bp, 8 predicted proteins | sample 8958161 | NCBI WGS metagenome assembly JADMIO01 (sample SAMN16585339, study PRJNA669376) | soil metagenome | isolation source: Crop rotation soil | place: USA: Cullars Rotation, Alabama | collected 2011
GCTTGAACAAACTGTTCAGCGAGAGATTCGTCGCACCAGTCGCGATGTTGAACGTGCCTGCGCGAGGCCGGCGTCTGGCTCACGATCGACCCGAAAGCCGTCGGCGCGTGTCTTGCGAATTGAGGTGATCGCAACGTTGGGCATGGGGATCAGCATGGGCAGCGAAACCAAGACGGTCGAAGCACTTCGCAACACCGCGAGCAAGGGAATGCTGGCGCTGCTGTGGTTTCACTTGCCGCTCTCGCTCGCGATCAGCCTGGCCAGGGGCACCGGCTGGATCATGCCGCTGTCGCTGATGACCGTGCTCGCGATCACGCCGACACTATCGTGGCTTGTCAGCGGCAATGGCGTCTCGACCCGCTGCACGGTGGCTGTGGGGCTGATGGGTGGCGTATCGCTGTTGGTCTACCAGATGTCAGGCCATCCCTGGCAGATCGACATGCACATGTACTTCTTCGCCACGCTCGCGTGTCTTGCCGCCTATTGCGATTTCCGCCCGATCCTGATCGGCGCCGTCGCCGTTGCGTTGCATCACCTCACGCTCAACTTCGTCTATCCCGCCGCAGTGTATCCAGGCGGCGCTGATTTCACCCGCGTCATCGTCCACGCGGTAATCCTGATCTTCGAAGCCGCGATCCTGATCTGGCTGCCGTTCAAGCTCTCGCAGATGTTCGAAGTCATGGCGGAGAAGACTGCCGAGGCCGAAGCGGCGAAGGCGGCGCAGCAGCAAACCACGATGGAGCGCATCGAGGCCGACCGCAAGGCCAAGCAGGATCGGGACGCGGCGCGGCGCGAGCTCGCCGACGGCTTCGAGCGCAGCATCGGCCATATCGTCGCCGCCGTTGCGGTCGCCGCCGGCGAAATGCGCGGCACGTCCTCGACCATGAACGCGACGGCGAGCGAAGCTGCGCAACAAGCCGGCGTCGTCGCGACGGCCTCCGCGCAGGCAAGCGAGAATGTCGCGACCGTGGCATCGGCCACCGAGCAGTTGACTGCCTCGATCGGCGAGATCGGCCAGCAGGTGCGGCGCTCTTCGGACATCGCCGGCAAGGCGTCGGACGAGGCGAAACGCACGAGCGCCGTCGTCGGGGAGCTCGTTTCAGGCACGCAGAAGATCGGCGAGGTGGTTCAGCTGATCCAGAACATCGCCAGCCAGACCAACATGCTGGCGCTGAACGCGACCATCGAGGCCGCGCGCGCCGGCGAGCACGGCCGCGGCTTTGCGGTGGTGGCGAGCGAGGTCAAGGCGCTGGCGAACCAGACTGCCAAGGCGACCGAGGAGATTTCCGCGCAGATCCATGCAATCCAGGGCGCGACCAACGAAGCGGTCAGCGCGATCCAGGCGATCGACGCGACCATCGCCGAGATCAACCAGATTTCGTCGGCGATCGCCTCGTCGGTTGAGCAGCAGGGTGCCGCCACACGCGAGATCGCCGGCAACGTGCGGCAAGCCGCGGACAGCTCGCAGGACGTCAACGCCAATATCACCGGCGTCACCGCAGCCGCGAACAACGTCGGTCAGGCTGCGGGCATGGTCATGGACGCGGCCAGCGGGCTGTCGTCGCAATCGGAAAAGCTGAAGGCGGAAGTGAACGGCTTCCTGGATTCGATCCGCGCGGCGTGAAGCAGTCATTTCGGGGCGCGCGAAGCGCGAGTCCCGAATCCACACGCCGCAGCCGCCAAGAGACGACGGGCAGCAGTGAACTGCTGCAGCGGCAACAAAGCGACACTGGGGTTATGGATTCCGGGCTCGGCGCTCCGCGCCGCCCCGGAATGACACCTCAAATCTTCTGATTGTACTCGCCGACTTCCGGATGCGTGCGCAGAACGCCGTCCATGGCCGCGAACATGTCGCGCATGCGCTGCTCGGAGACGGGGCTTTCCACCACCACCACCAGCTCCGGCTTGTTCGACGACGCGCGCACGAGACCCCAGCTGCCGTCTTCCACCGTCACGCGCACGCCGTTGACGGTGACGAGATCGCGGATCGCCTGACCGGCGACCTTCTCGCTCCTGGCCTTTGCCGCCTCGAAATGCTTCACCACCTGCTCGACGATGCCATATTTCGTCTCGTCGGCGCAGTGCGGCGACATGGTCGGCGACGACCATGTCTTCGGCAGCGCGTCCTTCAGCTCGGCCATCGATTTCGTCGGATTGCGGTCGAGCATGTCGCAGACCGCGAGTGCCGAGACGAGGCCGTCGTCATAACCGCGGCCGTACGGCGCGTTGAAGAAGAAGTGACCCGACTTCTCGAAGCCAGCAACGGCGCCAAGCTCGTGCGTGCGACGCTTCATGTAGGAGTGGCCAGTCTTCCAGTAGGTCGCTTTCGCGCCCTGCTTCTGCAGCACGGGATCAGTGACGAACAGGCCGGTCGACTTCACGTCGACCACGAACGAGGCATCCTTCTGCAGCGACGAGATGTGCCGCGCCAGCATCACGCCGACCTTGTCGGCAAAAATCTCGTCGCCGGTGTTGTCGACGACACCGCAGCGGTCGCCGTCGCCGTCGAAGCCGAGACCGACGTCGGCCTTGTGATGCAGCACCGCGTCGCGCATCGCATGCAGCATCTCCATGTCTTCCGGATTCGGGTTGTATTTCGGGAAGGTGTGGTCGAGCTCGCAGTCCACCGGGATCACCTCGCAGCCGATCGCCTCCAGCACCTTTGGCGCAAACGCGCCGGCGGTGCCGTTTCCGCAGGCAACCACCGCCTTGATGCGGCGCTTCAGCTTCGGCCGCTTCGTCAGGTCGGCGATGTAGCGGGCCGGGAAATTCTCGTGGAACTGGTAGGAGCCGCCCGGCTTGTTGTCGAATTTCGCGCTGAGCACGATCTCCTTCAGGCGGGTCATCTCGTCGGGGCCGAAGGTCAGCGGGCGGTTCGCGCCCATCTTCACGCCCGTCCAGCCGTTGTCGTTGTGCGAGGCCGTCACCATCGCCACGCACGGCACGTCGAGCTCGAATTGCGCGAAATACGCCATCGGCGTCACCGCAAGACCGATGTCGTGCACCTTGCAGCCGGACGCCATCAGGCCGGAGATCAGCGCGTATTTGATCGACGCCGAGTAGCCGCGGAAATCGTGGCCGGTGACGATCTCCTGCTTCTGGCCGAGCTCCTTGATCAGCACGCCGAGCCCCATGCCCAGCGCCTGTACGCCCATCAGGTTGATTTCCTTGCCGAACAGCCAGCGCGCGTCGTATTCGCGAAATCCGGTGGCCTTCACCATCGGCTCGGATTCATAGGCATAGGTATTCGGCGACAGTGCCGCTTGCGGCTTTGGAAACATCGAATGGGGCCCCATTGGGAGTGGAACGTGCCGTGGCATTACCCAATGCAGAGGCACGTGAAAAGGCGGGAAGCCTCGTCTGGACGATAATTGCGGCAGATTAACAGCGGTTCCGTTAATCGGCGCTTCAGGTAGCAGGCTCAGGCGGTTTTGCGCGCACCAAGCTCATCGAAAGTGAAGGGATCGGAGACGCCGTAGCGCGGTAGCAGATGCTCGGCAAAAAGGTTAATCGACCGCATGGCCTGCTGGTGCGTCAGATTACCCCACTGGAATGACAGGACCATGTAGTTGGCGCCGGTCTGCATGTACTCGTCGAAATAGGGCGCGACTGTCTCCGGCGTCCCGACGACGAAGCCGGGAATACCGCCCGGCGACTTGCGCCGGACATTGCGCTGGTTGCGCTCCTCGTCCGACAGCTTTGCCAGCGACGCATCCAGGTCGCGCCGCTCCTCCGGTGCGATGTGCCGCTCCGGCTGGGCGGCTCGCTTGACGTCCGACCCCGTCCCTGGCGCGTTGACGAACTGTGTCAGGCCGCGCCGCTCGGCCTCGAGGCGACGCGGCGCGCCGAGATTCCAGCCATAAGCTTTTGCGGCGGGCTGCGCCTCGGCGATCGCCTGCTGCTCGTCCTCATGCAGCAGCACGTGCACCACGAGGCCCATCAGCGGCGGCCGGCCCTGTGCCGTCAGCAGACCGGGATTCGATTCGCGCCAGATGCGATTGTAGCGCACGACGTTGGCTTCCAGCGTGTCGATGGAGCCGACGACGACGCAGTTCATGCCGCCCTTCGCGGCTGTCTCCGGATTGCGCATGTACCAGAATGGCGGCGTCGGCTGCTGCAGCGGCCGCAGCCGCATCGGCACGTCCTCGAAATTGTAGAATTGCCCCTTGTAGGTCAGATGCTCGTGCGCGAGCCCTTCGCGCAACGCGCCGAGTGTTTCCTCGTAGCGCTGCGCGTTCGCCTGCTCATCGCCTTCCTGGCCCCAGAAGAAGGCTTCGAGCACGCCACCACGGCCGACGCCAAGCTCGAGCCTCCCTTCGGAGAGATGATCGAGCATCGAGACTTCTTCGATCAACCGCAGCGGATGGTGCAACGGCAGCACGTAGGCGCAGGGGCCGAACCGCAAACGATTCGTCCGCTGCGATGCCGACGACAGGAAGACGTTCTGCGACGGCGCCATGCTGTGCACGGCGGGCGTGTGATGCTCGGCGAGGTGGTAGGCGAAGATGCCGATCTGGTCATAGACCTCCAGCGTCTGCAGGCGGTCTTCGTACAGCCTGTTCAGCGGCACGCCCGGCAGATGTTCGATGTGATCGAAGACGCCAAAACGGATTTTCGTCATCGGCAATGTTCCTTCGCGTCGGCTCACGAAGTGTAGACAGCCGCTATCCGCGCGGGCAAGCGCTCTGCGCCTCAAAACCAGAACCGATTTGCAGGAGAACGCGTGCCACGCAACGGCACACGAGGAAGAAGAGCTATTGCTCCAGCACCAGCTTGCCGCCGGCGAACTCGAACCGCTTCAGGCGGGAGAGATAGGATAGCCCAAGCAGGTTCTCGCTGAGCACTTCGTCGGGCAGGATCATCGCCTGGACGTCGCGCACTTCGAGGCCGCCGATGTCGACACTTTCGAGACGCGCACGCGCGGCCTTGACGACGCCGTTGGCGGTCGAAACCGGCGCGTTGAAATCGCTGCGCAACGGACGAATGCCGATGCGCGCGGCGGAGCTTTCGGTCAGCGCAATCACCGAGGCGCCGGTGTCCACCATGAAGTCGATGCGGCGGCCTTCGACGCGGCCGTCGGTCGTGAAGTGGCCGCGCTGATCCCTGGCGATGGTGTGGCTGCGGCGACCGGCCGACGACGACGCATCGGATGCGACGTCCGCGCTTTGCGAGGACGCGACCGCGACGGTCGCTGGCTTTTTCAGATTGGCGGCCTTCTCTGCCAGGTAAAGGCCGAGGCCCATCATCACGGCAGCAAGTATAAGGATGTTACGCATACACCACCACGCTACTCGCATTCTCCGCCCGGCTGCGACCACACCACAGCAGCGCGAAGCCCGCACTAACGCCAACCGGCGCAAGGTGCGGCAAGGCGGTCAATTTTGCCGAAAACAGTGAGCGAAGCGTTAACCGTGGCCGTGTTCCGTGGGCGTCACGTTCCCCGCGGTTTCGCCCGCCGAGTCGGCACGGCATTGGCCGGGTCATCGGGCCAGGGATGACGCGGGTAGCGGCCGCGGAGATCCGTCCGCACCGCCGCGTAGCTGCCTCGCCAGAAGCCGGGCAGATCGCGCGTCACCTGCACCGGCCGGTGCGCCGGCGACAGCATCTCGACCACCAGTGGAACTTTGCCCTGCGCGATCGACGGATGCACGTTCAGGCCGAACAGCTCCTGCACGCGGATCGCGATGGTTGGCCCCTGCTCGGCCTCGTAATCGATGGCGACCTGGGAGCCGGTCGGCGCCTCGAAATGCGTTGGCGCCTCGCGGTCGAGCCGTGCACGCAGATCCCATGGCAGCAGCCCCATCACCGCATCGGAGAGGTCAGAGGCCGAAACTTGCGCCAGCGAGGTTTTGTCGTGCAGCATCGGCTCGAGCCACGTCGCACGTTCCGACGCCAGCGCTGCATCTGAGAGGTCGGGCCAGGCATCACCCTCGGCCTTGCGCAGGAACATCACGCGGTCGCGCCATTGCTGCAGCGCCTTCGACCATGGCAGGCGCGCGAGTCCTGCCTGCGCAAAACCATCGGCAAGGATACGGGCGGTGTCGGCGTTCGGCTGTATCTGCATGGTCTGCTCGCCGAGGGTGACCGCATGCAGTTTTCGTTTGCGCCGCCCACGCAGCGACATCGATGCGGCGTCGAACACAATCTCGTCCTCCGCTTCGATCTCGTGTGCAAAGCGCTGCTCGATCTCCTCAAGGCCGATCGGCGCGGCCAGAAGGATGCGTGCCTTGGCGGCAACGCCCGTGAGCTCGCCCACGGCAAGGAACGGCGCGCGCGCCAGCGCTGATGTCTGCTCGACCGACGCTCCACGGCCGTTCGCCAGCACGAACGAGCCATTGCCGCGATTGCGAGCCACACGATCCGGAAACGCCAGGGACAACAGCACACCCGTCGACAGATCCGCGGACGCTTGCGATGCATTGCCAAGCTGACGTACCCAGCGTTCCGCCTGCTGGCGCGCTGCGCTCGCGCGCTGACCACGGTCGCGGCTGAAACGGTCGAGCCGTGCATCGAGGTCGACATCGTCGCCGCCGAGCCCACGCTCGCTCAGCACCGCCGCAATCAGCGCCGCCTCCCGCGCATGGCCCTCGCGGCCGGCGTCGACGATCATGCGCGCGAGCCGCGGCGGCAACGGCAGCGCGCGCAAACTCTTGCCCTCGGCGGTGATCCGCCCGTCGGCATCGAGCGCTTCCAGCTCACGCAGCAGCACCTTCGCTTCATTCCACGCCGGCGCCGGCGGCGGATCGAGGAACGCCAGCGCGGTGGGATCGCTCACGCCCCACTGCGCAAGATCGAGCACCAGCGACGACAGGTCGCTGGCAAGAATCTCGGGCTGTGTGAAAGCCTCCAGCGAATTCGTCTGCGGCTCGTCCCACAGCCGGTAGCAGACGCCGGGCTCGATGCGGCCCGCGCGGCCGCGCCGCTGGTCGACCGCGGCACGTGAGGCACGCACGGTTTCGAGTCGCGTCAGCGCGATATCCGGCTCATAGCGCGGCACGCGCGAAAGCCCGCAGTCGACGACGATCCGCACACCCTCGATCGTCAACGACGTCTCGGCAATAGAGGTGGCAAGCACAACTTTTCGCGTGCCCTTCGGCGCCGGCGCAATGGCGCGGTCCTGCACGGAGGCATCGAGCGCGCCGAACAGCGCCACGATCTCGACGGCCGGATCATTCACGCGCTCGCGCAGCATGGTTTCGGTGCGGCGGATTTCGGCTGCGCCCGGCAGGAACGCCAGCACTGAGCCCGGCTCGGCGCGCAGCGCCGTGGCGATGGTGTCAGCCATCTGCCGCTCGAGCGGCGCGTCGGACTTGCGGCCCACATAGCGCGTCTCGACCGGAAACATCCGGCCTTCACTCTCGACAACGGCGGCATCGCCAAGCAGCTTTGCCACCCGTGCGCCGTCGATGGTCGCCGACATCACAAGCAGGCGCAGGTCCTCGCGTAACCCCGTCTGCGCATCGCGCGCAAGCGCGAGCCCCAGATCCGCATCGAGCGAACGCTCGTGGAACTCGTCGAACAGCACCGCGGCGACACCCGACAGTTCCGGATCGTCCATGATCTGCCGCGTGAAAATGCCTTCCGTCACCACCTCGATGCGTGTGATCCGCGAAATCTTTGAACCGAAACGAACCCGGTAGCCGACCGTCTCGCCGACTTTCTCGCCCAGCGTCTTCGCCATCCGCTCGGCGCTGGCGCGCGCGGCGATCCGCCGTGGCTCGAGCACGACGATCTTGCGCCCGGCAAGCCACGGCTCGTTCAGCAGCACCAGTGGCACGCGCGTGGTTTTGCCGGCACCAGGTGGCGCGACCAGAACGGCGACATTGGATGTCCGCAACGTGCCCGCCAGTTCGTCGAGCACATCGTCGATCGGCAGCGAGGTGTCGAAGCTACGCATCACATGTCCCAAGCGCTGCGCTTCTTAACCTCTCCCCGCTTGCGGGGAGAGGTCGCCGTGCGCAGCAGGGCGGGTGAGGGGGTACAGGCATATCCACGCTCGAGAGCGGAAGCGAGTCGTTGGAGTCGGCGAACGCTTTACATGTGGTTGAAGCCTTGCCCTGCCCCTCACCCGGATTGCTTCGCAATCCGACCTCTCCCCGCACTTGCGGGGAGAGGTTAGGAAGCCTTCGGAGGACGCCCGACGCTGTCATAGGTGAAACCGTACGCGGTCATCTCCTCGGGCCGGTAGATGTTGCGCAGGTCGACAACTACCGGCTGGGCAAGCTCCGTCTTCAGCCGCTTCAGGTCGAGCGCGCGGAACTGCTCCCACTCGGTGACGATCACCAATGCGTCGGCGCCTTTCGCGCAGGCATAGGCGTCGGCCGCGTAGTGGATCTCCGGCAGTTCCTTCCGCGCCTGCTCCATGCTTTCCGGGTCGTAGGCACGCACGATCGCGCCCTGGTCGATCAGGGCGGTGATCAGCGGGATCGACGGCGCCTCGCGCATGTCGTCGGTGTTCGGCTTGAAGGCGAGGCCGAGCACGGCGATGGTCTTGCCACGCAGATTGCCGCCGAGCGCAGCGGCGACTTTTCGCGCCATCGCCCGCTTGCGGTTGTCGTTCACCGACAGCACCGCTTCGACGATGCGCAGCGAGACGTCGTAGTCCTGCGCGGTCTTCACCAGCGCACGCGTGTCCTTCGGGAAGCATGAGCCGCCAAAACCTGGACCCGCATGCAGGAACTTTCCGCCAATGCGGTTGTCGAGGCCGATGCCGCGCGCAACCTCCTGCACGTCGGCGCCGGTGCGCTCGGCAAGGTCGGCGATCTCGTTGATGAAGGTCACCTTGGTCGCCAGGAACGCGTTCGCCGCGTACTTGATCAACTCGGCGGTGCGGCGGCCGGTGTACATGATCGGTGCCTGGTTCAGGTAGAGTGGCCGGTAGATCTCGGCGATCGCCTTGCGGCCGCGCTCGTCGTCGGTGCCGGCAACGATGCGGTCCGGATGCTTGAAGTCGCGGATCGCCGCGCCCTCGCGCAGGAATTCCGGATTGGAGGCGACGACGATGTCGGCTTTGGGATTTGTCTCGCGCACGATCCGCTCGACCTCGTCGCCGGTGCCGACCGGCACGGTCGACTTGGTGATGACGACGGTAAAGCCCGTGCAGGCGGCGGCGATTTCACGGGCGGCGGCGTGCACGTAGGAGAGATCCGCATGGCCGTCGCCGCGGCGGGACGGCGTGCCGACAGCAATGAAGACGGCGTCGGCCTGGCCGACGGGTCCCGCAAGCTCGGTGGTGAACGAGAGGCGGCCGGCCTTCACGTTGGTCTCGACCAGGCGGTCGAGATCCGGCTCGAAGATCGGGATCTCGCCGCGTTTCAAGGCTGCGATCTTGCCCTCGTCCTTGTCGACGCAGACCACCTGATGGCCGAAGTCGGCAAAACACGCGCCGGAAACCAGCCCCACATAGCCCGTGCCGATCATCACTATTTGCATGCGTTTGCCGACCGAAAAGTTGGTTAACGCGTCTTAAGCCTTTGCGCGCGGCGCGTCTTTACCAGACGCATTTACGATTGACGAGGCGGGCTGCGGCGGCTGGCATGGCCTTTGTACATATAAAGGAGAGCGAAACCCATATGTCCGAAGATGGCGCGACGGTGCGCCGAAAAGGAACATCATGACCACCCAAGGCACGGCGCCCCTCGCTAGCCCGACCAATCCGGCCTCCCGGCTGGACTGGGTCGACTATGCCAAGGGTATCTGCATCATCATGGTGGTGATGATGCACTCGACGCTGGGTGTCGAGGCGGCTGTCGGCCACGAAGGCTTCATGCATGCGGTGGTGGAGTTCGCAAAACCGTTCCGGATGCCGGATTTCTTCCTGATTTCCGGCCTGTTCCTCGCCCGGGTGATCGACCGCGACTGGCGCACCTATATCGACCGCAAGGTCGTGCATTTCGCCTATTTCTACGTCCTGTGGGTCACGCTGCAATTCGCCGTCAAGGCGCCCGGCTTCGCCGTCGAGCAAGGCTGGGCCGAGGTGGGCAGGCAGTACCTGCTCTCGTTCATCGATCCGTTCGGCACGCTCTGGTTCATCTATCTGCTGCCGATCTTCTTCGTTGTCACGAAACTGACACAACGCTTCCCGGTCGCCCTGATCTGGATCATCGGCGCAGCGCTCGAGACTGCGGAGATCAGCACCGGCTGGACCGTGATCGACGAGTTCGCCGCGCGCTTCGTCTATTTCTATTCCGGCTATCTGTTCGCAAACATCGTCTTCGGCTTCGTGCGCGAGATGCAGGCACATGCAGTGGTCGCGCTCGTCGGCCTCGTGCTGTGGGGCCTGGTCAACGGCACAGCGACCTATGCAGGCGTCGCGAGCTGGCCGCTGGCGTCGCTCGCCTTCGGCTTCGCCGGCTGCGCCGCGGTCATCACCGTCGCTGCCCTGATGGCAAGGGCGCGCGTGCTCGATGCGATCCGTTACTGCGGCGAGCATTCGCTGGTGATCTACCTGGCGTTCTTCCTGCCGATGGCCCTCTCCCGCGCGCTGCTCCTGAAGACCGGCGTGATCAGCGACATCGGAACCGTCTCGCTGCTGGTGACGGCGGTCGGCGTCATCGGCGCGCTGGCGATCTGGTGGGCTGCCCGCGTCACCGCACTGCGCTTCCTGTTCGATCGACCGGCGGCGTTCTGGCTAACGCCAAAGCCCCGCGTGACGCTGCAGCCCGCCGAATAGACCTGGCGATCCTTCGCGACGATCACTCGAGCAGCGCATTCTGCGCGCGCAGCAAAAACACCTACGCTAAAAGAGCGCGCTGACGGACTCTCCATTGTGGATACGCCGGATCGCTTCAGCCAGGGCGGGAGCGACCGATAGCACCTTCAGCTTGGGTGCCGATGCAGCCTCCGTGATCGGCACCGTGTTGGTACAGACGATCTCGGCGACGTCCTCCAATGCGGACAGACGGTCCAGCGCGTCGCTCGAAAAGAGACCGTGCGTACACGCAAGCCGTATGGAGCGGGCATCGTGCTCGCGCAAGCGTTGCACCAGTTCGATCATCGTACTGCCCTTGGCAATCTCGTCGTCAAGAACGATCACGTCCTTGCCTGCCACGTCGCCAATGATCGAGCTGATCACGACCTTGTCGTCCGGGAAGCGCTGCTTGGCACCGGCAGCCACCGGCGTCCCCAACAGGCGGGCGAACGCAGCTGCATCCTTTGCGCCGCCCAGGTCCGGCGAAACCACAACGGCGTTCGACAGATCATATCGGCGAAAGTGCCCGGCGAGCTCGTTGCGCGCATGCAGGTGGTCGACGGGTACGCTGAAAAAACCATGCACTTGCGGCGAATGCAGTGCCATCGTCAGCACGCGGTTGACCCCGGCCGTGGCGAGGAGGTCGGCCACCAACCGCCCGCCAATCGAGATGCGCGGCGCATCCTTCTTGTCCGAGCGCGCGTAGGCGTAGAAGGGCATGACCGCGGTGATCCGCGAGGCGGATGCGCCGCGTGCTGCATCGGCCATCAGCAGCAGTTCCATCAAGTGTTCCTGTGTCGGCGGTGATAGCGGCTGAATCAGGAAAACGTCTCGCTGCCGGCAATTCTCCTGGAGCTGAACCTGCAGGCAGTCGGTGGCGAAGCGTTGCAAATGCGAGGGAGAAAGCGGCGTTTGCAGATGGGCACAGACCTCCGTTGCAAATGTCCTGTGTGCGGTCCCGCTGAAAACGGTGATCCCGTTCATGACCCCTCCTGCCAAATCATCCGTGAGACAGCACCCCGGCAAACAGGCGCAACATCACTCGCGGCTCAACAGATTCGCTGCACGCCTCCCGGATACCCCGTCTGCGCAGCCAACGCGATGGCCCCGGGCGTCGCTTTTGACATTTCGCTCCTGCCATATCCTGTCAGCGCAAACGAATTTCTTTCCAGCACAGTGGGATCCGAAGCTTGGAATTCACGTGACTTGAAGTCGCGGC
>JADMIO010812958.1_pt1 | contig 11908 bp, 7 predicted proteins | sample 8958161 | NCBI WGS metagenome assembly JADMIO01 (sample SAMN16585339, study PRJNA669376) | soil metagenome | isolation source: Crop rotation soil | place: USA: Cullars Rotation, Alabama | collected 2011
CTTTCCCCTGAGCGCGCTGCACGAGGACCGCGACGTCGACGCCCTGGTCGATGCGCTCGAGCCCTTGGCGCGGCGCATCCACGACAGCCGGCGCGACGGCGATGACGTCGCCGCATCCGACGGCGTGGCCTGCTGATGGTGGTTCGCTGATGCAGATCGCGACGCGCGGCGAGGGTCCGCCGCTGGTGATGATCCACGGCTGGGCCATGCACTGCGGCTTGTTCGGCGCGCTGCTCGATCGCCTCGCCGGGCACCGCACCCTGTACCTGGTCGACCTGCCGGGCCACGGCCGCGGCCGCGACGACGGCACGCCGCTCGAACTCGGCGGCTGCGTCGAAGCGATCGCGGCCGCCACGCCGCCCGCGCCCTGGCTGGGCTGGTCGTTGGGCGGCCTGTTCGCCCTGCATGCGGCAGCGACGCGCCCCGCGCACGTGGAGGCGCTGGTGATGCTGTGCTCGACGCCGCGTTTCGTGCGCACGGCCGATTGGCCACATGGCATGGACGTCGAGGTGTTCCGTCGCTTCGAAGCCGGGCTGCAGGCCGACGTGCACGCCACCGTCGAACGCTTCCTCGCGCTGGAGACCCTCGGCTGCGACCAGGCCAGGTCCAGCCTGCGTGCCCTGCGCGCCGAGGCCTTCGCCTACGGCGAACCCGCGCCTGCCGCGCTCGCGAACGGCCTCCACCTGCTGGAGGAATGCGACCTGCGCGCGCTGCTGCCGGCGCTCGGCGTGGCGAGCCTGTGGATCGGCGCGCGACGCGACCGCCTCGTCGACCCGCGCGCCGTCGATGCCGCCGCGGCGCTCGCGCCGGATGCACGCACCGTGCAACTCGACTCGGGCCACGCGCCGTTCCTCACCCACGCTGATGCGCTGGCTGATGCCATCCTCGAATTCCTGAAGATGACCGGAAATGCCTCTCCCGCGCGAGTGAACGACTCACGAGCGGTTCGGAGGGAGCCCAACGAGGATTTCATTCGCGGTGAACCGGCGGGAGATCCCGTTCGTGGTGAGCCCATCCTGCCCCGAGCCTGTCGAGGGGAACCATGAACGATTCCCGCAGTCCCCACGGAGGCATCGACAAGACGCGCCTTCGCCGCGCCTTCGCCCGCGCCGCCGACAGCTACGACGCCGTGGCGACGCTGCAACGCGAGGTCGAATCGCGCCTGCTCGAACAACTCGAGGCCCTCGCCGAACGCAAGCCCGAGCGCGTCCTCGACCTTGGTTCCGGCCCCGGTCGCGCGGCGCAGGCGATGCACGAACGCTGGCCGAAGGCGCAGGTGCTGGCGCTCGACTTCGCCCTGCCGATGCTGCGCCGGACCGCGGCGCGCAAGCCGTGGTGGAAGCCGGGCGCGCAGCGCCTGCATGCGGTCTGTGGCGATGCGTCGGCGCTGCCGCTGGTCGATGGCAGCGCCGATGTGGTGTTCTCGAGCCTGTGCCTGCAGTGGGTCGTCGACCTGCCACGGACGCTGGCCGGTTTCCGTCGCGTGATGCGACCAGACGGCCTGCTGCTGTTCTCGACGTTCGGTCCCGAGACCCTGCGCGAACTTCGCGAAGCCTTCGCCCATGCCGGAGCCGGCGACCCGGTGACGCCGTTCGCGCAGATGCAGCAGGTTGGCGACGCCCTGCAGTCCGCCGGCTTCCGCGACCCGGTGCTGCACCGCGACCGGTTCACCCTGACTTATCCGGACGTGCGCTCGCTCATGCGCGAACTGCGCGCACTCGGTGCCCACAACGCCCGCGCGGATCGCCGTCGCTCGTTGACGGGAAAGGCGCGCATGCAGCGCGTGTTCGACGCCTACGAATCGATGCGCCGCGACGGGGTCCTGCCGAGCACATGGGAAGTGGTCTACGCCCAAGCCTGGGCGCCGCCGCCGGGGCAGCCCCTGCGCGAAGAGGATGGCGAGATCGCGAGGGTGCCGCTGGCGTCGATACCGATTCGCAGGCGCGGCGGCTGAGTTTCGTTTTCCTTGGCTTGGCGTGGTGACGTGAAAAGCAAGGCTTCCGCGACAGCGCGGAAGCCCTGCTTCAACGAGCAGCCCGCCAGCGTGGAAGCCTTGCTTCCAATTGCTATACGACAATATCGAAGATCAGCCGCCCGCCTCGCTGTTCATGTCGATCTCGCGCACGCCCTTCGCGTCGCGACGGGCTTCGACGAGTCCGCGGATCTGGTTCCACAGCGCCTCGGGCGCGCGCATGCCGGACAGCTCCACGTTCGGCGCGCTGTCCTGCGTCGTCCGCAGGCGGATCGTGCCCAGGCCGAGCATCCGCTCGACGAAGGGCTGGGTGAAGTTCGAATCCTTGATGCGGTACAGCTCGACGTAGTCGGTCGTGCGATTGAGGATCCCGCGGCGCAGGATCAGGCGCTGGTCGGTCAGGGTGATGCGTTCGCAGCGCGTCTCCAGGAAGCGCTTGCCCGCGAAGAACACGGGCACGAGGACCAACAGCAGCGGAATCCAGGCCGGCACGCTCGAGCCGCGCAGCTTGATCGACGCGACGAGGAGGACGAGGGTCGCGACGGCGCACAGGACGTACAGGCCCAGGTGCCTGAGCTGCGACGGCGACCCGCTCCAGACCTCCTTTTCGTCGACGGGTGCGTTGGCGCTCATGGCTCGGCTCCGGTGTGGGCGGATGCGGCGCGTCTTCCATCGTGGAAGGACGGTCGGGGGGAGTGTGCCAGAAAGACCGCTTCCTCAGGCCTTCCAAGGCAGCGCGTCGAGATCGACGTTGCCGCCGCTGAGCACGATGCCCACGCGCTGGCCGGCGAATCGTCGCGGCTCGCGCAGCACGCACGCAAGGGCCACGGCCGATGAAGGTTCGACGACGATCTTCAGCCGCTCCCACAGCAGGCGCATCGCGGCGATGATCTCGGCTTCGGAAGCGAGCAGGACCCCTTCGAGGTGGCCGCGCAGGACGGCGAACGTGATCGGCGCGAGGTGCCCGCGCAGGCCATCGCAGATCGTCTGGGGGACGCGGTCGTCGATCAGCCGGCCTTCGCGCAGGGAATCGTGGGCGTCGGCCGCGGTCGCGGGTTCGGCACCCCACAGCGTCGTGCGGGGCGACAGTGCGCGCGTGGCGATCGCGCAGCCGGACAGCAATCCGCCACCGCCGATCGGCGCGACCAAGGCATCGAGTCCCGTTGAAGCTCCGCTTTGGCACTCGCGCAGAAGTTCCAGCGCGACCGTGCCTTGTCCGACGATCACCCGTGGATCGGCGAACGGATGTACCAGCGTCGCGCCGGTCGCGGCGATGACGTCGGCGACGGCGGCGTCGCGCGCGGCCATCGTCGGTTCGCAATCGATGATGCGCGCGCCGTGGCGCGCGATCGCATCGCGCTTCACCCGCGACGCGTTCGCGGGGACGACGACGTGCGCGGCGATGCCGCGCAGCTTCGCCGCCAGCGCCAGCGCGGCGCCGTGGTTCCCCGAGCTGTGGGTGGCGACGCCACGGGCCGCGACATCGCCGGGCAGGGAGAACACCGCATTGCAGGCGCCGCGGAACTTGAACGCGCCGACGCGCTGGAAGTTCTCGCACTTGAAGGCCAGTTGGCAGCCGGCGAGTTCGTCGAGTCCCGACGAACGCAGCACCGGCGTCACCTGCGCAAACGGCGCGATGCGCGCGGCGGCGTCGAGGATGTCGCGAAGGCGCGGCGCGGCGACCGCGGCGTGATCCTGAATGGCGGCGTGGTGCGGCTGCATTTCTGCGACGGGCGTCGAATTGGCGTTCACGGTGGCGTGATAGTGTAACGAGGCGATTCCCCCGGTGCGGGTTCCTCGATGACAGACTCCGGGCCCTCGGGCCAGACCGAAACCCTGCTGTCCGACTACCGTGCACCGGCCTGGCGCATCGTCCACGCCGACCTCGCCTTCGAACTCGACGCCGAAGCCACCGAAGTGGCCGCGCGATTGCAGCTTCGCCCCGATCCCGCCCAACCCGGCGTGCCCCTGGAGCTCGACGGCCAGGAGCTGGAACTGCTGGCGATCGCGGTCGACGGCCAGCCGCTCGACGCATCGCGCTACCAGCTCGATGGCCAGCGCCTCGTCATCGCGGGCCTGGCCGGCGAGTGCGTGCTCGAAACCCGCTGCCGCATCCATCCGGCGCGCAACACCCGTCTCGAAGGCCTCTACCGCAGCGGCGAATCGCTGCTGACGCAGTGCGAGGCGCAGGGCTTCCGACGGATCACCTGGTTCACCGATCGCCCGGACGTGATGCCGACCTGGCGCATCACCCTGCGCGCCGACAAGGCGCGCCATCCGGTGCTGCTGGCGAACGGCAATCCAGTTGCGCAGGCCGACCTGGCCGGCGGCCGCCACGAATCGACCTGGGAAAACCCGCACCCGACGCCGTGCTACCTGTTCGCCCTGGTGGCGGGCCGCCTCGACTGCGTGCGCAAGGACATCGTCACCGCCGATGGCCGCGCCGTCGCCCTGCAGGTCTGGGCCGCGCCCGGCGACGTCGGCCGCTGCGGCTATGCGCTCGGCGCGGTCGAACGCGCGCTGCGCTGGGACGAGTCGCGCTTCGGCCGCTGCTACGACCTGTCCGTGTTCAACGTCGTCGCCGCCCAGGACTTCACCATGGGCGCGATGGAGAACAAGGGCCTGAACATCTTCAACGCCCGCTACATCCTCGCCGACGAGCAGACCGCGACCGATGCCGACTACCAGGGCATCGAGTCGGTGATCGGCCACGAGTACTTCCACAACTGGTCGGGCAACCGGGTGACGTTGCGCGACTGGTTCCAGCTCGCGCTCAAGGAAGGCCTGACCGTGTTCCGCGACCAGGAATTCGTCTCCGACCTGCAGTCGCGGCAGGTGAAACGGATCGAGGACGTGCGCCTGCTGCGCGCGCGCCAGTTCGCCGAGGACGCCGGCGCGCTCGCGCACCCGGTGCGGCCCTCGCGCTACCGCGAGATCAACAACTTCTACACGCTCACCGTGTACGAGAAGGGCGCCGAGATCGTGCGCATGCTCCACACCCTGCTCGGCGAGGCGACGTTCCGCGCCGGCATGGACCGCTACTTCGCCGACAACGACGGCCGTGCGGCGACGATCGAGGATTTCATCGCCGCGCACGAGCAGGCGTCGGGCCGCGACCTGTCGCAGTTCGCGCGCTGGTACACCCAGGTGGGCACGCCGGAAGTCGACATCGAGGACGAGTTCGCCGACGGCCGCTACACGCTGCGGATCGGCCAGCGCCAGCGAGACGAAGCCGCGACGCGCACGTCGCCGCTGCACATTCCGCTGCGCGTCGCCCTCCACGGCCCTGATGGCGAGGCAATCGCCGTCGCGCCGTCGGCCGGCGATGCGCCGATCCGCGATGGCCTGGTCGAACTGACCGCGCCTGCGCACACGCTGGTCTTCGAGGGCCTGGCCGCACGCCCGCTGCCTTCCTTCAACCAGGGCCTGAGTGCGCCGGCGAAGGTGAATTTCGAATATGCGCCTGCCGACCTCGCGCGCCTGGCCCGCAGCGAACGCGATGGCCTGGGTCGCTGGGACATGCTGCAGCGGCTTGCCGCCGGCGTGCTGTTGCGGCGCTTCGAGGCGCAGGCCGATGCGACCGCCGCCCTGTCGGCGGCGATCGGCGGGCTGCTCGACGACGACCATGGCGATCCGGCCTTTGTCGCCGAGTGCATGGCCCTGCCAGACTTCGACACCCTCGCCGACGCGCAACCCAGGGTCGATATCGATGGCCTGCTGGAAGCGCGCAGGAACCTGGTCCGCCATCTTGCCCGGGAGCATGAGCGCCGGCTCCGCCACCGTTACCACGCGCTCGCACCGCTCGCGGCGGACGGACTCGGAGGCGCGGCCATGGGCGCCCGCCGGCTGCGCAACGGCTGCCTGGCCTGGCTCACCGAGCTGGAACCGGAAGATGGCCTGGCGGTCGCGCAGTTCGACGTCTCCACGCGCATGACCGATCGCCTTGGCGCCCTGCGCTGCCTTGTCCATAGCCATTCATCCGCGGCGGGGCGCGCCGAAGCCGCGTTCTCGCGTCGCCACGAGAACGATCCGCTGTCGACGGACAAGTGGCTGGCCGTTGCGGCGACCCGCCCGCATGCGGACGCTGTCGAAGGGGTCCGCGGCCTGATCGATTCGCACTGGTGGACGCCGACCAATCCCAACCGCGTGCGCGCGATCCTCGGCAGCTTCTCGCGGATGAACCCGACCGCCTTCCACCGCGCCGACGGCGCCGGCTACGCCTTGCTGGTCGAGGAACTGCCGCTGCTCGACAGCATCAACCCGCAGGTCGCCGCGCGGCTGCTGGCCGGGTTCGAGAGCTGGCGACGCTGGTCCTGCGGGCGCGACGTGCTCGCCCAAGCCCACCTCGAGCGGTTGCGCGGGCGATTCGCCTCGCGCGATGCCAACGACCTGCTGGGCCGGCTGCTGAAGGAGCCGGTGGCCTGACGGGGCGCCGGACCAGGGAAGCGATCCAGTTCAATTAAGCACGGATTCACCGCGTCGAGCCAAGACTCGGGATCATCACGGGGACCGCCGCCATGAAACGTCATCGCATCGTCGCCATCGCCCTGGGCGCAGCGCTGCTCGCTGGCTGCGCGACCACGGAAACCCACGGCGGTGGCCAGGCCGCGAATGCCGCGGGCGACGGTTATTACGTGGCCGCGCACGACGGCTACGGCGACTACTGGTACAACGACCCGCAGGTCATGGCCAATTACGGCCAGTGGGGTTTCGGTTACGGCTACGGCTGGTACGGGCCCGGTTTTTCGCCGTGGGGATTCGGTTACAGCCCGTGGTTCTACGGCCCGCCCTGGTGGTACTGGCACCACCACCACCATCACGACGGGCACGTGGCGGACGTGGTGGCGGCAGCCCCGGGGTTCCACCGCAATGCGGCACAGCAGCATGACCGGCCAAGCCAGCGCGCGCCGGACCCTGCCCCGCCCCGCCACGGCCCTGAAAATCGTGCGCCTGATCACGGATTCCAACACCCGCGACCGTGATGGCCTTTTCGCGCTTGCACCTGCGTTGTGAACAGGCAGAAGATGCGGAAAACTGACACACTACGTCGCTTTTCGACGTGACTGACAAGGCGCGACATGCGCCGCAGCTGCCCGACGCCCGGCACACGGTTACGAAGGATCCCCCCTGTTCCTGAAAAACCTGCCGGGCGTCGGCTTTTCTTCAGCCGGCCGGGCCGGCATTCCGCGGAAGTGGCCCGGATTCGCGAACAGCACGGTTCGCGTCCGCCAGAAACCAGATCGGGATCCCCAAAAAAACTTGGCCGGGAGCCTCCCCCGAGACTCCCGGCCACGCCCCGTGACGCTGCAACCGTCCCTGTTCCTATTGCCGGCCCAGCGTGCGGCTGTGGGAGCCGCGGGTGCATGAGGTATAAAGCACGAAGCGTGCCAAGCTGGATGTGAGTAGCGGGTCACGAGTTGCCGGCGGCCTGCCGTGGCTCGAGGTTCCGTTCGTGACTCACGGCCTCCTGGCCGCCGCGCGTAAACTCCCACCCCCATGAATGTTTCCGCCCATCGCTACGACGTGATCGTGGTCGGCGGCGGCCACGCCGGTACCGAAGCCGCCCTGGCCTCCGCCCGGGCAGGCGCGCGCACGTTGCTGCTGACCCACGCGATCGAGACGGTCGGCGCGATGAGCTGCAACCCGGCGATCGGCGGGATCGGCAAGGGCCACCTGGTGCGCGAGATCGACGCGATGGGCGGGGCAATGGCGCTGTGCGCCGATCGTGCCGGCATCCAGTGGCGCCGGCTCAACGCCAGCAAGGGGCCGGCGGTGCGCGCGACCCGCTGCCAGGCTGACCGCGCGCTCTACCGCGCCGCGATCCGCCATGCGGTCGAGAACCAGCCAAATCTCTGGGTGTTCCAGCAGTCCGTGGACGACCTGCTGATCGCGGCGGGCGCCGGCGGAAACGAGTACGTTGCCGGCGTCGTCACCCAGGGCGGCCTGCGCTTCGACGCCCGCTGCGTGGTGTTGACCGCAGGCACCTTCCTTGCCGGCAAGATCCACGTCGGCCAGGTGAATTTCGCTGGAGGACGCGCGGGCGAACCGCCCTCGGCGGCGCTGGCGGAACGCCTGCGCGAAGGCCGCTTCGTCGTCGACCGCCTCAAGACCGGCACGCCGCCGCGCATCGACGGCCGCACGATCGACCGCTCGGTGATGGAAGAGCAGCCTGGCGACGATCCCGCGCCGGTGTTCTCCTTCGTGGGTTCGCGCGCCGACCATCCGCGCCAGGTCTCGTGCTGGATCACCCACACCAGCGAGCGCACGCACGCGGTGATCCGCGGCGCGCTCGACCGTTCGCCGCTCTACACCGGCGTGATCGAGGGCGTCGGCCCGCGCTACTGCCCGTCGATCGAGGACAAGGTCGTGCGCTTCGCCGACAAGGCCTCGCACCAGATCTTCGTCGAACCCGAAGGACTGGAGACCCACGAGATCTATCCGAACGGGATCTCCACCTCGCTGCCGTTCGACGCCCAGGTCGAGCTCGTGCGCAGCATCCGCGGCTTCGAGCATGCGCACATCACCCGCCCCGGCTACGCGATCGAGTACGACTACTTCGACCCGCGTGGCCTGAAGGCCTCGCTGGAAACCAAGGCCGTCGAAGGCCTGTATTTCGCCGGCCAGATCAACGGCACGACCGGCTACGAGGAAGCCGCGGCGCAGGGACTGGTCGCCGGGCTCAACGCCGCGCTCGCCGCGCAAGGACGCGAGCCGTGGATGCCGCGCCGCGACGAGGCCTACATCGGCGTGCTGATCGACGACCTGGTCACCCACGGCACCACCGAGCCCTACCGCATGTTCACCTCGCGCGCCGAATACCGCCTGCAGCTGCGCGAGGACAACGCCGACCTGCGCCTGACCGAAACCGGCCGCCGCCTGGGCGTGGTCGACGACGCGCGCTGGGAAGCCTTCGAGCGCAAGCGCGAGGCGATCGCGCGCGAGACGGCGCGGCTGGCATCGATCCACGCCGCACCGGGCAATGCGCTCGGGCGCGAACTCGAACAGGCGCTCGGGTTGACCCTGGGCCACGAGGCCTCGGCGCTGGACCTGCTCAAGCGACCCGAGCTCGGCTATGCCGCGCTGGCGAGCGTGGAAGGCATCGGTCCGCCCTGCGAGGATCCGGCGGTCGCCGAACAGGTCGAGATCAGCGTGAAGTACGCCGGCTACCTGCAGCGCCAGACCGACGATATCGCCCGCCAGCGGCGCAACGAGGACACGGAAATTCCGGAGGACTTCGACTACGCCGCCGTGCGTGGCCTGTCGGCCGAGGTCACGGCCAAGTTTGCCCGCGTCCGTCCGCAGACCGTGGGCCAGGCCCAGCGCATCCCGGGCGTGACGCCGGCGGCGATCTCGCTGCTGCTGGTGCACCTGGCGCGGCAGGGGCGGAAGGGAGCATCCGGCTCCGGCGCGCGCGCCAGCCAGTCCGTTTGAAGCGGAGGTTTTTCCCCGCGGCCAAGCTCAATAGCCGAAAAGGCGTTCGTCATCCCGGCGAACGCCGGGATCCATTGTGCTCTTGATTCAAGATCAAGATGGATCCCGCCTTGACCGGCTTCGCCGTTTGAAGCCGCCGGGATGACGGCACCGCAGACCCGTCAGGAGGAAGCAGGCCCCGCACCCGCCGCACGCGCCGATTCCGGCGTGATCTTCAGGATCGTGTGGCGCAGCTCGCGGCCGAGGATGACCTTGGCATCCTTGGCCCAGCCCTCGAGCTGCTCGCCGAAGTCGAGCTTGCCGTTCTCGTCGGTCTTGACTACGCCCAGCTCGCGCAGCTTGTTGATGAAGCCGCGGAACAGCGACTTGTCGAAGAACTCCGGCGCGGTGTCGGCATACAGCAGGGACAGCCGCTGCGCGGTCATCTGGCACAGGTTCTCGAGCTCGCCCACGGAGAGCGTGCGCGGGCCGTTCTTCACCAGCACGGCGACCGCGATGAAGTAGCGCTCGAAGGCCTGCTGCAGGCTGTGCGCGATCGTGCGCAGGCGGAACACCTCGTCGGTCTGGCCAGGACCGCGGCCGAGATAGCCGGAGTTCGCGTCGAACGTCAGCAGGCCTTCGGCGATGAACTGCTCGATCGTCGCCTGCACCCGCGCCTCGTACTGCTCGGGCGTCCACGGCAGGAACAGCTCGTGCTGGAGGAAGGGATACATCATCCGGCCCAGGCGCACCACGCCCTCGCGGCTCATCCGGCGGTTGTTCTGGAAGCAGCAGGCGACCCAGGCGACCGCGTTGAACAGGTGGAGGACGTTGTTGCGGTAGTACGTCTGCAGGATGGCGGTCTGGTCGTCCATCGAGAGCACGTCGCCGAGCGGGTGCTGGGTGCGCTCGAGGATGCCCATGCGCTCGCCGTACTCGACGATCTGGAAGGGTTCCATGTGGGTGACGGTGACCCGGTCCGAGTACGGGATCGCCATCAGCAGGCGCTTGTACAGCGCCAGCAGCTCGAGCAGGTCGGCCTCGGCCATCGCGTGCTTCGGCGCGGACAGCACGGTCAGCGCCAGCAGGTTGACCGGGTTTACGTCGGCGCAGCGGTTGACGTTGACCTGGATGCGCTGGGCGAGGTCGTCGACCGCGTCGCGCATCCACTTCGGTCGCTCGTCGCTGCCGATCGGGCGCTCGCGCCAGTCGGCGGCGTGCTCGGCGAGCACGTCGTCGAGCCGGATCGGTTCGCCGAAGCTCACCGCGACCCGGCCGTGGTTCTCGCGCAACGCGCCGTACGCCCCGCGGATGAGGGCCCAGATGGTTTCCTTCTGCTTGGGCCGGCCGGTGAGCTCGTCGAGGTAGCTCTTGCCCTCCATCAGCTTCTCGTAACCCACGTACACCGGCTGGAAGACGATCGGCCGGCGCGGCTCGCGCAGGAAGCCGCGCACGGTCATGGCCAGCATGCCGCCCTGCGGCTGCAGCAGGCGGCCGGTGCGCGAACGCCCGCCCTCGATGAAGTACTCCAGCGAGAAGCCCTCGCCGACCAGCAGGGCGACGTACTCGCTGAGGATCGACGAATACAGCGCGCTGCCGCGGATGGATCGGCGGATGTAGAAGGCGCCGCCCTTGCGCAGGAGCGAGCCGATCACCGGCATGTTGAGGTTGACGCCAGCGACGATGTGCGGCGGCACGATGCCGTGGGTGTAGAGCAGGTAGGACAGCAGCAGGTAATCCATGTGGCTGCGGTGCGAGGGCACGTACACCACTTCGTGGCCCGGCGCGATGTCCTTGAGCCGGTCGAGGTGGTGGACCTCGACGCCGTCGTACACGCGGTTCCAGAACGGCGTGAGCATGAACGACAGCGAGCGCACCACCGGATGCGAATAGTCCGCCGCGATTTCCCAGGCGATCGCATGCGCCTTGCGCCATGCGTCCTCGAGCGACTTGTTGTCCTTGCGCGCCTGGTCGGCGATGGCCTGGCGCACCGGCTCGGTCGCCAGCACCTTGTCGACGAGCAGGCGGCGGTGCGAGAGGTCGGGACCGATGATCGCCGAGCGGATCCGCGCGAAGTGCACGCGCAGCACGCGCGAGAGCTTGCGCACCGTGCGCTCGGGCGGCAGCTGCTCGGCGATCGCCGCGCGCAGCGGCACCGGCGCGGCGAACTGCACGATCGTGTTGCGGCCGTTGAGCAGGATCGACAGGAAGCGGCGGAACCGGCCCACCAGCTCCCAGTTCTCCGAGAACAGGACCGAGAACCAGCCCGACTGGCGATCGGGCGCGCGGCCGACGAAGATCGACACCGGCACCAGCTGGATGTCGAGGTCGGGCAGCGCGCGCTGGCGTTCGAGCAGCTTGGCCAGGCCCTCGGAATGGGTGCGCGCGCGCGGCCGCCCGAACCACGAGCCGCGCCGCCGCGAGAGCGCGACGTAGGCGCGTTCGCGGCCGAGCGCGTCGTCGGCACGCGGGGTCAGCGGTGAGGGCAGGCCCGCCTCGCGGCAGGCGCGCTCGAGGATCAGCGCG
>JADMIO011449884.1_pt1 | contig 11906 bp, 12 predicted proteins | sample 8958161 | NCBI WGS metagenome assembly JADMIO01 (sample SAMN16585339, study PRJNA669376) | soil metagenome | isolation source: Crop rotation soil | place: USA: Cullars Rotation, Alabama | collected 2011
GGCAGCGGATCATTGCGTTCCGCGGCGCCTTCCATGGCCGGACGCTAGCGACCTTGGCGGCCGCGGGTAACGAGAAATACCTGGAAGGCTTCGGACCGACTGTCGGCGGATTCGATCACATAGAGAGTGGCGATCTCGATGCCGTCGAAGCGGCAATCGGGCCCGAAACCGCAGCCATTTTGCTCGAGCCCATCCAGGGCGAGGGCGGAGTTCGCGTCTTCTCGCCGGAATTCCTGAAAAACCTGCGAGATCTCTGCGACAAGAACGGACTACTTCTCATTCTGGACGAGGTGCAGACGGGCATGGGACGCACCGGCCGCCTCTTCGCTCACGAATGGGCCGGTATCGTCCCCGACGTCATGGCCATCGCCAAGGGCTTGGGCGGCGGTTTTCCCGTCGGTGCGGTGCTGGCGACGGCCGAAGCCGCGAAGGGCATGACCCCCGGCACGCATGGCTCGACGTTCGGTGGCAATCCGCTTGCCATGGCGGTCGCATCGACAGTGGTCGACGTCATATCCGAACCGGCGTTTCTCGAAAGCGTGCGGACCAAGGCGCTGCATCTGAAGCAGGGGCTCGCCGGTCTCAAGGATCAGCACGCCGAGCTCGTTGAAGAGGTGCGAGGCTACGGCCTGCTCATGGGACTGAAGCTCAAGAGCCGCGTCACGCCGCAACAGGTGGTGAAGGCGGCGCTCGAGGAGAAGCTGTTGATCGTCGGTGCCGGTGAAAACACCGTCCGTCTGCTGCCGCCGCTCATCGCCACCGACGAGGAGATCAGCGAGGCGATGCAATCCCTTTCCCGCGCCTTGTCGCGCGTTGAACGCGAGGCAGCCTAATGCGGAGCCATTCGAAAGAGCTGGAGAAAGCTCCGGTCATCGCGCCAGCCAAACAGGCGCCGCGGCACTTTCTCGATATCGGCGATCTGGACGCCAAGACGTTGCGCCGGATCATCGACATGGCGCATGCGATGAAGAAGGCCGGCAAGAAGGTGCCGGCGGAATTCAAGCCCAAGGGAATCCAAGATCTCGTCCTGGTGCTGATTTTTGAGAAGCCCTCGACGCGGACGCGGGTTTCATTCGACATCGCGATGCGCCAGCTGGGTGGTGGCGCGCTGTCGCTCAATCATACCGATCTGCAGCTCGGCCGCGGCGAATCCGTCGCTGATACGGCGCGCGTCCTTTCACGCTATGCCGACGGCATCATGATCCGCGCGAACGCCCATGCGACGCTCGTCGAGCTCGCACGTCACGCGACGGTTCCCGTCATCAACGGACTGACCGAGAAGAGCCATCCCTGCCAGGTGATGGCCGACATCCAGACTTTCGAGGAGCATTTGGGGCCGATCAAGGGCCGGACCGTCGCCTGGGTTGGCGATGGAAACAACGTCGCCGTTTCGTGGATGCACGCCGCGGTGCGGTTCGGGTTCGCGCTCAGGCTCGCGTGTCCCGAGGCGCTGTTCCCCGAGCAGGCCGCGGTTGACTGGGTACGTCGCGAGAATGGCGCCGTCGAGATCGGCACGGACCCTGCTAAGGCCGTCAAAGGCGTCGACTGTGTGGTGACCGATACGTGGGTGTCCATGGGGCAGTCCGATGCGGCGCGGCGAAAGAAGATGCTGCAGCCCTACGCGGTCGACGGCAAGCTCATGAGCCGCGCCGCGAAAAACGCGATCTTTATGCATTGCCTTCCGGCCTATCGCGGACACGAGGTCAGCGAAGACGTGCTCGAAGGTCCGCAGTCCGTCGTCTTCGCTGAGGCGGAGAACCGGCTGCACGTTCAGAAGGCTATTCTTGCGTGGTGTTTCGGCGTCTGAATGGGAGAGGCGGCTGATGGCGGTCGATCCACAGCCGGTGGCTCTCGACATTCCTGCAGACGACGTCGTCGTTGTCTTCCGCACGCATAAGTCCAACATACGCGGTCGCCTCGTGCGGCTTGGCCCTACGCTCGATGCTGCCATCGAGCCGCATGCCATGCCCGATGCGGCGAGCCGGCTACTCGCCGAGGCGCTGACGCTCGCGGCTCTCTGCGGGTCGGCTATTCCGCAGGGCGGCAATCTCAATTTGCAGACGCGATCGGACGGCGGAGTTTCGATCCTGGTTGCCGACTACGCCGCGAGCGGGCGGCTGCGCGGATATGCACGATACGATGCCGCGAAGATCGCGGAAATGAGAGCAAATCCCGGCTCATCGTCGGGGGCCATTCTGGGCAGCGGGCATCTCGCCATCACCCTTGATCCGGGCCCTGGAAAGGAGCGCTATCAGGGCGTGCTTGCCTTCGAAAGGGCACCGCTGGCAGAGACCGCTGCAGCATATTTCGAGCAGCGCGAGAGTATGCCGACGTTTATTCGCGCGGCGCTCGCCGAACAATATGTCGCTTCGCCAGGGTCGGCACCGCGAGTCGCGCGGTGGCATCGCCGAGCCGGCGGTCTCATGATGCAGAGCACGGCGGCCTCGCTCGATGATTTGAGCGGCCCGGCGGGCGAGGACTGGCTGCGCGTGCGGATGCTTGCGGAGACGGTCGAGGACCATGAGCTCCTCGATCCAGGTCTCGCTGTGGAGCGACTGCTGCTGCGTCTCTTCCACGAGGAGGCCGTGGCGATCGAGCGTGTGATCCCGCTCTCGCACTTCTGCCGCTGTAATCGCCAGAAGGTTGAGGGTGTGCTGCGGGCCTTTGGAGCGGCAGAGCTTGCCGACATGCGCGACGGTGAGGGACAGATCGTGGTGACGTGCGAATTCTGCGCCGCGCGCTACACGTTCAATCTGTCGAGCCTCGAGACTTAGTTTCCGAGCCCGCCGTTTGCGGCTTTGCCAATTTGGCCGCTCTGATCTCGCGGATCGCCACTCTGCGCCGGCTTGCCGGAGACATCATACTCTGTCTTCGAGCGCGCACTCGCAATCTGGTTTCCGTCGAGCTTGCATGATCCCGACTTATCCATGAGAACGAAGGCGGGGTTTGGCTTGTCGACGAACTCGGAGCGCGAAACCTTGCCGTCACCGTTGGCATCGTAATAGCGAAGGTCCGCGGTTTCGAACATGCGATCGATCTTAACGAGGCTGTTCCACTCTGTTCCGTCGAGAGAATCGTCGTGGTCAGCATCGGCGCCGTTGAAGAGGTCTTCGGCGTAGGACTTCCACTCGTCGCAGGTCACGACGTTGTCGCGGTTGCGGTCCCAGCTGCCAGCTGCCTGTAGGAAGGCGCGGTCCACTTCGGAAATCTGTTTTGCGCCAAATGGATTGATCGAGCCGATGGACGGCAAGGGCGCGGTCGAGCACCCGCTCAGCTCCAGAGTGGCGATCAACGCAGCGATAAAAGCGGCAGACTTGCTAAAGCGCATGGAAGATCACCGTCTCTGGATGGAAGGACTCGGCGGCTTGCGAACACTCGTATCCCGAACAGTGCGTCGAGAGAGCGGCGGGAGGAAAAAAAATCGTGAGTTGGCGCCGAAGCCGCGCCGAATGTCGCAGGTAAGTCACACTGAGTGCGGCGCCGGAGGGTTAACCATTTGATTCAGCCCAGTCGGCAAGGTTCGAGAGAAATTCCATGCAGCGCGCCAGTTCGCTTTCGGCGATCCATTCGTCTGCGGTGTGAGCCTGGGCAATGTCGCCCGGCCCGCAGACGACGGCCGGAGCGCCAGCCTCTTGAAAGAGCCCGGCTTCCGTCGCGTAGGAGACGCAATGCGTTTCGGTCTGCCGGGCAAGCTTTAAAGCCAACCCCACGACCTCAGATTTCTCGTCCGCGCCGAACGGGGGTACTGCATTGGCGCGCGTGATGCTGATACCGGACTCGGGAGCCTTGGCGCGCATCTCGTGCACGCAATGTGTCTCTGCATAGCTGCGCAGCCTCTCCTCGATGGTCGCTGCGTCGAGACCCGGCATGGCGCGGACGTCGAAGCCGAATGTGCAAGAGACCGGCACTATGTTTGTCGCCATTCCGCCCCGGATGGAAGTGACCTGCAACGTTGCGTACGGTGGATTGAAACGCGCGTCACGCGTCGACTCCTTCAGCTCCGTCTCGATCCTCTCGAGTTCGCTCAGGAGGCGTCCCGCGTAGGTAATGGCGTTGACGCCGAGCGTCGCCATGCTCGAGTGCGCGGCGCGGCCTTTGACATCGACCTGCCAACGGACAGGACCCTTGTGCGCGACGACGACCTGCATGCTGGTCGGCTCCCCGATGATCACCATGCGTGGTTGGGGGAGCGTTTTGCCGAGCTCCGCGAGCATCGGTCGGACACCAATACAGCCAATTTCCTCGTCATAGGAGAACGCCAGGTGGAGCGGTGTCTTGAGCTTGCGACTTTTGAAGTCTGGGACCGCGGCAAGCACGGCGGCGAGAAAACCCTTCATGTCCGCCGTGCCGCGACCGTAAAGCCGCCCATCATCGGCGCGCAGCGTGAAAGGATCGCTGCTCCAGCTCTGTCCCTCGACCGGCACAACATCCGTATGGCCAGAGAGCGCTACGCCGCTGCCGGGCGGTCCGATCGTTGCGTATAGCGAAGACTTCTGTCCGTCGTCACTCGCGATACGCTGCGAGGTGACGCCGTGCTGCAGCAGATAGTCTTCAACGAAGGCGATGAGGTCGAGATTGCTGCGATAGCTGATGGTATCGAAGGCGACAAGGCGCGCCAACAGCTCTTCTGGAGTGTACAACGGCCCGCGCGCGCTCGTCATCGCCGGCCGCCGATCTTCAGTTCATGCTCCGCCGCGTATACGGGCTGTCGAGCGAGAATGCTGGAATAGCCACATCGAACAGCTGGCCGGCCTCGTCCGTCATCTGATAGCTGCCGACCATGATGCCTTGCGGCGTCTTCAATGGGCAGCCAGATGTGTAATGAAACGACTTGCCGGGCTCGATCACAGGCGTCTGCCCGACGACGCCGGGGCCGCGAACTTCCTCGGTGCGTCCGTATCCGTCGGTGATGCGCCAAGAGCGCGACTTGAGCTGCACGGTTTCCCGCCCGTCGTTGCTGATCTCGACGGCGTATGACCAGACGAAGTGCCCGTCCTCGGGCGAAGATTGCTCCTCCATGTAGCGGGGCTCGACGCGAATACGGATGCCGCGGGTCGTGGCTTCATAGGGGTGCGTGGCCGGAGCGCTTTGGCGCTTCGTCGTCGATGTCGGCGTATTCTTCATGACTCACCCCTCACCACTTTCTGTACGGCTTTCAGCACCCGGCCGTACTTATTGCACGGCATAGATCGTCCGCCAAATCCTCAGCGGCTTCAAGCCCGATCGACAGGCGGATCATACCATCTGTTATGCCTAGCTCGGCGCGCTGGGCGGGCGTCAACTTGAAGTGGGTTGTCGTCGCCGGGTGCGTCACGAGGCTCTTGGCATCGCCGAGATTATTCGAGATCAGGATCAGCCGGAGGGCGTTGAGGAAGCGGAAGGCGCCCGCCTTCTCACCCCCGACCTCGAAGGCGACTATCTGGCCGCCGCCTGGCATCTGGCGTGCGGCCAACTCGGCCTGGGGATGATCCGCGCGGCCGGGGTAGATGACGCGCTTAACCCCCTTTTGTTTCGCGATGACGTCAGCGACCTTGGCCGCGGTGGCACATTGTGCGCGGACGCGCACGGGCAGCGTCTCGAGACCCTTCAGCATGACCCAGGCGTTGAACGGGCTGAGCGATGGTCCCGTCTGGCGTACCCATTCCTGGACATACTTGACCATAAAATCCGACTTTCCGAGCACGGCGCCGGCGAGGCAGCGGCCCTGGCCGTCGATATGCTTCGTTGCGGAATAGACGACGAGGTCGGCGCCAAGAGCGAGGGGATGCTGCAGGAGAGGCGTCGCGAAGACGTTGTCGACGATCGTGATGATGGCCTTTTCACGGGCGATTTTGCTTACGGCCGCGATGTCGACAAGCTCGAGGTTTGGGTTCGACGGCGTTTCGAAAAAGAACATCTTCGTGTTCGGCCGGATCGCATCTCGCCAGGCGTTGAGGTCCTTCCCATCGACGAGCGTCGACGTGATGCCAAAGCGCGGACATAGCGTCTCGACAATGTAGCGGCATGAGCCGAAAAGCGCGCGGCCGGCGACGACGTGATCGCCCGTCTTGACGTACGACAGGATCGAGGCCGTAACTGCGGCCATGCCGGTCGCGGTGGAGCGGCATTCCTCCGCTCCTTCGAAGATCTTCAGCCGATCCTCAAACATTGCGACCGTGGGATTTCCGAAGCGCGTGTACTGAAAGCCCGGGTCTTCCTGCTTGAAGCGCGCCTCGGCTTGCTCGGCGCTTTTGTAGACGAAGCCTTGCGTGAGGTGCAGCGCTTCGGAGGTTTCGCCCCAATTCGAACGCGTTATGCCGCCGTGGACGAGCACGGTCTCGGGCTGCCACTTGCCGCGCCCAGTTTCTTCGTTATTTGCCATGGGATCGGCACCTTTCGCGCAACAAAAATCCCGGTCCGAAGGCGCGGCTGGCATGGCCGGGCGCGGGAAACCGGGAGCGCACACGGCCTCTTTAGCGACTTATTTAACGTGGCTGCAAGCCGGCCGGCCAAAGGACCACGAATGCCTCGGGGATTAGCGTCCGCGCCCCTTGGCGTCAAGGGTGGCTTCCGCTAGAGCCCTTTTAGGCCTCATGGGGATCGAATGTCTAAGTCCGGGATCAGGCCGGGCACGCGAGCGCGCCCAGCGGTGAGCTCTGATCAGAAGCCCGGCATTCTGCCGTCGCAGGCGATAGCCCGGATGATCGCTTCGGGCGAGATTGCACTCGCGGAGTCCACCGCCGAGGGGCAGGTGCAGCCGGCGAGCCTCGATCTTCGACTGGGTCCTGTGGCGCATCGCGTGCGCGCAAGCTTCCTGCCGAAGCCGGGCGGCCGCGTGCAATCTAAGCTCAACGATCTGGCGATGCATGCCATCAGCCTCAGCCAGGGAGCGGTGCTCGAGACTGGCTGCGTTTATATCGTGCCATTGCTTGAGAGCTTGGCGCTTCCGGCGGAGGTCGCGGCCGCCGCCAACCCGAAAAGCTCGACGGGGCGGCTCGATGTTTTCACGCGCGTGATCGCTGACGGCGTTGGAGCGTTCGACCAGATTCCGAATGGGTATCACGGTCCGCTCTATGCCGAGATCTGCCCACAGACCTTCCCCATTGTCGTTCGCAAGGGCTCGCGGCTTTCGCAGATTCGCTTTCGGACCGGTCCCGCCGCAGACAGCGACACGGCGCTTCGCGAGCTGCAGCTCAGGGAACGGCTTGTCTCGGCTGCGGACGCGGACATCGCGGGCGGCATTGCTCTGACGGTCGACTTGGCCGGCGATACGAAAGGACTGGTCGGCTATCGCGCGCGGCGCCACACGGGCGTCGTCGATGTCGACAAGGTCGGCGCTTATCCGGTCGAGGACTACTGGGATCCGATTCACGTGAAGGAGAAGCACCGGCTGATCCTCGACCCCGATCAGTTCTACATCTTGGCTTCCAAGGAAGCGGTGCATGTGCCGCCGACGCATGCCGCCGAGATGGTGCCGTTCAATCCGCTCGTCGGCGAGTTCCGCGTGCATTATGCGGGTTTCATGGATCCGGGCTTCGGGCATGCGCCGGCCGGCGGCAAGGGTTCGCGCGTCGTGCTGGAAGTGCGCTCGCACAAGGTGCCGTTCATCCTGGAGGACGGGCAGATCATCGGGCGGCTCGTCTATGAGCGGATGACGGAGACGCCCGAGATGCTTTACGGCCAGGGGCTCAAGTCAAACTACCAGGGGCAACGGCTCAAGCTCTCGAAACATTTCAAGTAGTGATGCTGGCAGCTTCGCTGCATAGGTTCGCCGCCAGGACGGCGGGCGCTCAGCGCTTCTTCGACTTTTCGCTCGCCTTCAGGATCGACGAGATGACGCCTGGAAAGCGCTTCTCGATTTCGGCACAGCGAAGAGAGTTCACGACCTCCGTCCCGCGTCGCTCGGAGCGGATGAGACCAGCCTCCCGCAATACCTGAAAATGGTGAGACTGCGTGGACTTGGGCAGGTCGGCGGGCGCCGCCATCGAGCAGTTCATTCCGCAGGCGCCACCTGAGAGCCGCTTGATGATCTCCAGGCGCGTTGGGTCGGCGAGCGCGTAAAGCACGCTCTCGAGCGTCACATCCTCGATCGACGGATGAAGGAATGGCCTCTGCATGCCGCATTACATAGCCACGGATTCGTGATAATTCAATAGTTCAATAATCTTGAACTACGGTATGACTGGTATTATGTGAGGGTCAGTTCAGTGCGGCGGCCGGTCAGGCGCCGCGCAGGGACGGGCCAACTTCAAGCGAGGACATCATGTCGAAACCTCTTGCAGGAAAAATCGCGCTGGTCACCGGCGCCAGCCGCGGCATCGGCCGCTCGATAGCAGAAACGCTTGGGCGCGACGGGGCACTCGTCGCCGTGCACTACGGTAGGAGCAAAGCTCAGGCGGAGGAGGTCGTCGCCAAGGTCAAGTCACTCGGCGGAGACGCGTTCGCAATCCCCGCGGATCTTTCAAAAAAGGGCGCCGCTCAGGCCCTCTTTGCTGCCTTCGATCAGGAGGTCTCGAAGCGCACTGGAGAGACGAAGTTCGATATTCTCGTCAACAACGCCGGCATCGCGCCGTTCGTCAACTTCGGCGACACCTCCGAAGACGTGCTCGATGAGATCTACACCGTAAACGTCAAATCGCTGTTCCTAATCACGCAGGAGGCCGTGAAGCGGCTCAGAGACGGTGGCCGCATCATCTCGACCTCGACGGGTGCCGTCCGCACACCGCTTCCGTCGGTCGCGGCCTACTCGATGCTCAAAGCGCCGCTCGATAACCTCACGAAATCGCTCGCGGTCGATCTCGGCTCCCGCTCGATTACCGTCAATACGGTGGCGCCAGGCGTGATCAATACCGACATGGCGGCCGAATTCGTCAGCAATCCCGAGGGTCAGGCGTTCGCCTTGAGCAAGCAGGCGCTGAAGCGCATCGGCCAGCCCGATGACGTCGCCGACGTCGTCGCTTTCCTCGCCGGCCCCAAGTCGCGCTGGATCACCGGGCAGACGGTGGACGTGACCGGCGGCAGCGCGCTGACGTTCTGATTTGCCTCTCATTTCCTTTCCCCGCGTCGTCCCCCAACTTGCGCCGGAGCAATCGCTCCGGCGCTTTTTTGTGCTCATTTTCGATGTCGCACTTGCTTTTGCGGCCAAAATACTGCTCTTTTCGCGCGCCTCATTCGAAAAGAGCCCAAAAACAGCATGTTTTCTGGCTTTGTCGATGTAGTGTTCAAGATCAAATTGATTCGCTCAAAGAGAGGGAAAACCATGGCGAAGGCACCTGCCGCGAAAGTCGAGACCGTTACGCTGAAGCACATTGCAGCGACACTTGCGGAATCCCACGAGCTGCCGAAGAAGCAGTCCGTCGCGCTGCTCGAAGATCTCGTCGTGCAGATCTCCAAGCACCTCAAGAAGGGTGCGCGCATCCGCATCGGCGGCCTCGGCGTTCTGCAGGTTCGCAAGCGCCCGGCGCGCATGGGCCGCAATCCCGCGACCGGCGAAGCCATCAAGATCAAGGCTTCGAAGAAGATCGCGTTCCGCGCCGCCAAGGAGCTCAAGGAGTCGATCTGATCCAAGATCGATCTCGTCGATCAGAAAGGCCGCCTTCGTCGGCGGCCTTTTTTTGTTGGCGCCGGCGACTCCGTTGCGCGGAGCCGGCCGCACGCGCGATCAGCCGCTCGCGAAATAATTGGCGATGAAGCGGCCGTAAATGTCGGTCAGCATCTCGAGATCAGCGATGCTGGCGCGTTCGTCGACCTGGTGGATCGTCGTGTTGACGAGCCCGAATTCGACGACGGGGCAGATGTCCTTGATGAAGCGGGCATCGGACGTGCCCCCTCCGGTCGTCATAGCCGGGACACGGCCCGTGACCGATTTGATCGCATCTTTCAGTGTGGAGACGAGCGGTCCGGGCTTCGTCAGAAACACGTCGCCCGTGCCCGAGAACTCGAGTTCGACCTTGGCTCCGAGCTCGGCCGCGGCGCCCCGCACAATCTCGCGCACCCACGCTTCGATTGCGGGCCTGCTCCAAAGATCATTGTAGCGAATGTTAAGCTTGGCGAGCGCCTGGCCCGGTATGACATTCGTCGCGGTGTTCGGCACCGAAATGACTGTAACCTGCAGATTGGACGGCTGGAAGTTCTCCGTGCCATCGTCGAGCTTGGCCGTCGAAAGCCGGTCGATGATGCGAGCCAGTTTCGGCACGGGATTATCGGCGATCTGCGGATAGGCCGAGTGGCCCTGTTTGCCGTGAACGACGAGGTCAGCATTGAGCGAGCCGCGGCGGCCGATCCGGATCTCGTCCCCAATCGCCTTCGGATTTGAAGGCTCTCCAACGAGACAGGCGTCGACAACCTCGTCGCGTGCTTTCAGCCAGTCGAGCATCTTCATCGTCCCGTTGATCGAGGGGCCCTCCTCGTCACCGGTGATCAGGAAGGACAGGGAGCCGCGCGGCAGGCGGCTGTAATGATGGATGTACCTGAAAGCCGCGGCGACGAACGCCGCGATGCATCCCTTCATGTCGACGGCGCCGCGGCCATAGATCACGCCGTTGCGGATTTCGCCTGAGAACGGCGGTACTGTCCAAGCTGCCTCATCGCCGACGGGGACTACGTCGGTATGGCCGGCAAACGAGAGATGGGGGCGCCCTGACCCCAGGCGCGCGTAGAGGTTATCGACGTCGGGCGTGCCGGGCTCGGAAAACACCAGCCTGTGGCAAACGAAACCGGCCGGCTCAAGAATATTTTGCAGCAGCGTGAGCGCACCGCCTTCATGCGGCGTGACGCTCTCGCAGCGGATAAGTGCCTGCGTCAGCGCAACGGGGTCCGTCGGAACAATTGTCATCAAGCTCTCGGAGTGCTGTAGAGCTGCTCAACGGAGGGCAGCGGCAGGTCCCGCGTATCGAGGCTCTGGACGATCGTGATCTTCTGCCAAATCTTGCCCGAGAGATCGGCGGCCAGGCGCTCGATGTCTCCGACGGTGTCAACGACGATAGGATCGCTCAGTTTCTCCGCGTAAAGGGCTGCGAGCTTCGCCGTCAGCGACAGCATCTCCGAGCAATAGTCGAGATAGCGCACCAGTTCGAATGGCGACAGGTTCCGATCGGGAGAGCTCGACGTGTGCACCTGCGCCAGCATGCTCGGATCCTTGGTCAGCTGGTGCATGTCGATGACGTGCACGATCGAGCGGAACTCGTGGAGCGCTTTCAGCGCTGTGCGCTGCTTCCAGCGTGTCTCGAGGGAGGAGACGAAATAAAGCGTCGCGCCCATCAGCACGACGATGTTGAAGCCGGAATCGATGCCCTGCAGCGTGCCGAAGAGATCGTCGGTCGCTTTCGTTCCTGTCAGGATCAACTGAGCGACGGCGATCAGAAGCGCGATGCCCGCGGTGATCGCCACCCAGATCACAAATCGCAAGAAAAGATGAGGACGATTGATCTCGTGGGCGCGCTGCGATGTCTCGCGCGCGAGTGCCACAAGATCGCGGCAGACGTTGGCAAGGCCGGCACCCGGAAACCGCTCCTCGATGCGACGGACGAGCGTTTCCAGGCTCTGGAGAACCAGATTCGGGTCGAGCTTCCGGTATTTCGAAACGCCAGCGTGTGCCAAATCTAGTCTCGCAGCAGCTCATTTATGCTTGTCTTCGACCGCGTCTTCTCGTCGACGCGCTTCACGATGACCGCGCAATAGAGGTTGGGACCCGGCTCGCCATTCGGCAGTGGCTTGCCCGGCATGGTACCCGATACGACGACCGAATAGGGGGGCACCTTGCCAAAGAATTTTTCGCCCGTCGCCCGGTCGATGATCGTGGTCGAAGCGCCAAGATAGACGCCCATCGACAGAACCGAACCTTGGCCGACCTCGACGCCTTCCGCAACTTCGGCGCGAGCGCCGATGAAGCAGTTGTCCTCAATCACGACGGGTCCGGCTTGGAGAGG
>JADMIO011124238.1_pt1 | contig 11904 bp, 10 predicted proteins | sample 8958161 | NCBI WGS metagenome assembly JADMIO01 (sample SAMN16585339, study PRJNA669376) | soil metagenome | isolation source: Crop rotation soil | place: USA: Cullars Rotation, Alabama | collected 2011
GTGTGGGCCATCGCCGCGCCCACGCCGATCGGCGCGAACATCATCACGTAATTCGTGAACTTGAACATTACTTGCGCCAGCGCATCGCAGCCTCGCAGAATCGGCGCCGCTCGCTCACCCATGGCTGAGACTGCCATGGCAAAAAGAACGCTGAACGCGACGATCTGCAACACGTCGCCGCGCACCATTGAGTCGATTACGCTGGCGGGGAAAATGTGAACGATCAGATCGCGAAAGCCCTGCGGCTGCGTCTTTACCAGCGTGCTGATATCGCTGCCGCCAACCAGCGCGACTCCCGCGCCCGGCTTTGTCAGATTCACAATCGCCAGACCAATGAAGAGCGCGATCGTGGTCACGATCTCAAAATACAGAATCGCCTTCGCGCCCATGCGGCCGACCTTTTTCAGATCGCCGCCGCCGGCGATACCGGCAACCAGCGTCGAGAAAATCAGCGGCGCGATGATTGACTTGATCAGATTGAGAAAGATGTCGCGCAGGAAGTAGACATCCTCACCCCATTTGTAGCCCCATTTCCTCCCCAGATATCCAATCAGTCCGCCCAGCACGAGGCCGATTAGAATCTGCGTTGTTAATGAGGGCCGATACCAGGGACGGCGAGCCTTCGCTTGCAGTGAGTCTTGGGCGGTAATTTTCATTTGCTGATCACGAACTTCAGATTGATGTTCATTGCATCTGCCAGCGTGCCCTGTAAATCCACTTTGGTGACGGGAACACCCTGCAGCTTCAACGCCAGCTTCAACGTTTCGATCGCCTGTCCCATTTTTTCCACGCTGTATCGCTTTCCAGGTTCGATTCCTATCGCTGTCAATGTTTTCAGCGCTTCCGACACGGCCGCTGAGTCCAGCGTTAATCCCTCGAAATCGATCTGCTTGATGAAAGGCCGCTCGACGACTTCAAAGACCACACCCACGCCGCCACGCGCGCCGGTTTCCATGTAGACGCGGGATTGTCCCGGTACGAATAAACCGGTCGACAAGATCGATTGCAGGTCCTTCCGGACCGTCTCTGCGCGAAACGGTTCACCGACTTTCAGGTTGAGGAATGATTTGAGCTGATCTAAAGAAGCGTATCGATTGCCCTTAATCACCACACGCTCAACCAGGAGACCTTCAGCCTGTGACGGCTCAATCTGAACAATCGCGCTGTCGTCGTTGACCGCGATCTGGAATTGCATATGTTGTGAGACGGAATGCCAGTTCGATTCGGCCGGCGTGAACCGGGTGGTGCCAATCGCGTCGATCACGAACGTATCCAGATTTTGCGGCAGCGGTTGAGTAACCTCAATGTTGGTAACCTGGCCGCTCCGGCACAGCACCGCTTTGGCACTGATGATTCCGTGAAACTTATATTCGGTGGCGACCCTGGCGAGGACGCTGGTGTCCGGGTACTCGACGATCTTCGCCCGCTGGGCCACATCCTTGCTTTCGAAAACCGGGCCCCCGCATTTCGGCGAGTTAGTACTTCGATTCTGACCTGGCGTGACAGAACAGACGAAGAAGATTGATGCTGACAAGGCCACTGCGAACTTCATGGTTGTCATCGTCGTCAGGTCCCCCACCTCAATTTAGTGCGTAACACCTCGAAGTAATTTCGATTAGGCGGCTGCACGAGATTGAACGCCGTGCGGCTCTTGCGGATTAGCAGGCGATCGCGCGCCTGCAAAGAAACGCCAACCTGGCCGTCGAGGGTCAAAGCGACCTCTTCATTTTCGGTAATCAGGTTCACTTCAATGACGGAATCATCGGGCACCACGATCGGCCGGTTGGAAAGTGTGAACGGGCAGATGGGCGTAATCACCATCGCCTGCATCGAAGGATAAATGATCGGCCCACCCGCTGACAGATTGTAAGCCGTCGAGCCGGTCGGCGTGGCCACAATCAGACCGTCAGCCCGAAACGAATTGACGAATTGATCATTCAACGATGCCTTGATTTCAATAATGCGGGCCAGCGCAGATTTGTTGACCACGACGTCATTGAGCACGCGATTTTGCGTGACTAATTCATTACCGCGCCAGAGCTCGACGCTTAACATTAATCGCTGCTGGACCTGGTACTCGCCGGCGAGAATGGCCTCGAGCGCGGGAAACATTTCTTCGGTGGGAAATTCGGCCAGGTAACCGAGACCGCCGTAGTTGACGCCAATGACCGGCACTTGATTGTCACCCAACATGCGGCCGGTCGCGATCATGGTGCCATCGCCTCCGAGCACCAGCACCAGATCGACGTGCGCGGGCATGTCGCTTTCGCTGACCACCTGAATCTGGCAGCCCGTGTTGTGCTCGATCTGTTCGCGTTCGATTTCAGGAAGGCCGACAAAGGCAATGTCGCGCGCGCTCAACCATTTAGTTAAGGCGCAGAGGGTCTCCAGCGCGTCGGGTTGATGCGGCTTAACAATTACGCCGATGCTTTTGATCGCGGTCATGGTGTGTGGCCGTCTAATTAACCACAAAGAGAGTGCGAGCACAAAGTGCTTGCACGCTTCGATAAGTGGATGAATAGACGGAGCGGCTTTGCCGCAGCACCATTGCCGCGAAGGTCAGTTTGGCCGCAGCTCTTCAAAATGGTGTCGCGTCCCGTAAGGCAAGCCTTACCGCACTGGTGCGGTGTCAGAGCCACGAGAACCTGACTCAGCGACGGCCCTTCTATACAGCGCCAGAAATTCCTTATTGCCGTCGGCCCCCGTAATCGGTGAATCAATTACGCCGTCCAGTGTCAGACCAAGCAACTCAGCGGCAGCATTCACCTCGGCCACCACGCGCTCATGCTGCGCCGCATCTTTGACGATTCCACCTTTCCCGACTTCACCTTTGCCGACTTCGAATTGAGGTTTGATGAGCGTAACGATTTGGCCGCGATCATTCAGTAGTGGGACGACGGCGGGCAGAATCTTTGTAGCGGAAATGAATGCAACGTCGATCGTAATCAGATCGAACGTCGTCTTGAAATCATCAGGCCGCAGGTGTCGCGCATTGATCCCTTCGCGTACCTCAACCCGCGGATCGTTTCTCAATTTCCAATCGATCTGATTGTGACCGACATCGACCGCCACCACTCGCCGCGCGCCATGCTGCAAAAGACAATCAGTGAAACCGCCCGTCGAAGCTCCGACATCCAGACAGACGAGTTCATTAACCTCGAGCCCAAAATTGCGCAGCGCAGCCTCGAGCTTGAGTCCGCCCCGGCTCACGTAACCCGGAGCGTCGCTACGCGTTTTGATTCTTATGTGTGCTTCGGGAAAAAACTTTTCGGACGGCTTGTTAACCAGCTGCTCGTCGACCAGCACGGCGGCGGACATGACCAGCGCCTGGGCCTTGGTGCGAGAATCGGCCAGACCTCGATCCACCAGTAACTTGTCGATGCGCTCGCGCGGCACGCGAGCAATGTATCAGAAACCCGACCGTCAGGGAGGGTGCAAAGGAAGGATAAAGGATGACTGAACCGAAGCGATGATTGATTCATCCTTCAACCTTGCTCTTGCACCCTCTCTGACGGTCGGGTTTCTGTGGCTAGCGCCTGGCTCCCTGCAAGACCGCGCGCGGCGTTTCGAGTATGCGCAGTTCGGACGCGCACTCGCGACACAGCCAAACCAACACGCGCGGCGCGTCAACCCAATAAAAAGGAGCGACCTTACCGGCCATCTTCATCGCCGCTTCGCTTTGTAATTTTTGAATTGCCTGAACGAAAAACATTCCGTTGTAAGTTTCACCATCGCGTCCTTTATCGCGATGCACGCACTCTCGCTCAAAAAAGAATTGCTTCATGGAGGCTACCCTTCCCTCGCGCCGCACCGCGCGAGTCGCTTGCTGAAATAATTGAATAGATCTCGAATCTCAGACTTTGAAATCTCAAATGAAAATTCAAATCTGAAATCGCGAACGATTCAGCGATCCAAATGATCTGTCGGGTACTATTCTTTTGGAGGATGAAAAACAGGGCCGGGCAACTTCGGAGAGAGTCTACTTGTTTGCCACGCGCGCATCATGCCATGCGCGCGACGACGAGGTCAATAGTCTTTTTGGAAAAGAAATCGAGTGACAAGAAATGTCACGCGGTGACTTTTTGATGCTTGGCGCGACGGTCGTCGAGCACCTCGATCGACTCTTTCACGCGCGTGTAAATTCCATCGGCATCGAGGCCATACTTCGCCAGCAGCAGTTTCGGATCACCGTGCGTTACGATGCGGTCCGGAACGCCCATCCGCACCACGCGCACCTTATCCTGCAAACCGTTTTCTTCGAGCAATTCCAACACGGCCGCGCCAAAACCACCCGCCAGGTAAGCTTCCTCAACCGTGACGATCAGACGCTTGGTTCTGGCCAGGGCCAACAGCAGCGCGCTGTCGAGCGGCTTCACAAACCGCGCGTTCACAACCGTTGTTTCAATGCCGTCCTTCGCCAGATGCGCTGCCGCTTCCAGCGATGGATGAACCATCGAACCATAGGCCGCGATCGCAATCTCGCCGCCGTCGCGCAAAATCTCAGCCTTTCCTATTTCGAGCAGTTCCGGCTCGCGACTGATGTCGGCGCCGATGCCGTTGCCGCGCGGATAACGCATCGCTGCCGGTCCGACATGTTCCGTCATGGTGAACAGCATGTCGCGCATCTCGCCTTCATCTTTCGGCGCCATCAGGACGAGGTTGGGTACGCTGCGGAGATAAGCAATGTCGAGTAAGCCGTGATGCGTGGGCCCGTCGCCACCGGCAATGCCGCCGCGATCGAGACAGAACTTCACGTTGAGATCCTGAATGCAGACATCATGGACAAGTTGATCGAAGGCGCGTTGCAGGAACGTCGAATAGATTGCGCACACCGGCTTCAAACCTTCGGTCGACAAACCCGCTGCGAAAGTCACGCAATGCTGTTCCGCGATGCCCACATCAAACGAACGTTCCGGGAATTTCTCGAGCGCATCGCAGACGCCGGTCCCGTCGGGCATGGCCGCAGTCAACGCGACAATCTTTTCGTCTTTGGCCATCAACTCGCATAAGACTTCGCCAAAGACCTTCGTGTAGGTCGGCGCTTTCGCCGGAGTTTTGACCGGCTTGCCGGTTTTCAAATCGAAAGGTCCGGTCGCGTGCCACTTGTAATAGTCTTCTTGGGCCGCGGGGTGGCCTTTCCCTTTCGTGGTCAGCGCATGAACGATGACCGGGCCGTCCTTAACTTGCTGAGCCTCGCGCAACGCCGCCACCAGGGCCGAAACATTGTGCCCATCGACATAGCCGATGTATTTGAATCCGAGTTCGTTGACCAGCGCGCCCGGCAAAACCGCGGCCGCAATCGCATCCTTCATCGTCTTTGCCGCAGTGTGCAGACGCGAACCGACTGACGGTATCGACAGCAGCTTTTCCTCAACTCCATCTTTGAAGCGATGATAACCGTGAGCTTCACGAATACGATTCAGATAACCGGTTAAGGCGCCGACCGCCGGAGCGATGGACATCTCGTTGTCGTTCAGCAGGACGATGAGCCGCGTCTTTAAATGTCCGGCCTGGTTAACTGCTTCCATGGCCATCCCGCCGGCCAGCGACGCGTCGCCAATTAACGCCACGACATGATGATTTTCTTTTTTGCGATCGCGCGCGATAGCCATTCCCAGCGCAGCCGAAAGCGACGTCGACGCGTGACCTGCACCAAACGCATCGTATTCAGATTCATCGCGACGCAGGAAACCGCTGATGCCGCCGTATTGCTTGACCGTCGCCAACTGGTCGCGCCGGCCGGTGAGAATCTTGTGCGCGTAAGCCTGATGGCCCACGTCCCACACCAGACGATCGCGCGGCGTGTCGAAGGCGTAATGCAGCGCCACGGCCAGCTCGACCGCACCCAGCGATGCGCCGGTGTGTCCGCCCACGCGGGACATGGTTTCAAGAATGTATTCGCGAACTTCCTCGGCCACGCCCTGCAAGTCTTCCAGGCGCAGCCGTCGCAGATCTTCAGGTGAGTTAATTTTTCCCAGCAGGCTCATCGCGGCTGATTGTAACGCGAGACAATCTAATTGTGTATCCGATGCTAATCGGCGAGTTCGAACTAACGTCGACACTTTGCATCGCAAAGTAATTTACACGACCTAGCGCCGCACGTCAACGTATAATTCCGGCCCATGCTTGAGACCGTTATTGAGCCGATGCAGTCGGGGCATTGGCCGGAAGTCGCAGACATCTATCGCGCCGGAATTGCGACGGGTGAGGCCACCTTTGAAACGGCGGTTCCCTTGTTCGAACAATGGGACCGCGGCCATCTGTCTGTCGCGCGCCTGATCGCGCGCCGGGGCGGAGAGATTGTCGGATGGGCCGCGTTGTCGCCGGTCTCGCAGCGAAGTGTCTACGCCGGCGTCGCGGAAGTCAGCGTTTATGTCGCAGCTGCGAGCCGGGGTTGTGGCGTGGGAAAGAAACTGCTCGCGGCGCTGATTGATGAGTCAGAGCGAAACGGAATCTGGACGTTGCAAGCCGGAATATTTCCGGAGAACACCGCCAGCATTGCGCTACATCAGACGTGCGGCTTTCGCGAAGTCGGGCGGCGCCAGCGCATCGCGCGGCTCGATGGAATCTGGCGCGACACGATTTTGCTGGAGCGGCGCAGCCAAAAGGTTGGCGTCGACTGATCCGCACCACATTCCATTGTGCAAACTTGACTTGTTCATTCTCACCCGGCTAAATGTCACCGAGGTTTTACTCTCATGATTCACAATCGATTTAACAAACTCCATTTCATCGGACTCTGGTTTTTTCTCGCCGCTAATCTTTGGCATTGGTTGATGCGCCATACGACCGTTATCTCTGAAAACTGGGTCGATGGCATTCACGGATTACTGATGGGATTGGCGATCGGCTTCATGTTATTCGGGATCGCGCGCGCTTGCCGCAGTTGCCAGCCGCGCGCCAGTTAACGCCATCGGGCCCGCTAGAGTCTTGACATTCAATCATCGCGCCTTAGAATAACTTTTCGACATCGCGGAGATGTGGCCGAGTGGCTGAAGGCGGCGGTTTGCTAAACCGTTAAGGGTCAAAAGCCCTTCACAGGTTCGAATCCTGTCATCTCCGCCATTCTTCAGAAGTCAGAATTCAGAAGTCAGGAGTCAGTAGAAACCTTCCTGCTGACTTCTGATTACTGATTTCTGACTTCTTGTTTTTATGATTCGCGTTCGTTTCGCCCCATCTCCAACCGGCTATCTGCATATCGGCGCCGCGCGCTCGGCGCTCTTCAATTGGCTGTTCGCGCGCAAGGTCGGCGGCAAATTCCTGCTGCGAATCGAAGACACCGATCTGCAACGCTCAACCGACGAATCGACGCGGTCGATTATCGAAGGACTCGAATGGCTGGGTCTCGATTACGACGAAGAGTTGGTCTTTCAATCCGCAAATGCTGAAAAGCATCGCGCGGCCGCGCGGCGCCTGGTGGCAGAAGGCAAAGCATATCGCGATTTCACGCCCAAAGAAGAGCGGTCTGACGCGAACGTCAAAAAAGATATTGCCGAACGGGCGCGCGCCCATGCGGCGGAAGGAATCGATCATCGCAGCAATCCCTTTCGCGATCTTTCGCCGGGAGAATCAGACCGGCGGGCCGCTACCGGCGAGCCGTTTGCAATTCGTTTGAAGGTCGCGCGCGAAGGCGCCTCGCGCTTTGCGGACATCGTTTACGGCGAACAGGAACGCGCGTACTCCGAGATTGAAGATCTGGTATTGCTGCGATCTGATAGTCATCCGCTCTACAACCTTTCAGTGGTGCTCGATGATATCGAGATGGGCATCACGCACGTGATTCGCGGACAGGACCACCTGACGAACACTCACAAACAGATTCTGCTCTATCAGGCCCTGGGCGCGCCGGTCCCGCAGTTCGCGCATCTGCCCCTGATCCTCGCGCCGAACAAAGCCAAGCTCTCAAAGCGCAAGCACGGTGAAGTTGTTTCGCTGACTACGTATCGTGATCGTGGGTTTGTGCCGGCGGCGTTTCGAAATTTCCTCGCGCTGCTGGGCTGGTCGCCGCCGGAAGGCAAAGAAATTCTCTCGCGCGAAGAACTCGTCGCAGCCTTCTCGCTCGAGGCCATCGGCCGCGCCAACGCAGTTTTCAATTTTCATGAAAACGATCCGCGCCATTGGACCGACGACAAGGCGCTTTGGATGAATGCCGAGTACATTCGCACCATGACGCTCGACGAATTGCTGCCGATGGTCAAGCGCGAGTTACGCGCGGAGAAATTGTGGCGCGAAGAATACGATGATGACGAGCGTGAATGGTTTGCGAAGACCGTCGATTTGATTCGCCAGAGGTTTTTCACGCTCAAAGATTTTTCATCGCAGGGCCGCGCGTACTTATCAGAAGACTTCGATCTGGATGAAGCTGCGGTGCGCAAGAACATTCTGAAGGAACCGCGACTCAGAGAGCTGCTGCCACAACTCGCCGATAAAATTGAGGCGGTTACAGAGTTCACCGCTGAGACTGCCGAGGCGGCCTTGCGCGCATTTGCCGAAGAATCAGCGGTAAAAGCTGGCCTTTTCATCAATGCATCGCGCACAATGCTCACCGGCCAGGCCGTGGGCCCGTCGATGTTTGACGTGTTTGAGATAATGGGGCGGGAACGTTCAGCCATGCGTTTGCGCAGCCGGCGCCCCTGGAATGAATTTCAATAGTGTGTGTCAGAAGCCCGGCCAGTCAGAACCATCTGCGGTGGCGAGTGGTTCCTCTAGAATGGAGATCAACCAGCCGCTACCGCAGGTGGTTCTGACTCGCGGGCGTCTGACACTTTAGCTTGAGGGAGCAAAACATGAAGAGATCAATAGTCGCCATTTCGATCCTGTTTGCGAGTCTCGGTCTCGCTATCGCGCAGAACACTAACTCTTCATCCAGTCGCGGGCGCACGGTCGCGCCGAAGCCTACACCGACGCCGAAGACTGTGACCAAGTCCTCAGACGCAACGGGGGCTCCGTCGCCAGCGACCGGTAGCGGAAAGACCACCACGGCGGTTGGTCCATCCACAGCGGTGCTGGCCGCCTTTGACAAGATTGTTGACGGCATTCGCCGCTCGAACGTTGATTTGTACACCAGCGGGTATTGGAATTCTTCGGCACTGATTCTCTTCAATTACAACGGCACGGTCACCAAGGGCTGGGACCAGTTGAAAAAGAATCGCGAGAGTTCATTCCCGCAAAGCAAAGACGTGAAACTGGAAGTTCGCGATCGTCATGTGACGATGCTGGGACGCGATGGCGCCGTCGTGACCTGTCTCTGGACGCAATCGCAAACCTTCAATGGCCAACCCGACACTGCATCCGGGCGCATGACGCTCGTCTTCAAACGCGTCGGCACGGAATGGAAGGCGGTGCACCTGCACACGTCCCCTGACAAACCCGATCCGTCGCGCGTGCCCCAGTCAGAACAATCACCACCTGAAAATAATTTCCGAAATTAGTCGATGACTGACGCCTTCGTAGGCATCGACGTTTCTGAATCCCGTCTCGCGCTCGCAGTCCATCAAAGTGATCGACGCTTTGAGTGTGCGCTCGATTCGTCTGCGCCCGACAAACTAATTAATGAGCTAAAGAATCTTGAGCCGAAGCTGATTGCTGTGGCAGCAACCCGCAGCGGCGCCGAGATTCCGCTCGCCGCAGCTTTGCATGCCGCCAGTCTGCCCATAGTCGCAGTCGACGAGCCTTCTCTGCGAAAGTTTGCGGAGAAAGAAAGCGCGACGATTTGGAGTGCGCCGGCAGAGCGCAGCGACGACGGCGCTTTGGATGCGGATACGTCTGCCACCGATCAGAAAATCCAAAGCGCCGTCGCCGCTTCACTCTGCCGGCGCACTCCAAATCGGGCCGAATTGCTGGCGAGATTCGCTGCCGGCACAAATCCAAAACTATCCGCAGTCACGCGTGCGAATGAGATAGATGCCCTGCTGGTTCGCCGCGCTCAACTCGCGGGCATGCTCGGACGCGAGCGCAAAAGACGGCAGTCGTCCGAATCAAACACGAGCAGTGAAATCGCGGAGCACGTTTTCGAAATCGAAAAACGAATTGCGGGAATCGACTTTCAACTGAAGCAATATTTGCGCGGAGCTGGCGTTTGGAGAGTCAAGAGTAGACTGTCACAGAGCGTTCCGGCGATTGCTCTGATGAGTCTGGCGGTAACAGCGGCAGTCATCCTCTTACTGGTGCCGATTTGGATCGTGCAATACCCGCCGCTGCTCGATTATCCAAATCACCTCGCGCGAATTCACATCCTGACGCATTTCAACGATCCGAATTATCAGTTCTCGCAATATTACACGGCGACGTTGGGCCCTTATCCATATCTCACCATGGACGTGTTGTTGATGGGACTACAAAAATTCACCAGCATCTTCACCGGCGGCCGCGTCATCCTCAGTTTATGCGTAGTCGGTGTGCCTTTGGCCGCCTGGTTTTTTGTTCGTCAAGCCAACCCGGAAAATATTTCGCTGGCTTGTTGGGGTCTATTGTCCGCCTACAACATTTTCTTTTTTTGGGGCTTCGTTAATTGGCAGCTGAGCATGGCGCTGGTGTTGTTGGTTGCTGGTCTGTGGATTCGTTTTCTCATGCGGCCGAGTGTTCTGCGTTGGCTGACATTGCTCGTCGTCGTCACGGTCCTCTACTTCACGCATCTTCAGGGATTCGGTTTGGCGGGCCTCGTCATTACTGCCTACGCGGGACTGACACGAAAACGATTGCGCGACATCATGCGCGCGTTGGCCGCTGGTTGGGCGCTGTTTCTGCCCGGTGCGTCGCTGCATTTGATCACCCGGATCGCGACCCGTGAGACTTCGGCGGCGTGGGCGATGAATTTTCATCCGTTGAGCGACAAGTGGGATCGTCTCTATTTCTTCATGCAGGGCGTCTCGCCGCGACTCGACGTGCTCACCATGCTGGTTTTGATCGGATGCGCCTTCGCCGCGTGGTGGCGGAATCGTGAATTCAAATGGAATCATCCCTGGCCCGCGATCGTCGGCGGATTGTTTCTCCTCTACTGGATCTTTCCGGGCTACGGAGTTAACTGGGCCGGCGATGATGCCGACGTCCGTCTGTTGCCGTTCCTCTTCATGTTGCTGCCCGCGGTGGTTTACGTCGGACGCCGCGCGCGTTGGCTGGCGTTGGTCGCATGCCTTTTGTTCTGCGCTCGTAGCGCTAGTGTGATTCACACGTTCCGGGCGGAACAGCCGGAATTGACGGGCATCGCGCGCGCATTTTCAATGACGCCGCCCAACGCGCGCGTGCTGCCGGTGATTGAATCGCGTGATGACGAACCACAGGTGCGGCCATACGCTCACTTCTGGGCGTACGGGATTGTCGAGCGCGGATGGTTCTCGACTTACTTGTTGACCATCAAGAACGTCACCACGGTCCAGGTCAAATCGAAATTAGCGAGGCCGGAAGGCTTTTGGGATTTGAATTACGAAGACGATCCCGACTGGGACCAGGTGGCTGATGATTACGACTACGTCTGGGCCTTTCACGTGCCGCAATACAAAGAGGACCTCGACGAGATTGGTGAGATGGTTTATGAAAGCGGCGACTTACGGTTGTACCGAATCAAGAAGGATCGTGTTAAGGATGATGACGACGACTCGTCGCCGTAGAGGTCAGTACCATCCGCGTGAGCGGATGGATAACGGATGTCGGTACCATCCGCGTAAGCGGATGGATCACGGGGCGTCCACAACAATTCACGGGGCTGCTTGATCCCATCCGCTCACGCGGATGGTACTGACTTCTCACGTCGCTTGAACCAATCCCGAAAGTTCATTATTCCAATCGCACCCGTCGCCGCCAGGAACGGAAAAAACTCAACCACGTAACGCGGCTCAACGCTTACAGCATTCGCGAACAGCACCAGCCGCGCGATAAAAATCATCGCGACGAGCAAAACCCACACGC
>JADMIO012611012.1_pt1 | contig 11904 bp, 12 predicted proteins | sample 8958161 | NCBI WGS metagenome assembly JADMIO01 (sample SAMN16585339, study PRJNA669376) | soil metagenome | isolation source: Crop rotation soil | place: USA: Cullars Rotation, Alabama | collected 2011
TCGGGACTTTGTCATACTTTTGGGAGGTAAGGTAGAATCAATAATATTCAATTCTCAGCGCCACGAGATTGACATGATTCAGCGCCTTAAGTTTCCCCGTTAAAGCTAATCACACACCGTTCAGCGTACCCTTTTGCTGAAACTCAATTTCAGTCAATTGATTTTCCGGAGAAGGCGCGCTATTTGTCAAGATAGAATTTTTGAAACACCGACCCAAGTGAGAAGGACACTCATTTTATTAACCATAACTATTGGTTTGCAAACGCTCGTGCGTGGGCAGGAGCAAATCGGCCTTCACTTCGATAATTATGCAGCTTCGTCAGGAATGTTGTTTAATCCAGCTGCGACATTTTCAAGTCCAAACCGATGGGAGTTGAACCTTGTAAGTGCAGGTCTCTTTGTTGAAGACAATTATTTGTATTTCGATCATCAGTCAGTTCTATCGTTGAAGAGTGCATATTCAAAAAGCTCGATTCCTGATCCTGAAATTCTGTATGCTCAACCAAACAATATTGCTGTCTATACATTGGCGTTTGTTCAGGGACCATCGTTTTTTGTGAAGGCAAATAAGATTCACTTTGGAATTTTTACCGATGCCCGATCCGCATTGGGTGGACTCTCGGAGCATTTAACAGAACCACTTTCTCTTGATACACTTCTTTACGAACACATTTATACAACGCCGGCCTTTAAAGTGGCGATGATGAATTGGTCAGAGCTTGGTTTGAACCTCGGGGCTACGCTGAGTGAGACGCGTAATTATTCTTTCAGTGGGGCTATCAATGTAAAATATCTCGGGGGTGTAGATGGAATGTATTTCCACAATAACCAATCTTTTCAGTTTGAAAAAATCCCGCATGAAGAGCTGACAAACTTCAATCGCTTCGATGCTTCGTATGGATATACAGCGGATGTTGGATCAAATAATTATTCATTCCCCAATTCATTTACAGGAAAAGGAGTTGGAGCTGATGTGGGTTTTATTTTAAGTCTTGGGGAGAAGAAGCCCGGAAACTATACCTGGAAATTTGGTGCATCAATGGTTGACATTGGAAGAGTTCATTTCACAAAACAAGCGGGAACATATTCACTCAGGAGTAACAGTGATCTTTCAGCAAGCATTCCTGCCCTGCAAAACATGTACAGTCTTGATGAGTTCAATACGACAGCTTCAAGTATCATTAACGAGAATGCCAGTAGTTCGCAAACCGGAAATGAATTTACGATTGGCTTACCGACTGCAATTACCTTCCAGGCAGAACGAAATATTACTCACAATTTTTTTGCGGGAGTTGTTGCAGTTCATCGCACAGCTCTCTCTGAAACTGCTATTTACCGTCCGAACATTGTAGCATTTACTCCGAGATATGAATCGAAATGGTTTTCAGCGACCGTTCCCGTCGAGTGGCTCGACTATCATGATGTGCACGTTGGTGCAGCAGTTCGCTTTGGTCCTCTAACTGTTGGCTCCGATAATCTTTTATCGTGGATGGTGAAGCAAAAACTTAATGGAACCGATTTGTATGTGGGCTTGCGGATGTTTCCTTTTTGGAAAGAGAAAGTAAGTAAATCAAAACCTAAAAAAGAAACTGTCAAGAGTTATCATTCTTCCCATAAGGGGAGTAGTTCGAGTTGTCCGAAGTTTTAATTGGCAGAAAACTTCTCTTCGTACTCATCTCCCGAACTTTTTTAACTCATTCCAAATTAAGGACGCAGCGCCAAGAATTGCCGCTTCGCTTTCAGGCAGTGATGAAGGAAGAATTTTTGTTTTGCCCTGGTAAATTTTGAGGAGATTCTTCTTAAAACTCTTTTTCACCGGTTTGAAAATAGCATCACCACTTTTTGTTAACCCTCCGAAAAGAAAAATTGCTTCAGGGCTTGTATAGCAACATGCATTGGCGAGTGCGATTCCTAAAATATGTCCGGTAAACTCAAATGCTTCCTTGGCTTCTTTTTCTCCCTGCTGATATTTTTCATAGATGAATTTCGAATCTATTTTTTCAGATGCGACTTTCAACTTCTTTCCGGATTCCGAAATCAATTCAAGATAGGTTCGTGTAATTCCTGTTGCAGAGCAATATTGTTCGAGACAACCCTTTCTTCCGCACCCGCAACTTCTTCCGTTTTCCATCACGATGGTATGTCCCATTTCTCCCGCAAAACCATCGTGCCCGTAAACAATTTTTCCGTCCACCACAATACCGCTACCCAATCCTGTTCCGAGCGTGATGAAATAAAAATGCTTCAGATTTTTTGCCGCGCCGAAAACCATTTCACCAATGGCCGCTGCTTTTGCATCATTAGTAAGAGCGACAGGCAGTCGCGTCTCATCCATGAAAAGTTTAGCGAGCGGAATTATACCTTTCCATCTCAGGTTTGGTGCAAACTCAATTGTTCCGGTATAATAATTTCCATTGGGTGTCCCGATGCCAATACCATCAAGTTCTGCATCTTTAAACTTTGCGGCTTCCTGTAAGACAATTTTACTAATCGCTGCTGCGAAAGATTTAGCAGTTGCGAAATCTGTGGTGGGCACTTTCCCATGCTTCAAAATTTTTCCATACTCATTCACCAATCCATATTTGGTAAACGTTCCTCCGATGTCTATACCGGCTACAATTTTTTCTGACATGTTTGTTGAGCTTAGCCTCCTGAATAAGAAAGACAATTTGAGTTCTTACATCTTACGTCTTAAATCCTGAGTCCTATTTCAAGGGGTGTTTTACATTCTGAATCACTGCTCCGTTTTTCAAATGAATCACAGGCTTGAATTTTTTCTTCGTCATAATTTCTATTCCTTCAAATGGAGTACTGCAACGGGAAGAAACAATGCTCCCATCAAGAATCAAAGTTGCTTTCGGGTATAAAATAATTCTTCCTCCGGGAGGAATGGAAAGCTGGCATCTCACAGTCAATACAGCATTGTTCTCAACGATCAAATCTCCATATACATCCATGCCGCCATTAAATTCAACTGAGTCTCCACTGTGAATGGTGATAGATTTGGAAGAATCATAATCGCACCACTGAGGGATCAGGAATTTCCGGGAGCTTTTGTCTGTATAAAAGTTCTGGAAGATTTTTCCGACCTGGCAAGGTGTTAGAGCATCCTTATAGTTGTTGTAATCCATAACATTGTTCGAAACATCCTGGCAACCTGCAGGCGAATTAAAATTCCAGCATCCCGGATTCTTTGGCGTGTCTTCACATCCATCGTCAACATTCCATGTATGTGCAAGTCCAAGACAATGACCGAGCTCGTGATTAAAAAGTCCACCGGCATCCCAAGGCATAAACCTGAAGGTGTCTGTGCCTCTGATAGTAGGATGCTTCCAAATGTTATAGCAACCAACCACCTTTGCCCAGGTTCCGAGACCCACTCCATCATTCGATGCTTTATAAGTTTTGCTCAGGATACTATCAGGGCAATGCTCGATGAGAAAAATATTGATCACTGAATCTTTTTGTACTCCATATTGATCGTATTGGCGTGGATCGTATACACTGTTCTTCTGGTTGCCGCGCGCTTTTTTATTCATGCAGAAAAGTGTGTCGCTCCGATGAAAATAAATTCCGTCAATGTTATGGTGTTGCGGATCACCTGTAAGCACAAACCGAAACGGGATCTGCACCACCGGCGTATTATTACCATGAGGGAGAAACATTTTTGCATTGTGTTCCAAACGGCCATTAGCATTATCTACGATCCCTTTCACCCACAAGCGACCTTCTTGTTCGGAGAAATTATGCTCACCATTCGCATCCTGTACGATGTGAACATTGATTCGTACATAACGCATGGGGCTGAATTCGGGATGAAGAGAGTCAGGAATATAACTTGAATACTGGTTGCAGAATTTGGATTGAATCCTTCGCTTCGCTGAATCTATTACCACATCCGCTGAAGTTGCGAAACGCCCTATGCCTGTTTGAGCAAAAGTGATGGAGTCAGGAATCAGAAATAAAAAAAGTAACGGAAGTAAAAATTGGTTCAGGTAAAAAAAAATTCTGCTTCGGATTTTCATACTGGCTTTTGGCGGTTCATAAAAAACATAACGATTGTGTGAACAAAGCTATTGACTTCTCTGCATCTTTTCTTTGAATGAACGGTGAAAGCTTTTCTCCTAAGTTTGCATGAAATTCTGAGGTATGAAGAAAATATTTTTAGGACTCCTTGTAATTTCCATCATGAGTTGCACTTTTCATGAGAAGAGAAAAAATGATGCAGCCGATGCGTTGAAGAAAGCTGATCAATCTCTTCTTTCAAATAAACCGGATAGTGCATTGATCAACCAGGCACGTGAAGCCGTTCGATCCTTCATTCAGCGTTTTCCTGACGATACCCTGAGCCCTGCCTACTTATTTCAACTGGCATTGGTTTATGAAAAGCAACGGCAATATGACTCCACAATGAATACGCTTGACAGAATTTATTCCCGCTATCCTCACTCAAGACAAGCGAGCAAAGCAGTTTTTCTCGAAGGGTTTCTCTACGCAAATGTGTTGAACGATTTCGAAAAGGCGAAGAAGATGTACCAGTTGTATCTTGATAACTATTCTGCTCTTGACGCTAAAATGACGAACGATGTAAAAATGGAATTACAGAATCTCGGTAAGAGTCCCGAAGAAATTCTGAAAGAGATTCAGGAGAAGGTCGTGAAGGATTCTACACAGGCGTCTTCATGAAGAAATAGGATTTAAGACGTAAGATGTAAGACCATTTTGTTTGTCTTATTCTTAACTCTGCATCTCACTTCGTTTCAAGCATACTCATCAATTTAGTAACCTCCCGGGCTTCTTTCACATCATGCACACGAAGAAGCTTTGCTCCTTTCATCAATGCAATTGCATTCAACGCTGTTGTTCCGTTGAGTGCTTTGTCGGGATTTACTTTTAATGGCTTACAGATCATAGACTTTCTTGACAGCCCTGCAAGAATGGGCAACCCCATAATTTTTAAAAGGTCAAGATGATTAAGAAGTTGAAAATTGTGCTCCACCGTTTTCCCAAAACCAAATCCCGGATCAATAATGATGTCGTGAATACCGAGCTGATTGAGGTGAATAATTTTTTCTTTCAGGAATTCAAAAACTTCCTTTACAACATCAGAGTATGCAGGATTCTGTTGCATTGTTTGCGGAGTGCCTTGCATATGCATAAGGAGGTAAGGCACTTTGAGTTTCGAAACTGTGGTAAGAAGATTTTTATCAAACCTTCCCGCCGAAATATCATTTACCATGGAAGCCCCGACGTTTACAGCTTCTTCAACGACTTTGCTTCTCCACGTGTCAACAGAAATAGTTGCCTCAGGAAAATTTTTGTGAATGATTTCGATAGCGGAAATTATACGCTTTAACTCTTCTTGTTCCGTAACCTCTTCAGCATTAGGACGGGTTGACATTCCGCCAACATCGAGAACAGCAGCACCATCCTTCAGCATTTTTTCAGCGAGCAAAAGAAGATCGGAATCTGTTTTCAATTTCCCTCCATCATAAAATGAATCAGGCGTAACATTGATAATTCCCATTACCTGTGGCGACGAAAGATCGAGCAACCGTCCACGGCAATTAAAAAGTGTTTTCTCTGAAATCATTTCACATCGCTATGTTTGTCACCGCAAATTTTTGTCATCCTAACGCTCTGTCATTCCGACGAAGGAGGAATCTTATTCGAATGGCAGAATCACTACTACGTTTAGGAATGACAAAGCAACTGAAAATATTTTTGGAGTGGAAAGCAAAACCTCACAACAATTCGACACCGAAGCAAAACTCTGCCGGGAGATTTTTGAAAAGAAAGCAAGTGATTACGGGACCTCGTGGCGCGTGCTGCGACTTTCATCACTCGCTGATCAAATCTTCATCAAAGCCCAGCGAATCCGCACGATTGATTTGCTCGATGTAAAAAAAGTGGCGGAAGAAATGGACAGTGAGTTTATCGGCATCGTGAACTATGCACTCATTGCCTTGATTCGATTGGAAGCAGGAGATAAGATTGAGGAAGAAATCCCTCTCGATAAATTGATGAAGTTGTACGATGAAAAATTTCTCGCAGCAAAAAATCTCATGCTGGCGAAGAATCATGATTATGGAGAAGCGTGGCGTGATATGCTCATCAGTTCATTTACCGATCTTATCATGATGCGCATTCTTCGAATTCGGCAGATTGCAGTGAACGAAGGACGCACACTTGCAAGTGAAGGGATTGATGCAAACCTGTTTGACATTATTAATTATGCTGTGTTTGCTTTGATAAAAATTGGGGAGCAGAAATGAAAAACAAGAAACCTCCTTACCTTTTAGGACTGCTTTGCCTCATTCCCTTAATAGGAGCGTTTGTAGGTATTGGATTGGTGCTTTACGGAATACTATATTACAAAGACAAGTGGTTTGTAATTATTGGTGCAGGTGGCATTGTGTTTACTGTATTGTTATACTCTTTTTTGTTTTATGAAGCTCAATATGGAAAAGCAGGTGAAGAAGGATTTGCTCAAATTGCTAAATGGGATTTAGATAGGCTTATGAAAGAGATAGAATTTTATAAAATTCAGAATGGGCGTTATCCTGATGACTTGAAACAATTACGAGCTAATAATAAACTGCTTTCGATTGAAGATCCCTTGCAATCTCGAAAATTCAAGGACATGAATAAGAGTGTGCAGTACAATTATGAACGACAAGGCAGCAATTACTATTTATATTCTTCCGGACCTGATGGCATACCAAAAACGGAAGACGATATTTTCCCTGCAATAGTAAGTTCTGATAGTAACAAGATTGGCTGGAGACGCCGGCGATAACTAAGATTCGATTGCATTTTGGAAATTTGAAAATTATCTCCGCTATTTTCGCTCTCATAAAAATCGTCGAACAAAAGTGACCATCTATACAATCTTAGGAATTACCGGAACCATTGCTCTTCTGTTTACCCTGATAAGATATTTCATTGCAAGACCCACGAACCTGATTATCTGTTTCATTCAAAATTTCATCGGAGTCTTTTTCATTTTCTCCGGTTTTGTAAAAGCTGTTGACCCCCTCGGCTTTTCCTATAAGCTCGATGAATACTTTGAGGTGTTTGCTGATGACACCAAACAAGTTGCCTGGCTTTCATCCCTCATGCTTTGGTTCAAGAACATTTCACTCTTTCTTGCAACGTTTATGACTGTACTTGAAATGTTGCTTGGCTGGTTATTGATCTTCGGAATCTGGATGAACCTTACGATGTGGCTCATGCTGCTGCTGATTTTGTTCTTCACATTTCTCACCGGCTATTCATGGTACACAGGAAAAATTACCGATTGCGGTTGCTTTGGGGACGCAGTGCACTTTACGAATGCTGAAACATTCTGGAAGGATGTTGCCCTCACGCTGCTTATTCTCATTTTATTTTTCTGGCGAAAACGAATCAAGCCGATGTTTCCAGGAACAGCGAGCAACATTATCATGGTAATCGGGCTTGCTGCGACGATTTATCTTCCTGTCTATTGCTTGCGTCATCTACCCATTATAGATTTTCGTCCATACAAAATCGGAAACAATATAAGAGAGGAAATGTCTTTGCCTCCCGGTGCTAAGCCCACTATTTACAAGACGATGCTCACTTACAAAAACAAAAGCACGGGAGAAATGAAAGATTATCCGAGTGATAATTTTCCATGGAATGATTCAATATGGGTAGCGAATTGGGAATTTGTCGCAACAAAAAATCAACTTGTTCAGGAGGGCCCCAAACCCAAGATCACTGACTTTCATGTTTGGGATGACAATAACAATGATATGACTGCTGCTGTACTTGATGATCCCAATTATCACTTCTGGGTAATAGCATATGATATGACTAACACGAATGAAAAGTCTTTTGTAAACCTGGATGAGTTAGCAAAAGAAGCTGATAAAAACAGTATTCAATTTGTAGGACTAACGGCAACTGCTTATGAGCAACTCGATCCCATTCGGCATGAACTGAATGCAGCTTTTCCGTTCTACTATTCCGATGCCACGGTTTTGAAAACAATCATTCGCGCTAATCCCGGATTGGTTTTACTTAAGGGACCTGTGCCCGTTGCGATGTGGCATTATAATGATATTCCGACGTGGGATAAAATCTCATCAAAGTATTTTCACTAAGATGAGTGAGAATCCGAAATCGGAAATCCGAAATCCGAAATTGATTTTCCTCATCGGATTTATGGGTTCCGGAAAAACTTTTCTCGGGAAGCAACTCGCTCATCTTCTGAATTACAAATTCATTGATCTCGATGAAGAGATTGAGATGAATGAAGGCACTACTATTTCAGAAATATTTCAATCAAAGGGTGAAGAATATTTTCGGAGTAGAGAATCTTCTATCCTGCAATCGCTTACAAAGAGTCAAAATGCAGTGATCGCCACAGGCGGTGGAACTCCTTGCTTTCATGATAATATGAAGTGGATGAATGAACATGGTATCACGCTGTATTTGAAGACATCTCCCGAAATTTTATTCGAGCGATTGAAATCCGAAATGAATCATCGTCCGCTGCTCGCGGGAAAATCAGAAGCCGAAGTCAAAACCTTTATCATTTCCACATTGAAGGAGCGCGCTAAGTTTTATGAGCAGTCATCAGTGGTAATTAACACTGAAACTTCATCCGTTCAAGAACTCTTAGAAGAGTTGCAATCTCTCCTGAACTAATCAAATCACATACATCAATTGCTCTATGAAATCTCATGGAGCAGGTTCTCTATTCTTTTCAGGTGGAACAATACGAGTGAGAGTTGTGCGTTTTATTTTTCCACATTTGTGTAAGAATGTGTAAAAAAGTGTAAAAATCATTTACATTTGGAACCGCATTCCTTTTCACCAATGCAGAAAACAGATTTCAACGGCGAGTATCCTGTTACTCTTGATAACAAGAGCCGCATTCTTTTTCCTTCTGCATTGAAAAAGCAAATCCCTCAAAAAGCGAAGAATAGTTTCATGATGCTGCGTGCGACAGATAAATGCCTTGCGATGTATGCGATTCACGATTGGGAGATCCTGAGCAACACGGTAAGAAAAATCAGTCACTTCAACCAGGACAACATTGATGCATTGCGTTTCCTCTTTGATGGTGCTACGAAAGTTTCCATTGACAGCGCAAACCGGATTATGATTCCGAAAACATTATTGCAATACGCAGGAATAAAAAAGGACATCATTATCAAAGCATTTCTGAATCGCATTGAGATATGGGATGAAAGACTTTTCAATCAGAACAGGGTGAAGGATATGCCGGCGAAACAGAAGAAAGTTCAGAAAGTGTTGGGATCAATGACGTTTGAGTGGTGATCAGGACAGTTAATAGTGAATCGTTAATAGTTGATGGTTAAGGCAAAAACAAATTCCAATAGATCGGGTAATGGCAAGATGATAAATACCGAGTCGTGTTACGTGAATCGTGAATCGTAATAGTCTATGTACCACACACCGGTTTTGCTGAGTGAAGCGATTGAAGGATTGAAGATAAAAAGTGACGGACTGTATGTGGATGCAACATTCGGTGGCGGCGGACATGCAAAAGCGATCCTTGAAAAATTAAATAAGGGAAAGTTGTTCGCCTTAGATCAGGATGAAGCAGCGGCGGAAAATGTGATAAAAGATGAGCGATTGATTTTCATCAACCAAAATTTCAGGCACCTGAAAAAAATGCTGAGAGTTCACGGAGTTACAAAAGTTGATGGAGTGCTTGCTGATCTCGGCGTTTCATCATTTCAGATTGACACTTCTTCACGAGGATTTGCTCATCGCTTCGAAGGAAAACTGGATATGCGAATGGATGAGCAGAGCGGAAAGACAGCAGCACAAATCCTCAATTCGTATTCAGTAAATGAGTTGCAGAAAATTTTCAGTGAGTATGGCGAAGTGAGAAATGCCAAAACGCTTGCGGAAAAAATTGTGGAGGTACGAAGTGAAAAAAAGCTAAGCACAATTGAGGATTTCATTGAAGCAATTGATTTATGCATCAAAGGAAATCGCAACCGCTACTTATCGCAGGTATTCCAGGCGTTGCGAATTGAAGTTAATGATGAGTTGAATACACTGAAAGATTTTCTGGACCAAACTAAAGAAGTGTTGAATGGGGGAGGAAGATTAGTGGTGATTTCATACCATTCACTTGAGGACCGCATCGTGAAAAATTTCATTCGTTCAGGAAACGCTCAAGGAATTGAAGTGAAAGATGATTTCGGAAACAGCGAAAAGGTTTTTCAACCGATCAATAAAAAACTGATTGAAGCCACAGAAGAAGAAATAAAAAAAAATCCGAGAGCAAGAAGTGCGAAGATGAGGGTGGCTGAGAGAATTTGAATGAAAATAACCGACGCAGAGAAAGAATAAACGAAATGGAAGAAGTAATTAATTCAGTGAGACAAGAAGAGGTACAACCTTCTGAACCAATTGCAGAAGAAAAGCCGCAACGCCGTTCTTCAAAAAAGAATTGGCTATACGAATCACTTGACCTGAGTCGCCTCGTGCATCATCAAACGGTGATTCGAAATCTTCCTTTCATCTTCTTCATTGCCATAGTAGGAATTCTCTACATCGCCAATTCACATTACGCAGAAAAGAATGTCCGTGAGATTGATCAAATCGAAAAGCAACTGAATGAACTGCGCTGGGAATTCATGACCACAAAATCACAACTCGAATATTTAAGCAAACAATCAGAAGTAGCAAAGATGGTCGAGCCGGCAGGATTGAAAGAATTGAGACAGCCGCCAAAAAAAATTGTGTCAAAAGTTAATGAGCAATAAAAAAGAAATCTTTTGGAGAATTGGTTTAGCATACCTGATGCTGATATTGCTTGGCATTGGTATCATCGTCCAGGTCTTCTATATCCAAAATGTAAAAGGCAGCTACTACCGCTCGCTCGCTGACAGCATTACAACAAAGTATTCACCTGTGCCTGCAGAACGCGGCAACATTTATTCTGCTGACGGAAGATTACTGGCCACCTCACTTCCTTCTTTCGAAATAAGAATGGACATGAAAGCCGATGGTCTCACCAAAGATGTGTTCAAACAAAACATTGACTCGCTCAGCATGCGTATGGCGAATTTTTTCAGAGACAAATCACCATCGGACTACAAAAAACTTTTTGTTGCTGCACGGGTGCGTGGTGAAAGATATTTTTTGGTAAAGAAAGATGTTAGTTATCCTGATCTGCAGACGGTTAAGACTTTTCCCATTTTTCGACTCGGTCAGTTCAAAGGTGGCTTTATTGCTCTTCAACACAACAAGCGGCAATACCCTTTCAAAGAATTGGCGAACCGCACAATTGGGTATATGCGCGATGCTACAGTCCAGCCCGTCGGTCTCGAAGGAAAATTCAATTCGGATCTGACAGGCATTCCCGGCAAGCGACTGATGCAAAAAGTTTCCGGCGGAGAATTTCTTCCCATAAATGACAAGAACGAAATAGATCCGCAAAATGGAAAAGACATTATCACCACGCTCGATGTGAATTTACAGGACGTGGCTGAAGATGCACTAATGAAATCACTCATTGAGAACAAAGCTGATCACGGCTGCTGTGTGGTAATGGATGTAAAGACAGGAGCAATTCGCGCTATGGCAAATCTCGGAAAGCAGGATAATGGAAGTTATCGGGAGGATTACAACTATGCCGTAGGGGAAAGCCATGAGCCGGGCTCCACATTTAAGCTCGCATCAATGATTGCGTTGCTGGAAGATGGATTCGTTGATCTGAATGATACGGTTGATCTCGAACTCGGTATACACTCTTATTGGAATGGCAGGTATCGGCAAATCATGCACGATGCTGAACGTCATAACCTCAACAGAGTAAATCTTGTTTCTGCATTTGCTCATTCATCCAATGTAGGTATTTCAAAACTTGTGGATGAGTATTACAGCAAGCAG
>JADMIO012727160.1_pt1 | contig 11904 bp, 13 predicted proteins | sample 8958161 | NCBI WGS metagenome assembly JADMIO01 (sample SAMN16585339, study PRJNA669376) | soil metagenome | isolation source: Crop rotation soil | place: USA: Cullars Rotation, Alabama | collected 2011
CTTTCCCGAAAGCATTTGATAGAACTGGCGCTGAAACGGTCGGAGGGGTCGGTTACGGACGCTGCGCGCTTACTCGATCTGAGTCACCAAAACCTCTCGTCAAAGATCGTGCGGTACAAAGAGCTTGCTAAGTTCCGAAAACCAATCAGACAACGAAAGCGCAGCAGTATTGACAGTCGGAAATCCGAAGGCGAGGCGAGCGCGGAACGAGGCAACAAGACGCACGGGGTAATGATTTTGCTCGTGGAGGACAATCAGATAGTGGCCGGGGCTGTCCGCGAAACGTTGGAGCTCAAGGAGTGGAAGGTAGAAACCTGCACGGATGGAACCGCCGCACTCGAGAGGATTGCCGGCGATACTCATTACGATCTACTGCTGCTGGATTACAGGTTGCCGGACGTGGATGGATTAGAGCTAGTGAAGCAGGCGCGGCAACTGGTCCATCGCTCCCAAACTCCTATCATCATGTTTTCGGCTAGTCCTGTTGAGGCGGCGGCCCGCGATGTTGGAGTAGATGTGTTTTTGCGAAAGCCTCAAGACATCGGATCGCTTGTTGAGACGATCAATCGCTTACTTGAGGAACGCGAGCAAGAGCATTGAGAACTTGAAAACATTCGTAGTGAAAGGTCTGGCCTGTGGGAGGGACGGATCTTTCATCCGAAGAGCCATTCGCGATGTCGGGCCGCGCAAATGCCAGTCGCGAATGGCTCTGCGGGGGGCAGCTTTGAGTCACTTTTACAAACTCCCGCGTGGATGCCGTAATCCTCCAGGGTGGGGCGAGCAGGAAGCCACTCGCGAACGTGGGCAGCACGGAACGCGCAGTGTCGCGAGTGGCTTCGGGCATGAACGATTCTCCCGAGGGGTCAACAGTAACGACAAGGATCTCCTATGGCTGTTGGCCCCGGCTAAGTTTGACAAATAGCGGCACTGGGGGATGCGACAAGGCCGCGCATCTTTCAGACGCAGAGCCACTTGCCTATGAGGGGGTTTGCAAGTGGCTCTGCTAAAGACTCGCCACGGTTTGTGAGAGGGCGTGGCGACAGGGGCCGACGCCCGACCGCCCAGAACCAAGGTCGGTCCCTACTGCTTGACATCCCCACTCTGGCTCTCTTGGGTGGGTTAAGGGGCGTCGTTGTTCTTTTAGTGAGGGGGCAACGCCGCCCTAAATTTTTATACCAGTATGATGTTAGACCCGGAGCAGTGGGAATTGGTGTTGCAGGTTTATGCGGGGCACCCGGTCCCGGCGCTGACTCTCGCATATCAACTGATCGAAATAAAGCGATCTCTTAAGCGCGGACAGAAAGGGATAACGGACGCTATCGCCGGTTTGGATTTAGCGGTTGAAGCTCTTTACTCTCACACTGACTTCCACAACATGGCCCGCACATTTTTTCAGCGAACAATCGAAGGCAATCTTAAACCTGAGCAGGAAGGAAAACTCCGTGAGCTCGGTGTGAAGTTATGAGTCAGGCACACTGATTAATAATAATTGGCGGCTCGAACTGTGCTTAGGGCTTCATCTTTTCGTCAAAGTGAGCCACTCGGCGCTCCTGACGTGTGCATGCTTCTTCCACAAGTTCTTCCCGAGTACGAAAAAGATCAGCACGGTTAAGTTTTTCCTCTTTCAACAGTCGATCCATTGCTTCACTGTGAGACTCAATACTTCCATCGGCAAGAATGTGAGCCACATCAACCGAAAGCGCTTCTAGCTCTCGTGCAATCAGAACGGATCGATGGCAGTCAAGAGGCTCCTTTTCAACACATAAGAGCGCAATCTTATGCTTCTCGGCACCTGAGATGACTCTTTGGAGCCCTTCTCTAAACGAGGAAGTTTTAGCTTGCAGGCTATACGCAACTTTACCGTTTTTGTAGCAAGCCGGATCTTGTGGATGTGCGCCTAATTCATTACCCAGATGGACATACTTAAAACCTTCGCTTTGAAGCTTTGGCTTCAAGTTTTCGCGATTAAATTGCGGAGCCGCCGCGCTGTACGGTGTTGTGCGTATGTCTGCAACTGCGGTCACTCCGTGCTTCTTCAAAAGATTAATAAGAACCTGCATTTCATGGTTGGAGTGACCTACTGTCAGGATTGAGCATTTTGTCGCCATAGCAGAATGTTAACGCCAATCAATCTCGTTTGTCTCGCAAACGTCCCTCTTAGTAATGGGTCGGTTTAATGAATCATTACAAATCCTATCCTGCCCCAAGTGTCCCGATATCGCGATAGATCCGAGGTGAATGTTAAGATTTTACTTGAACATTCAATTGCGCATTTTGTATATTCCGCGCGACCGCCCTTCTTCGCCGGCCACGCGCCTTTGGCGCGAGGGTTGGCTTTTCGTTTATTGAGATCGTTCATTTCGCAAACAAGATTTGTCCTGAAATGAGAAAACGGAACGCCCTCCACGTCATTTTGACCAAGCCAAGTTCAAGACCCCATTTACCTCAAACCCCGTATAAAACACTGATATTGACAAGGTTATTGAAAGAGACTACTGTGCCGCTCACGCTATCAGTTTTACCTCACAATCTGGCACAGGCATTGCCGCCAAATACTGGGGCGATGACTGCTTTCCCTTTGCATCAAAACAATGGGAAGGGGCCAGTAGAGTGAAAATCGTCTCGTTGAGTCGGCGCCCTCGGCGCGAGGAGCCACCCGAAAGAGTCGAGGAGATTTTCTTACGTGCTGGGATAGGGATCGACGGAGATTGCCACGCCAGTCCAATCTCCCCTCGTCAGGTCTTACTAGCCTCCACTGGCGCTTACGAGTATTGCGACATACCCCTAGGTAGTCTGCGGGAGAACATCTTAATTAAGATTAATGACTTACGCTTGTTCTCCGGTAGTTTGGTTCGAGTTGGTCGGGATGCAGCGATTCGGATTACTTTTGAATGTGAGCCGTGCGGTCGGCTGAATCGCGTTCGCCCGACTTTGAGTAAAGACATACGCGGCAAGCGGGGCTATTTGGCAAGAGTTGTGAGGAGCGGAGTAGTGAAACCTGGCGACAAGGTTCAGGTGGAAGGACTCATGTTCTCCCCGATCTCTGATGACTGGAGAGACCGCGTAATTGCGATAGCGCAAATGGTGCCGAGCGACTTCGTCGTTTCGTATACGCAGTTAGCAGAATTAGCTGGAGTGCCGAAGGCATTTTGCAGAGCTTTCCCCCGATTGCTTCGGTCTCGGATAGACGCCTCTCGGCTAAGAGTTGTGCCATCCAGTCAACTCAGTGACACACCAAGTCTACCGTTGTGGCTTGGCCGTGAAGTCTTTGAGGATGACTTTCAGTTTAGTTAAGGAGTAATACAATGAACACAAACAAAAGTGACAATCAGCAGTCTTTCGTCACAGAAGTCGGCCAAGTGAAAGAGGTTAAAGCTGGCGGCATGACAATGATTGTAGGTGTTCCTGAAAGGCTTACTAGTATTTTCGGCGAGATCGAAGAAGACGACTGTGACATTCCAGAAGACTTTCAACCACCAGCAAATGAATACGAAGGCTGGTTGGGGGAATAACGCTGGTTGGGTTAGAAGTTTTCTCTAGCGCCTCCCTGGAGATTCTTAAATGGCAAACCTCTCAAAAAGCATCCTGAGGGATGTAGGCGCGGGCAAAAAGCCTCGCGCCTTTTCTTCTTTTGATGACCTTCTCAATGCCTTAATCGAGAATGGAGTAGTGTCTTCTAAGGAGGAGCTTATAGAAAAACAACCGGAGCAACTCAGTGCCTTGTTATTTGAGTGGTATATTCAAGGTCAAATAGCGTGCGTCTTTGCGCAGATGCTTGCTGGTAGCCGAAAAGAAGACTGGCAATCGATTGTATTTAAGGAACCTGTAGAAGCGGAAGAATTAGAAGAGCGTCTGGTCCAGTCGGCTGACAATCTCGAAGCTCTACAACTGATTTTCGTAGGAGACGGAACACCGGAACAGGCCGTGGAGTTGATTCGGATGCTGTGCCAACATTCCAGTTGGTCTTGTCATGAAATGCCGTGGATGAAAAACGAGCACGCAGACTCAATACCAGTGGGGCTCCGATGGCACCGTCCAGACTCGAATTATGTTTCCTGGGTGTTAGGAATCGCGCCTTTTGAGCCAATGCCTTTCACCCGCCGTTTTGTTGGAGCACCTTTTATTGCTCTAGTATTTAGGTCGAGTCCGCCCGACCACGATCGCGCGCCAAAACGAGTGGAAGGTGGCCTTGAAGCCTCCCACCTTGCTCATATGAATGATGGGCTCGGTTCCGACGAAGAGAAACGGGCGAGAACAAAGGCTAAAACTATCTATCATAAACAAACATTGCTAGGTGATGAGCTGCGTTCGCATGCAAGAGCTATGGTGACCTTTGCGTTTCCTGCGCATTGCCGAGAGTCTCTTGCAAGCATCCTAACGCCTCTTCCGCAAGATGATTCTAACGAGTAGACACTGAAGCACTCACAAAAATAAGCTGAACTTCTTATGCCTCCGATTTCGCGGTCTTCACGGCTTGTCAAGAAAGCTGAAGCTGCACTGCTCGCTGCCATTGAGATTTATAACAAGCCATCGTTTACATATCGAGAGGAGACGTTTGCGATCCTCGCGCTAAACGCTTGGGAATTGCTTCTTAAAGCAAAGCTATTAGCGGATAATAAAAACGATCCGCGTTGCATTTTTGTCTATGAACCTCGCCAGACCAAGGCAGGAAAACCATCAAAAAAACTCTACCTGAAAACGAACTGTTCGGGTCACTCTCATACTCTCACATTAGGGCAGGCGATTGTTGAGTTGGACAAAAAGGCTCCGACACGGCTATCTCCAGCCATAAAGGCTAATCTAGATGCTCTCATTGCAATACGAGACACTGCCGTCCACTACATCCATGCAAGTCCTCTCCTCGGCAAACGCGTCCTTGAAATCGGTACGGCTTGCGTAAAAAACTTTATTGAATTGGGAAAGCGATGGTTTGCTATTGACCTTTCTACGGACCATTTCTACTTGATGCCGATTGGTTTTTTGTCTGCGCCAGGAACAGCAACGGCGGTATCGATCTCGAATGAGGAGGAGAGGTTGGTCGAATATCTTTCGAAACTCGTCAGTAGTTTTGCCCTCGAAGCGGGAGCAGACTTTCACGTTGCGTTGGAAGTGAACTTATCCTTTAAACGCACTCCGACGGATGCCGTTGCGAGCGTGAGGGTCACTAACGATCCAAATGCCCCTCAGGTGACAATCACAGAGGAAGATATTCGGAGTCGCTATCCGTGGGACTATGACGAACTTACTCGGCGGTTACGGCAGAGATACATTGATTTCGTCACTAATCAAAAATACCACAGCATTCGAAAGCCCTTGATGAGCGACAAGCGTTACACGAATCCACGTTACCTAGATCCAGGAAATCCAAGGAGTGCGAAAAAAGACTTCTACAATCCAAATATCTTGTCAGAATTTGACAAACACTATACCCGCTCAAGTAGTGATTAGAACCTGCTAGAGTTCTCCTTTGCTGAAAACAGGCAGTGCCAGGTCTTCCGCAGAAAACAATCGTTTGAGTTTTGTTACGGTATAATGCCAAGGCACGATTTTCTCTGACCGACTAGAGTAATCTTACATTCGGTGCAGGGAGATCACGTAGACATGGGATCACCACGCAACAAGAAAACACCAGAGGTCGCCCGCTCAAACACCGAGATTCGGTCGATTGTGCTTCGCTACTTCTACGACCGCAACGCTGCTGCTACGAGCGCCCGCGGAAAGAAGGGATACGCGGTCAAGATCACCGACGTCCGAAGGGAACTGAAGGCGAGTCACCATTTGTCCCAACAGGAGGTGATGAGCAACCTTAACTACTTGCTCAGTCAAGGGTGGGTTGAGGAGGACAAGGTTGAAAAGTCCGTGAATCTGCCTTCGGGGACGGTGATCCCAAACACGACCTCGTACTACAAGATCACGGCCGCCGGGATAGACAAGATCGAGGGACCTGGGGAGTTCACAATGGAAAAGTTCAAAGGCATCAAGATCGAGGCTACAGGCCAGAACATTATCACGGTCGGCGATGGCAACCAGGTCAACGCCGAGTACCAAGACGTGGCAGGTGCGCTCGTCGAACTGAAGCAGGCACTCCTTGAATCGACCTCAATCACTGAGACGCAGAAGCTAGATGCAGTCGCTGACATCGATAGCATTCAGAGTCAACTCGCCAAATCGTCGCCCAATCGGGGGGTTATACAGGGCGCTTGGGATACGGTGAAAAAGCTCGACACCGTCGTAGGGTTGGCAGACAAAGTTGCCAAGGTAGCCGGACTACTGCTTCCATTCCTCTCATGATGCGCGTGAAGAACAGCTTTCAACTGGTAAGTTGTTCAATTAGCTCCGGGTAAGTCGTGAAGACTGCCCACTGTGGGCTTCACGGTCACACGATGCACTCGTAGGTGCTTACCACCAATGCTCGCGACTCGGAGTGAATGGCAGTTAGGATAGAGGTTCCTTTCGATCAAGCGGACTTTATCGGCACAACATTACCTACTGCTTTTCGTTGCTCGCGCTCCTCGAACCGCTCCTCCTTAGTTTGGATTTGCCGACCACGGTACGCATCCCACCACTCGTTGGGGATCTTTCCTGCCGCATACAGCCTTTGAATTGCCACCGTCGGGTGGATTAGTAAGACGTATTTATAGCGGTGAGCGCCGATTCCCTTAATTCTTATAAAACCAAGATCTTCTAACGCTCTCATACGCTCTTGCCACGTCCGAATCGCCCTTGGACCAGTGTAGCCGGCGGCGTAAGCGTGATCCGCCTCGTGGCCCATTTCGATTATACCGTTGTCGATATGACAGGTTAGCAACTCCAAATAAACAGAGCTTAGGTCTTTGTTGTCGCTGAGCTCTTTCTCGCTGATGAGTGTCATGATGAGAGACAGAGTCCGAGGAGCCCGAAACCAGCCCACATCACTTTCACCGGTCCAAGCGTCTTCTTTGGGCCAATACTCGTCGCGCAATCTGTTCCGTTGCTGATATGCCCGGTTGTTTTTCTGTATTGCCATGTTTATCTCCATCGGCCGGCCACGAAAGCGCGCTTTCGCGCCAAGCCTTCGCAATTTCATCAGTCACCAATACAAGAGGCGCCTGGTTACGATGGGCCGAAGTATATGACTATAACGAAAGGCGGATCAACAACTTAGATTAGTGCTTCGGATGGTTCATAGGCGACTGCTGTTTGCGGTAGTTCTGTTCGCTTCGGGCGCGCTATTGTCGATGCCCCTCGGTGAACATGCGCAAAATCGCAGGCCCGTCTCGAACTTGCTGAAAAAGCGCCTTAATTTCCGGTATTTTAAGATTGCGGAAAAGGTGAGCTTGTATCCCTTGTATCGTGTGTTTTAGTAGTTTCGAGTAGTATCAGTTGTTTCGAAGTGTCAGCGTTTCCGTTTGGTGATCGCGCTTCAGAATTGGGAGTTAAAGATTCGAGTGCGCGGCAGCCGTGCGGGATACATGCAGAGCGATATAGGATCATCTACTGGTGGCGCAACTGTTTGGTGGCGCAACGCTTTCCCGGATAAAATCAAAAGGCAGAGTTCGGTTAAGTTGCTTATTTGGCATGTTAAGGTTACGTGGGGGCATGCACTGGGCCACTTCTCGTTTGACTCATAATCGAAAGCATCAAAAGTGACACGATTGTATTTGCGGACGTGGTGGATGGCCTGGGGCGATGTGGTCCGAAAGCTCATCGCGCTGATCGCCTCCTTCGCCTCAATGTTCAGTCTTCTTATTGCCTTCGCTCCCTCCCCGAAAGCTCTTCCTTCATGGGCCGTCGCCTTGCTCGTTGTGGCGATAATCGCCTTTATCGTGCTTGTGGTCTTGGAGTTCACGGATCGTCGTGCCCACCGGGTCTACAGCAAGCGTGACATGCAGGGCATCCGGCGATACATGCACTCTTGGATCGAGCACGGCGGCAGAGTCGCAATCTGGACTCGGGATATGAGTTGGGCTCAAAATCCGGAAACGCGCCAACTGTTGACAGAAAAGGCTAAACGAAATGAGCTCATTTTGTGTCTCCCTGAGACCAACGCATTTGCGCAGGAACTTTCCGACGCCGGTGCTGAGGTATGCTCCTATGGCGGACACCTTCTCGAAGCGCCCGCGTCACGGTTTACGATTGTCTTCTTTGGCCGTGATGGCTCCAGGGTAGCAGTCGGTCGCGCTGAGGGCGACACTCATGTCATCGATGAATTCAGCGTCGGCGACCACCCAGCATTCCACTTGGCTGCTGATCTCGTGACACTTGCGCGTGCTCTGCATGCAAGGCGGGATCGATGACGGAAATCAAAGCATGTCCAGTTAAGAATCATGCCGACCTCGTTCAAGAGTGGGATCGATTGGCTGAGGAACGCCATCGTCAGATCACGTCTGGAGAGGATCTCAGTTTCCACCATGTTGTCGTTCCGATGACCTGGAGCCTGCTCAACGGGACGGACCGCTCTGTCATTCTCGACATTGGCGCTGGCACGGGAGAATTCACCCGAGAGCTCGCCCGTAGCTCAGGGCGCGTCATCGCCGTAGAACCGTCGCGAGCAAGCATGGCTTGGGCGCGACGAGTGTGCAAGGGGGCGGAGAATGTCCTGTACGTCGAAGCCTCCATCGAACACGCGGCAGACCTTTTGGAGGGCGAGCGACCTACCGCAGCCGTCGCTGTCATGACTCTCATGACCGCACCCGACCTACGAATGTTCGTAAAGACACTTGCCGCTGTCCTTGGTATTCACACTTTCTTCGTCGCTACGCTAACACATCCGTGCTTCTGGCCGAGGTACTGGGGTTACGAACGAGAGTCTTGGTTTCACTACAGTCGCGAGACGTTCATCGAGGCACCCTTTGCCATCTCAAAGCGACAGACCAAACTTAGGACGACACATATCCATCGGCCGCTTGAGCAGTATTTAAATCTCTTCTCCGAACAGGGGTTTCGCCTCGACAGGGTCACGGAGCCAATGCCCTCGCCAGACGTCCAGAACCTCTATCCAAAACCGTGGGACTTCCCCCGATTTTTGGGGCTGCGGTGGGAGAAGATCGTCTGACGGCGAACCCGTCGAGCGGCCTGCCGCCATCTGCTGCCGGGTAGCGAGGCGCTAGCGCGCTTCTTGCAACTGTTGCAAGAAACTGAGTATTTCTGCCGGTGGCGACAGGAAAAAGTTGCGAAGATTGTCCCGTATGCTCCGCCATTCAGTACAAAGGTCGCTGGAAGAGGTTCCACCGGCCTTTTTCTTTGCCAAGTCGTGTTGGTAAGTGCCAGAAGATCGCATCACGTCTAAACTTCTTCTCGTCTGCGTGACTCTGATGCAGGGCGTCTACGATCCAATCCATAACTTCATCATCGAACACAAGTCCTTTGAGTAAGTCGGCAAAGCACGCTTCGAGCACTTCTTCGCGTGCGTAAGGTTCGGGGCATTTTCCTTTGTTGCCGGTGCAATGGTAATAAACGTATTTGTTTTTCTTCTTCTCACCTACGAGGGCGCAGCCGCAATGCCCACAATGCACCAGACCTGAGAAGGTATACTCGTGTTAGATTACTTTCTCTTTGGTCGAGTAGCGGCCCTCAAGAATCTCCTGTACGCGCTCGAATAGGGCGGTGGAAATCAGCGGCTCGTGACTGCCGCGATAGGTTCTGTTGTTCCAATCAAAATCGCCGGTGTAAACACGGCTTTGAAGCAGTCTATGTACGTTCGATCTTGACATGGCCTGACCGGTGCGCCGCGAGCGTAATCCAGCTACGTGAGCTCGCCGCACAACTTCGTCTATTGAGCATTGGCCTGTCGCATACCACTCAAACATCTATTTGATGATAGGTGCTTGCGTGGGATGAGGCTCGATAATCCTTTTGCCATTCGGCCCCATTACGTTCTGATAACCGATAGGCGCGCAGGACGGATAGATCGACTGCTCGGCCTTTTCGAGCATTCCTTTCTTTATTTCCTCAGAAAGATTATCGATGTAGTTCTTCGCCATCAGGACTTTGATTCCGTGCATGAATTTCTCTGAGGATCGAGAGTCATGGGAAAGAATCACGTTCTCTTTAACGGGAACCAAGCCAGAACGATAGCATTGAGAAATAATTACCTTAAACAATTTAGTTTTCCCTAGTCTGGTTTATACTAAACCTTCAAACCAGAGATGCCGCCCCATCTCACTTTCAAATCGAGATTGTCCCCCTAAGTCTCGCGTCATTATGGAAGGGTAAAAAACCCAAAATCGGTTGTCTTTGACTCGTTCGAGACCATTGACAATTGCGAGAACGATTAAATCCCCCTCGATCCTCTACGTCCCCTCGGGTCAGTCGAAACGAGGAAAAGGAGATCTCACATGACCATAAGTAAACCAACCTGCATTGTTATTTTCGTTGTGGTGTTAACGGTTGTCGGCTTCGCAGGACGACGATCTGATTCCGTCCGCACGTTGGCCGCAAAACCACAAGCAGCAACCAATACCGTACCTGACCACGTGACCTATCGAATGTTGTTTCACCACGTTCACGTCCTGCAAGAGAGCGCGACAAAAGCGGAGCAACAAGGTAATTACCACTCTGCGCTCGCCTATCGCCGAGCGGCCTTTGCGGCTGACGCTCAGTTAAATGAAGAACAAACACAAGCTCTCATTCGATCGGCTGAGGCGTGTGAGTTAGCGGTGAGTTCCATAGACCAGAGGGCCAAAAAAATTATTGACGCCCGCCGCCAACACTTTCAGAAATCCGGAGTTGTATTGCCGCCGTCCGAATTACTTCAAGCATTAGAGGCCGAGCGCAATCGGACGATTCTCTTTTACCGCGATCAGCTTGGAGCGGCGCTGGGAGAGAAAGAGTGGAGCCGCTTTCGCGGTTTCGTTCAAGAGCGCGTTGTGCCCAATATCACAACGACAGGACCCTCCCATAACTGACGTCAAGAACTCCAAAAGCGAACCAGGGATGAGAACGAAGAAGGAGAAGGGTGATGAAGAAGATCGCTTTGATTGCCGCCGCGTTTGCTGTTTGTTTCCTTTTCGCGCCGCTCGTGAATGCCCAATCTGTAATTAGTGGTTACGCTTCCTGTAGCTATGACTATGACACTCACTTGGTAACTGGCGTCGTAACAACTGAGTTGAGTTATTCCGCGCAGGATTGGTATCAAGGGATGGTGGCCGGCTCTTTGTATACCGACGAAAACGTACTACTCGCCAACGGCTCTTTGAAAGATCTGGACAGAGATGGAACGGTATCCAAGACTATGCAAGCGACTGATAATTCAAGTCTGGGATACACTGCTAAGGGAACAAATGTCGCCATAGCAGACATTCAGGACTTCGCGATTGGGACGTATTACATCGATTACTGGAATTTTCAGGCAGTAATGGATAGAGAGGGTATGTACCATTACATCTACATGCCGTATTACGGATATGGCCCTCGAAAAAACACTTCCAGGAGCAACATTACACTCGGTGCCACTATGGCCCAAGCTAACAGAGTGGGATACCAGAACGCGAAACTTTGTAACAAGTCGACCGATTACGACAACACCTTCAAAGCCACCGTCACCATAGATGCTGCTGCCGCTGGCTGCACAACGGAAGCGGAAGACCCATGTGCGACCGATCCAGACGCCCAATTCAATGTAACCATTAACTTCAATTTGCCTAAGGACGCTACGGGCTTGTCCGGTAAGGACAACACTGATCCTGGACGAACGGTTGTTAAACCACAGGGGGACGTGCCCTCGGCTAACGAGTATTACATTCTCGGCTGGAAATACCAGAACGTTGATCTTACATCGTCACCTAAGAAGGGTCAGATGCTTTTGACGCTGCACCGGCGGGGGCCAGGTCAGGACATAACGTCTGATAAAATCGAGATTCAAGTCGCGGGCGACTATGGAACAGGAACTTTCCTGACTCCGTCAAGCTTGAAAGTGGCTTGTCC
>JADMIO011130924.1_pt1 | contig 11902 bp, 10 predicted proteins | sample 8958161 | NCBI WGS metagenome assembly JADMIO01 (sample SAMN16585339, study PRJNA669376) | soil metagenome | isolation source: Crop rotation soil | place: USA: Cullars Rotation, Alabama | collected 2011
GCCGGTGAGGCGGCGCAGTTCGATGGCCATCTCCGCGGCCTTCGCCGCCACGGCGATGCCGTTGAGCACCAGCGCGCCGTCGATGAGAAACGGGCACTCGCGCGCAAACAGCAACATCGGCAGGCCGCCCGCCGGCAGGATCACCTCCGCGCCCTCGGCCACCAGCGGGCGCACCTGCACGACGAACTCGTCGCGAACCCGCGCGTAGCTTGCCTCGTCGGCGAACGCGCGCATGAAGCCCGGCAGATCGGCGGCGATGGCGCGGACGCCGATCACCCGCTGGTCGATGCCGTGCGCCATCACCTGCCGCTCATGCCAGGTGATGAACGCCGGATCGATCGTGACCAGGCCGAGCTTGCCACCCATGCTGAGAGCCGCAAGCAGATTGGCCTCGCCGAGACCCAGCACCGGGATGTCCACGGTGGCGCGGATTTCCAGCAGGCCGGGCTCCTGGAAATGTCCGATAACGAAAGCGTCATAGCCGGCGCGCTCCGCCTCGATGGCGTTGCGGACAACCTGGATGGCGCAGCGGAATTCCGTCAGCGGGTGGAAGTGGCGATCGGGCGGATCGAGGCCATGAACCTCGAAGCTGACGCCGGGGCCGGCGGCCTTGTTCAAGAACGCCTGCAACCGCTCGATATAAGGCGCCTGCTCGACCGGATGGACGAAGCTTTGATACCAGACGCGGGCGGATGATTTGGCCATGCGCTGCCCCTTGGCGCAGAATTGCGCCGGGGCCCACGCCATCGGCGCTTTCTCGCGCGGACCTGTTGTGGCACCAAGACCGCAAGGCGTGCAATACCGCGCACAGCGTGAGGCGATGGCGCTCAGCATGAACCAGCCCGACGACATCTACTTCGAGGACGTGATCCCCGGTGACGCCATCAATACGGGGCCTTACGTGATCGCCGAGGATGAGCTGGTGGCATTCGCGTCGGCGTGGGACCCGATGCCCCTGCATGTCGATAAGGTGTTTGCCGAAAGCCGCGGCGGCCTGACGGCGCCGGGAATTTATCTATTCGCCATCAAGATGAAGCTGGTGCATCGGCTGCCGCTGCGGCGAACCGTGCTCGCGACCGTCGGCTACGACGAGGTGCGCTTCCACCGGCCGGCCCGCGCCGGGGATGCGCTGACACTCGAGCTGAAGTGGACCGACAAGCGCCGCTCCCGCTCCAAGCCGGATCGCGGCGTCGTCACCGGGCGTTATTCACTGATCAACGCCGCCGGCGAAATGGTCATGAGCCATCTCGACACTGTTCTCATGCTGCTGCGCCACCCGGATCGCTAACGCTTCACCACGCGGGTCGCCATCGCGTAATGCCGGTTGGGGCCGGTGAACGGCGGAAAGGTCTTGTAGTCTGCGCGCATCTCGTGACGCACCGGCGAATGCAGCGCCTCGGTCAGCGCCTCCGGGCTGTCGAACGCGACCTTGTTCCGCTGCATGAAATTGACCCGCGCCCAAGCGATGCCGCTGACCCAGTCGAGGCGTGTGTAGACCTCGAGCTCGCGGATGCCCGGGAAGCACGCCATGTGCCTGGTGTGCTTGTCGAGATAATGGCTGTGCCAGGCGTTGAGGTTCTCGGCCTCGCCCTCGTACGACACCAGGTAGGTGCAATACGGCGCGTCGGGATTTTTGAACGCCGGCTCCGGCACGGCGAATGGCCGGACCATCATCGCCTGCTGGGTGGCGTCGGCGGACGACAAGCCTGGGAATTCACTGCGCGACGTCAATCCTTGAAGGTGACCGCTGCGCGACACCGCGGCTTCGAGAGCCGGAAGCTCGTCAAAGTAAAGCTGCAGCACAAGCTGCGGCGGCGAATGATCCTTGATGTAGGGATCGCCGGCGGCGGACGAGGTGTGAACGAGCGCCTTGTCGAGTTCGGGCGTCCCGCGCAGCAGATCGTTGAGCTTGGCGGCTTCATCCCCGAGCGGCGAATTCGAACGAAAGGTCAGAAACAGGCAGGTGCTCATCGGCCGGCTTTCAGCTCTTCGATCAAGGATGCTTTGCGACGCGTGCGCCGCGATCCCAGGTCTTGTCGGTGACGCCGCGCTCGCGCAGCTTGTATTTCTGCACCTTGCCGCTCTCCGTCGCCGGCAGCTCGGTCATGAACTCCAGGTATCGCGGCACCGCGAAATACGGCAGGCGCGGCTCACAGAATGCGACCAGCTCGGGCGCGGCGAGCTTTTTGCCCGGATGCAGGATCACGGCCGCCATCACCTCGTCCTCGGCGAGCGCCGAGCGCACCGGAAACGCCGCTGCGTTCGCGACCGCCGGATGGCTGAGCAGCACCTGCTCGACCTCGAACGAGGAGATATTCTCGCCGCGGCGGCGGATCGCGTCCTTCAGCCGGTCGACAAAGCGGAAATAGCCGTCGGGCTGGCGCATAACGCGGTCGCCGGTGTGGAACCATGGGCCGCGCCAGGCCTCGGCGGTCTTCTCCGGCGCGCGGAAATACTCATGGGCGAATGCCAGCGGCTCATCCGAGCGCACGACAAGCTCGCCGGGAACACCGTCGGCGACATCCCGGTCCTGGTCGTCGACCACGCGGGCGTCGAAACCCTCGAACACCGGACCCATCAGGCCGGGCTGCTGATGCTCGATCAACGCCCCGAGCACGAAATTGGTCTCGGTCGAGCCCCAGCCGTCGAGCAGCCGGATGCCGGTGCGGCGCGTGAACGCCTCATGGAATTGCGCCGGCACGCCAGGCGCGAGCGCGATGCGGGCCTGGTGTGTGGTTTCTTCAGCCGAGACCGGCCGCGACAGCAGGATCGGCACCATGGCGCCCAGGAGATAGGTGACCGTGGCCTGGCTGTGCGCCAAAGATGAAAAGAATCCCGATGCGGAGAACCGCTTCTCGTAGCGCACCGAAGCGCCGGTCAGCAGCGCCTGGTAGAATGTGTTGAGTGCATTGGTGTGGAACAGCGGCAGGCTGGTGCAGAGCACGTCGTCGGGACGAATTTGCAGCAGGGCCGCCGTGTTCACGGCCCACCAGAAATATTGCGCCTGCGGGCAGCACACACCCTTCGACGGACCGGTGGTACCTGAGGTGTAGAGAATGAAGCCGAGGTCGCCGGGCTGCACGGGGACGGCGGGGATGGGCTCGGCGCCGCGCAGCATGGGCACCCCCGCCACACGGCCAAGACCGACATCGGTCGCCTCGCCGATCAGCCAGATCATCTCGATGGCCAGCGCACCCGGGTTGAGCAACGCAAGGTTCTCGGCATAGGCCGCTTCCATGACCAGGAGCCGCGCGCCGCAATTCGACAAAATGTGCTGGAGCTGCGGCCCGCGCGAAGCGACGTTGATCGGCACCGCGACCGCGCCAAGCCAGGCGCAGCCAAGCGCGACCTCGAGAAATTCCATCCGGTTCGAGCAGATGAGGGCGACGCGGTCTCCGGGCCTGATGCCGGCCGCGCGCAGCGCTCCGGCAAAGCGGGCGGCGGCATCGCGGGTCTCGCTGAAGCTCCAGGCGGTGTCGCCAGTGCTGACCAAGGACTTCTCGCTGTAGCGCTCGGCTTGGCGGCTCAGCATCGCCGGCAGCGTCCGCTCCGCGGGCGCAAACGACGCCGACCACTTCTGGCGCAGTTGCGAGGCTTCCATGGCCGTCATTCTACCTTGCCGCCGAGATAGCTCGCGATCACCCGCGCATCGTGGATCAGGTCGCGCGCCGGGCCGTCGAGCACGATTGCGCCGTTCTCCAGCACGTAGCCGTGGTCGGCGGTCTCCAGCGCGGCGCGGGCGTTCTGCTCGACCAGGAGGATCGAGACGCCGAGCTCGCGCAATCCCACCACAATATGGAAGATTTCGCGCACGATCAGCGGCGCGAGGCCAAGGCTGGGCTCGTCCAGCAGCAACAGCCGCGGTTTCGCCATCAGGGCGCGGCCGAGCGCCAGCATCTGGCGCTCGCCACCGCTGAGCGTGCCGGCGAGCTGCGCCCGCCGTTCGGCGAGCCGCGGAAAGCGTGCAAAGACGCCGACGAGATCGCGCCGAACGGCTAGGCGGTCGTGCCAGCGTGTATAGGCGCCAAGCACCAGGTTATCCTCGACCGTCATTTCCGTGAACAGCTCGCGGCGCTCCGGCACGAGGCAGATGCCCCGGCGTACGCGCTGCTCGGTGGAGAGCGCGCGAAGATCGCTGTCCTCGTAGCGGCTGTCGCCCCTGGACGGCAGCAGGCCCATCAGCGCGCCGAGCAGCGTGGTCTTGCCAGCGCCGTTCGGCCCGATCACGGTGACGATCTGGCCGCTCTGCATCTCGAGGCTGACGCCGCTGACCGCTTCCACCTTGCCATAGCTCACGTGCAGATCGCGGACCGAGAGCAGCACGCTCATGCCACACCGCCAAGGTAGGCTTCCTGCACGCGCGCGTCGGCCCGGATTTCGGCCGGCAGGCCTTCGGCAAGCTTGGCGCCGAAATCCATCACCACAATCCGGTCCACCAGGTTCATGACGAAGTCCATGTCATGCTCGACCAGCACGATGGTCATGCCGTCGCGCCGCAGCGCGCGGAGAAGGTCGGCCAGCGTCTTTTTTTCCATGGCGCGCAGGCCGGCCGCGGGCTCGTCCAGGATGACCATCACTGGATCGGCGGCAAGAGCGCGCGCGACCTCGAGGAGCCGCTGCTGGCCGAGCGGCAGATTGCCGGCCAACTCGCCAAATTTGCCGGCGAGACCGACGCGCCGCAACTGGTTCAGCGCATCGCTGCGGGCGGCTCGCTCCTCGGCACGGTCGAGGCGGAGCGCGCCTGCGAAAAAACCTGAATGCGTGCGCGGATAGGCGCCGAGCAGCACGTTGTCGATCAGGGTCATGTTGGGGCGCAATTTGACGTGCTGGAACGTGCGGGCCATGCCCTTGGCGGCGATGCGCCGCGGCGGCAAGGCGGTGACATCGTCACCAAGGAAGACGATGCGGCCCCCATTCGGCTTTGCTGCGCCGGTGATGAGATTCAGCAACGTGGTCTTGCCGGCGCCGTTGGGCCCGATCAGGCCGAGCAGTTCGCCTGAGCCGACCTCGAAGCTCACCTCATTGACCGCAATCAGCGCGCCGAAGCGCTTGGTGGCGGCATCGATGCGAAGCACCGTCTGGCCTGAAGATGCGGGCCTGGGGCGGCTTTGGAGCGGCGAGCTTGCGACCGGCGCGACCGGCTGCGACCGCGGCAGCAAGCGGCAGATCATCGGCACCACGCCGCCGCGCGCCTTCTGCAGCAGCACGATGAACAGCACGCCGAACAGCACGATCTCCATTTGCGCGTTGTAGCGCGTGATCGCCGGCAGCACGTCCTGCAGCAGGTTCTTCAGCAGCACCACGATCGCAGCGCCCACCACCGCACCGCTGATCTGTCCGGTGCCGCCGACCAGCGCCATGAACAGCAGTTCGATGCCGGGCCGGATGTCGAACGGCGTCGGGTTCACGAAGCGCTGCATGTGGGCATAGAGCCAGCCGGAGAGGCCGGCCAGCAGGCCCGCGAGGACGAACACCGCGAGCCGCATGCGGAAGCTGTCGATGGCAAGGCTTTCGACCAGGGCGGCGCCACCGCGAAGGCCCCGGATAGCCCGGCCCTGGCGCGAGTCGAGCAGGTTCCGGCACAGCAGCAGCACAACGCCCAGGGTCGCCCAGATGAAGAAGTAGACCGCGGTGGTGCCGGCCAGCGAGATCGGGCCGATCGAGATCGGCGGGATGCCGGACAGGCCGCTGTAGCGATTGAGCGCGTCGAGATTGCCGAACACGAAATAGATGGCGATGCCCCAGGCGATGGTCGACAGCGGCAGGAAATGACCGCTCAGCCGCAGGGTGGTCGCCCCCAGCACGGTGGCGACGAGCCCGGTCAGCACCAGCGCGAGCAGAAGCCCGATCCACGGCGAGCCGCCTTGCACCGCGGTGTACCAGGCCGTGGCATAGGCGCCGATACCGACGAACGCAGCCTGGCCGAACGAGGTCAGCCCGCCGACGCCGGTTAAGAGCACCAGGCCGAGCGCCGCCAAAGCATAGATGCCGATGTAGTTCATCAGCGTGATGGTGAAGCTGCCGAAGATCGCCGGTGCGATGGCGATCAAGGCAATCGCCAGGGCCAACGGAAGATACAGACGCCAGTTCATCAGGCGCCGCCCTCCTCTTCCTCGATCTCCTCCTCGACCCCGCCGCCGGACATCAGCGATTGCCAGATCAGCACGGGAATGAGCGCGCCGAACACCAGCACCTCCTTGAAGGCCGAGTCCCAGAACGCCGCGTAGCTTTCAAGCAGCCCGACCAGCAGCGCGCCGATGGCGGTCGCCGGATAGCTGACCAGCCCGCCGATGATGGCGCCGACGAAGGCCTTCAGCCCGATCAGGAAGCCGGAGTCGTAGTAGAGCGTCGCCACCGGTCCGATCAGGATGCCGGAAATGCCGGCCAGCGCGGACGCGAGCAGGAACGCGATCGTGCCGGTGGTCGAGGGCATGATGCCGACCAGGCGGGCGCCGACCCGGTTGACGGCGGTGGCGCGCAGCGCCTTGCCGATCAGCGTGCGCTCGAACATGACAAACAGAACAAGGCTGAACAACGCCGAGCTCGCGACGATCAGCAGACTTTGGCCCGACACGCCGACCGGCCCGAGATTGAAGAACGCGTCCGTCATCGGCTGCGTGCGGAAGCCTTCGGGTCCGAAGAAGATCAGCGCCATGCCGGAGATGGAAAAATGCACCGCGACGGCAACGATCAGCAGCACCAGCACCGAAGCATCGGCCAGCGGCTGGAACGCGATGCGATAAAGCAGCGGCGAGATCGGCAGCACGATCATGAGCGTCAGCACGATGCCGAGCGCCATCGGCAGATCGTGGCCGGCGGCGAGCCACACCAGTGCCGCCGGAACCAGCGGCAGCACTCCGTACAGGAGCATCGCCTTGGCAAGCAGCCGCGCTTCGCCGCGGCGAATCAGCGCGGTGGCCTCCATGGCGGTCGCCAGCGCCGCCAGCGTCAGCACCAGCCAGACCGTGCCGGGCGTCTGCTTGAGCTGAAGCGCCGCGAGCGTCAGCGCCGCGTAGCCGACGACATCGCCGAACGGCACAAAAATGACCCGCGTCACCAGGAAGATCAGCACCAGGCCGAGCGCGACCAGCACGTAGATCGCGCCGGTGGAAATGCCGTCCTGCGCCAGAAGAAGGGCGATCTCCGGCGTCATGGCCGCGGCGGCCGGCGCGCCGCGCTCAGCGGCGCCGTCCGGTCACGGGATCAGCTTCCACTTGCCGTGCTCGAGCTGCACCAGCACGCGGGCGCGCTCGTCGACGCCGAAGAAGCCGCCCGGCTTGAAGTTGTAGACGCCGTGGGTGCCGATCACCTCCTTGGTGGACAGCATGGCGTCCTTGAAGGCTTCGCGGAATTCCGCGGTGCCCGGCTGCGCCTTGGCCAGCGCGCGCTTGGCGGAGTCGAGCAGCACCAGCCAGGCGTCGAACGAATAGGCCGAGAATGCGTCGCTGGTCGGCGCGTTGTTGGCCTTCTGATAGGCGTCGCGGAAGGCAAGCGACACCTTTTTGGTCGGGTTCGAGTCCGGCAGCTGCTCGGCCACCACGACCGGACCGGTCGGACAAATCACGCCCTCGACCGCCTGGCCGCCGACGCGGATGAAGTCCGGGTTGATCAGCGCGTGCGTTCCATAGAGGCCGCCCTTGTAGCCGCGCTGCGACAGCGCGATGTAGGGCAGCGCGCCCGGCGTGCCCGATCCGCCGGTGATCACCGCATCGGGATGCGCGGCGATGATCTTCAACGTCTGGCCCGCAACCGACGTGTCGGCGCGGGCGTAGCGCTCGTTGGTGACCACGTCGAGGCTGGAGGCATTCTTCATCAGCGCGTCATAGACGAGATCGCCCCAGGAGTCGCTGAAGCCGATGTAGGCCGCCTTCTTGACGCCCGCCTTCTTCATGCGCTCGACCACGGCGGCCACCATCAGCGGCGGCGGCTGCGGGATCGAGATCAACCATTGGCCATTCGGGCTCTGCGGCTGGCTTGACGGCGTCAACGAGATCATCGGCGTCTTGGTCTCGGCCGCGACCACCGCCATGGCGACGCTGCCCGGCACGCCCGAGGTGCCGACCAGGATGTCGACCTTGTCCTCCTGCACCAGCTTGCGCGCGTTGCGGGTCGCCGCCGACGGATCGGAGGCGTCGTCGAGGCGTATCAGCTTGATGTTGGTGTCGCCGACTTTGCCGGCATAGGTGTGGCCGGCGAGAATGCCTTTTTCATAGGGAATGCCGATCGAGGCGCCGGGCCCGCTCAGCGAGGTGACGAAGCCCACGGTGATATCGGCGCCCAAACCCGCGCTGACGGACAAAAGCAACGCTGCGATGCTCCCGCACAGACGCAACATCATGACCGTTCTCCCGAACTGGGCCGACACGCCACTGCGTCAAGCCTGATGCCGGTAACTTTAAGGCTTGGGGTATGGCTGACAAGGTGTTCGCGCTGTTGCGCCCGGCGTTTGCGGGCCAAAAGCCTTATATTTAGACTGATGGCGCGACGAAGGAGCCGACGATGAACCGATACCGCGGAAACGCCGAGGCCGTCCGCAACCTGATCCGGGAGACCGAGGTTCATCGGGATGTCTACATCGACGAGGAGGTGTTCCAGCTCGAGATGGAGCACCTGTTCGCCAACACCTGGGTCTATGTCGGGCACGACAGCCAGGTGCCCAATGAGGGCGACTATTTCGGCACCACGATCGGCACTGCGCCGATCCTGATGGTCCGCCATGGCGACGGCACGGTGCGGGTGCTGCACAACCGCTGCCCGCACAAGGGCACGCGCATCACCACCGAGACCTGCGGCAACACCGGCAAGTTCTTCCGCTGTCCCTATCATGCCTGGACCTTCCGCACCGACGGCACGCTGCGCCAGATCCCGCTGAGCAAGGGCTACGAGAAGGCCGGCCTGCAAGGCAGCCACGCGGCGGCCGGCATGAACCCGGTCCAGCACGTCCACAACCACCGCGGCTTTGTGTTCGCCAAGCTGAACGACACCGGCCCAGGATTCGTGGAATTCTTCGGCGACAGCCTGTCGAGCATCGATAACATGGTGGACCGCTCGCCCGCCGGGAAGCTGGAGGTCGCGGGCGGCGTGCTGCGCTATATGCACAACTGCAACTGGAAGATGCTGGTCGAGAACCAGACCGATACCTGTCATCCGATGGTGGCGCACGAGTCCTCCGCCGGCACCGCAATCAAGGTCTGGGAAAACGCGCCGCCCGGCGCAAAGAAGCCGATGGCGGTGGAGATTTACGCGCCGTTCATGGCGCCCTACGACTTCTTCGAGAAGATGGGCATCCGGGTCTGGCCGAACGGCCACGGTCACACCGGCGTGCACCACTCCATCCATTCGAACTATTCGGCCATCCCCGGCTATTTCGAGAAGATGGTCGCGGCCCATGGCGAAGCGCGGGCCAAGGCGATCCTTGACGAGAACCGGCACAACACCTGCTACTTCCCGAACCTGATGGTGAAAGGGCCGATCCAGCTCATCCGGCTGTTCAAGCCGATCGCCGCCAACAAGACCCTGGTGGAGTCCTGGACATTCCGGCTGGTCGATGCGCCGGACCTGCTGCTGGAGCGCACGCTGGTCTATAACCGCCTGATCAACGCGCCGACCTCGGTGGTCGGCCACGACGATCTCGAAGTCTACGAGCGCGCCCAGGAGGGGCTGAAGGTCGACGCCAACCAGTGGGTCAATGTCGGCCGGCTCTACGACCCGGCGGAAGGCGCCGACGTCACGGCCGAGACCGACGGCACCACCGAATGGCAGATGCGCAACCAGTTCCGCGCCTGGCAAAAATACATGACGCTGACGATGTGACATCCGTGTCCGCGCCGACCGACCAGGAGCTGATCGACTTCGTCGTGCGCGAAGCGCGGCTGATCGACCAGCACCGGCTGGACGAGTGGCTGGAGCTGTTCACCGAGGACGGCATCTACTGGATGCCGCTGGAGTGGGGCCAGACGGATCCGCGGCTGACCGCGTCGCTGATGTACGAAGACAAGCTGCTGCTCACCATCCGCATCGAACGCCTGAAGGGCAACCGCACATTCTCGCAGAAGCCGCGCAGCCGCTGCCATCACCTGTTGCAGACGACCCAGATCGACAAGCGCGACGATGCCACCAACGAATACGTGACCTGGACGCCTATGCATTATGTCGAGACCCGCTACGACGATCAGCAGCTCTACGCCGCCTGGGTGACGCACACGCTCAAGGTCGTCGACGGCAAGCTGAAGATCAAGCTCAAGCGGGTCGACCTGGTCAATTGCGACGCGGCGTTCGGCAACATCCAGCTTTTCATGTGACCTGATGGCGTCGAGCGCGATCCGCAAGGCTTACGATGGCGTGGTTGCCTGCGCGCCAGTCACGATCCCCTACCGGCGCTATTCGATCAACAGCGCGCAATGGTGGATCGGCCGCGCGCTGCACAGTCTGATAAAGCGAGCCGAGATCAGGCCAACCGATATCGACGGGCTCGCGGTGTCGAGCTTCACGGTTGGCCCGGACACCGCGGTCGGTCTGACGCAGCATTTCGGCCTGACGCCGCGCTGGCTCGATCACATCCCGTTCGGCGGCGCAAGCGGCATCGTGGCGCTGCGGCGCGCGGCGCGGGCGGTGCAGGCGGGCGATGCCAGCATCGTCGCCTGCGTGGGCGCCGACACCAACCATGTCGATTCGTTCCGGAAGACGCTGTCGACGTTTTCCCGCTTCGCCCAGGATGCGGTTTATCCCTACGGCTCCGGAGGGGCGAACGCCTCGTTTGCGCTGATTACCAAAAACTACATGAACAGCTACGGTGCGAAGCGCGAGGATTTTGGCAAGCTCTGCATCGCTCAGCGCGACAACGCGCTGTCGATCCCACACGCGATGATGAAGAAAAGGCTGACGCTCGAAGAGTACTTGGCGGCGCGGCCGATCGCCGACCCGATCCACCTGTTCGACTGCGTGATGCCGTGCGCCGGCGCCGAAGCGCTGCTGGTCACGCGCGCGGACATCGCGGCATCCCTGGGGCTGCCGGGTGTCCGCGTCCTGTCGACCATCGAGCGGCACAACGCGTTCCCCGCCGACCCGATACAGGTTCGCGGCGGCTGGGCGCTGGACGCGGACGAGCTGTGGGCCATGGCCGGGCTGAAGCCGGACGACGTCGATTTTGCCGAGACCTACGACGACTATCCGGTGATCATCATGATGCAGCTCGAGGATTTGGGATTCTGCAAGAAGGGCCAAGCGGCGGAGTTCGTGCGCTCGCACAGCTTCACCAACGACGGCACCTTCCCGCACAACACCTCCGGCGGCCAGCTTTCGGTCGGGCAGGCCGGCGCGGGGGGCGGTTTCCTCGGACTGGTCGAGGCGGTTCGACAACTGACCGGCGAGCCGGTCGGCACCGCCGTACCTGACGCAAAGAGCTGCGTGGTTTCCGGATTTGGCATGATCAACTACGATCGCGGCCTGTCGTCCTGTGCCGCCGTTCTCGCGAGAGCCTGAGTGACCGAACCGCTCGTCCGGCCGAAACGCAAAAATCCGCTGAAGCGGACGCGGCTGCCGCTTTCGCCGCAGGGCGTTCGCAGCCGCACCGCGCACGGCATCACCGCGGCGGCCGCGCAGGGCCGGTGCGCGCTGCAGGTCTGCCTCGATTGCAGCACGGTCATCTATCCACCGCGCGACGCCTGCCCGGCTTGTCTGTCGGCTCGCGTTCCATTTCGCGATGTCGCGAACGGCGGCTTGCTGGTCGCGGAAACCACGGTGCAGACCTCGACCGACCCATATTTCCGCGAGCGCACGCCGTGGCGCGTCGGCACCGTGAAGCTCGACATCGGCCCGGTGGTGGTGGCGCATTTGCACGGCGATGCGGCCGAGGGCCGCCGTGTGCGCCTCGAATTCAAGCTCGACCGCAGCGGCTCGGCGG
>JADMIO011509820.1_pt1 | contig 11900 bp, 9 predicted proteins | sample 8958161 | NCBI WGS metagenome assembly JADMIO01 (sample SAMN16585339, study PRJNA669376) | soil metagenome | isolation source: Crop rotation soil | place: USA: Cullars Rotation, Alabama | collected 2011
GCGCGCGCCGCTGCTGCCGTAGTCCACGATCTGGCCGCGGACCATCACGCTGCGATCGCGGTAGTCGTAGAAGAGGCTGCCGTCGGACAAACCCTGCGCGAGTTGGATGACGATCGGGTTGCTGGACGAGGTGTTGGTCGGCACATACTGCGCGATCAACGTGGGTAAATCCTTGGTCTGATCCGCCGTGGCGATGTTGACGCTGAAGCGGCGCACGGGACCGAGCGCCGCGGGATCAGTCGCCGTGGTGGGCACATCGCGATAATAGCCGACCAACTGGGTGATGTAGAACGAGCCGGTCGAGGCGGTCGTGTTCGTGTAGGCCAGGATGAGAAAGTCGCCCGAGGTCCCATCGGTCATAAACGCGGTCCGGGTTTGGAAGTCCGGGTAAATCCGAAAGTAGTTCGAGGCGACGGCGTCGTTCGCCAGCGAACTCGTGAAGGTCCGCATGTCTTTGTTCACCATCAAACGACCGCCGTCGTAGACGTAGATGCGCATCGCTTGGAAAATAAAGCTCAGCACGCCCGTGGTAATCAGGCCCATGAGGGTGACGGCCACCATGATTTCCACCAAGGTGTAGCCTCGCGCGGCAGGCTTCGATTGGGACTTGGTCGTCATGGTCGGGATCAGTGAGTGACAACCGCGGAACGAAGGCTGCGGACGACGTCGGACACGTAACGGACGCGGCCGCCGTCGGCGTAGGCCCACGTGTAGATCACCGTGATCGAATAGATTTTGCTGGAACGATGGGCGGTGACCGACTCGTCCTTGATCCAGACCCAGATGTTGAGTTTCAGATCGTTCTTGCCCGTCTGCACGGTGCTGGTCGTTCCCGACACGTCCGTCGGATAATTTTGCGCCCCCGGCCAGACGGTGGACCACGACACTTGGGCGGTGGTCGAGTAACTCAAATCGTCAACGTTGGTCATGTTCGTCGCGTCCAAATCCTTGGCCATGTCGAACCGCTTGAGATTGTCGACCACCGCGCCGCCGGTGGGCGTGATGCCACTGTTGATCTTGGCCACCGTGGGAATCGTGCCGGTGGAGGTTCGGAGCGAGTCGGGCGTGTTGCGATCGTAGTAAACGGGAATGCTGAACGACGAGGTGTTGAGCAACGGATTGCCGGCCGCGTCGTAGCCGCCAACCATCTGGCCGATGTCCATGTTTTTGATCTGCTCGATGTAGCCTTGGACGATCGTGAGCGCGGCGTTTTGATAAACGCTGCCTTCGGTGAGCCGGCGGCTCTGCATGAACGTCGCCAGCAAACCGCCGAGCGCGAGCGTGAGAATGCCGACGGCGAACATGACCTCCACCAGCGTCATCGCGCGCGCCGAACTCACCGCGCACCGGCCGGGCAGGGGCCGGAAACGGGACGGCAAAGCCGGCGTGAGGACAGCGTGGCGCATGGGATTGAGAGGTTTTTGACAGGATTCGGCGGTCGGCGTCGAATCGGGATACTACCCCGCCCGGTGCGTAGTTATCCGGCCAGCGGATGGCGGGCGTCACGAATCCGCGGCGCGAATGCCCGCAAACGCGGCCGTGATTATTCGCGGTGCACGTCTGCGGCATTCAGGCTTGGCGAAGGCACCTCCCCCTGTATCACAGTTTCATGGCTTCGACTCACCCGGCTCCCGCCGCGTCCGCGCCCAAGGCGTGGTGGCAGTTCTCCCTCAGCCAGCAAATCATGCTGGGCTTGGTTCTCGGCACATTCCTCGGTTGGTGGCTTAACGTCCATTACACCGTCGCCGGCTTGGGGGAGGCGGAGGCCAAGGCCGTGCTGGCGAGCAAGAAAACCTGGGTCGATTGGCTCGTCCTGATTCGCGACACGTTTCTCCACCTGATCAAGGCGATGATCGCCCCGCTGGTCTTCGCCAGCGTGGTGCAGGGCATCGCCGGCACGGGCGACATGAAGAAAGTCGGCCGCATCGGCGGGAAGGCGCTGCTCTATTTTGAAATCGTCACGACGGCCGCGCTCGCGGTCGGCCTCCTCGTGGTCAATGTCGTGAAACCCGGCGTCGGCGTGAAACTCACGGTGAGCGCCGGAGCGCTCGGCGCTGCGGTTCAGAACAAGCCGCTGACGTTTTTCGAGACGATTCTCCACGCGTTTCCCACCAGCATCATCGATGCGATGGCGAAAAACGACGTGCTGCAGGTCGTGATCTTCGCGTGTCTCTTCGCCATGGCGGTCATCGCCGCGGGCGAGCGGGGCAAGCCGATCCTGACGTTCTGCGATTCGCTCACGCAGGTGATGTTTCAGTTCGCGGGCATCATCATGAAGTTCGCGCCCTGGGGCGTCGGTGGCGCCATCGCCGTGACCGTCGGGGCGCAAGGCCCCGAGGCACTGCTGAATCTGGCGAAGCTCGTGCTCTCCCTTTACGCGGCGCTGATCATCTTCGTCGTGGTCGTGCTCGGCGCGGTGATCGCGATTGCGCGGGTGCCGCTCAAGGCTTTCGCCCGCGCGGTGCGCGAACCCTTCACGATCGCGTTCTCCACCGCCAACAGCGAGGCCGCGCTGCCCAAGGCCTTTGATCTGATGGAAAAACTCGGCGTGCCGCGCGGCATCGTGAGCTTCGTGCTGCCGGCCGGCTACACCTTCAACCTCGACGGCTCCACGCTCTATCTCGCGATGGCGTCGGTGTTCGTCGCGCAGGCGGCGGAAACCGTGACCGGCATCCACATGGGGCTCGGCCAGCAAATCACGATGATGCTCACGCTCATGCTCACCTCGAAGGGTGTGGCCGCCGTGCCGCGCGCGTCACTCGTGGTGCTCATCGCCGCATTGCAGAGCTTCGGTCTCCCGCTCGAAGGCGCGGCGATGATCCTTGGCGTCGATGCGTTGATGGACATGGCGCGCACCTCGGTGAACGTGATCGGCAACTGCCTCGCGAGCGTCGTCGTCGCGCGCTGGGAGGGGGAGTTCGACGACGAGAAGGCCCAGCGGAATTTCGGCACCGCCGAAGCCGCCAAGATTTCCACGGGTTGATCCCGCGGGGCGGGCGCGCGCCGGGAGCGCGCCCAATCGCTAGCCGCCGTCTTCGACGAGCACGGTCTCCAGCTTGTCCGGCGGGAGGAGGCGGAGGATCTCGTCGAGCGTGGGCGCATCGCGTTCGTCGAGGAATTCCTGGACCAGCGCCTCCACGTTGAGGCCGAATTCATGGATCCAAATCGGCCGGCGCAGACACTCCTCCAACGCGTGGTGGAAGATGCTGAAGGGCAGGCAGAGTTCGGCGGTGAAGAGCTGAAATTTCGCGATCTCCCGCGTGCTCCGGTTCAGCCACCACTGGCTCTCGAACAATGCGACGGCCCGTTGGCGGCCGATGGATTGTTGGTGCGAGTGCATGGCGGTGGAGGCGGAGCCGGGACGAATGGTTCGCCCCCGACAGACCGCTGATGACGCGAGGCGTTCGTCGCGCAGCCAGGGGTGTTGTGCCCAGCGCGCCCGCCTGCGCTCCGAGGTAGCGTGGGCTTACGCGCGCCCTTTTCGCGCATTGAATGCTCCAGCGCGGACCGAAGTCCGCCTTACCATCGATCCTTCACGCGTAGCGGTCTTCCGTCCACGGATCGGCGGTGTTCGAATAGCCGCGGACTTCCCAGAAGCCGAGCTTGTCCTCGGCGAGAAAGGTGATGCCGCTGACGAATTTCGCTCCCTTCCATGCGTAGAGCTTCGGGATGATCACCCGCGCCGGTCCACCGTGTTCCCGAGACACCGGGCGGTTGTCGAACGACGTCGCCACCAGCACGTCGTCATCGAGGCAGGCGGCGAGCGCGACATTCGTCGAGTAGCCGTCGTAGCTCGTGAAATAGACAAACTTCGCCTCGGGCTTCGGTTGCACGAGTTCGTAGAGCGTGGTGAACGCCACGCCGCCCCAGCGGCAGTCGTATTTGCTCCACGTCGTGACACAGTGGAAGTCGCTCACGTCCTCCACCTGCGGCAGCGCGTGGAATTGCACCCAGTCGAGCGTCGTGGGTTTTTCCACGAGCCCATCGAGCTTCAGGCTCCACTTGCTGAGCGGAATCTCCGGCTGCACGCCGAGATCGAGCACCGGAAATCCTTCGGTGAGCTTCTGGCCCGGCGGCAATCGTTCCTGCGACGCGACGGCGCGCGCCGTTACGCCACGGGCCTTTTGTTTTTCGGCCCACTTCTGCTTGGCCGAGATGTAACGCTCCTTCGACATGATGCGAAAAGTAGGAAGGTGGAGGCCGTGCGCAAGCCGCCTTCGCCAGGGCTTCGCCGGTGTGGGTGGCTATTCGACGGCGAGCGCCCGCACGACCGGTCCGCGACGACGGTAGTAGTAAAGCGCCATGCCGCCTTGGTAGAGGAACGTCGCGATCGCCACGGCGTAGTAGGTGGTGTTGTAGACGAAGCGGACAAATCGCTCCGGCGTCCAACCGGCGGTCTCCAGCGAAACCTTCATGTCGTCCGTCACCGCCGCGAGCAGCGGGCCCATGGCCGGGTGCAAAAGCCGCAGCGCGCAATACGCGATGATGGTCGTGAGGAGGAAAATTTGACTGCCGATCAACCAGTTCATCCCGCGGCGCTCGCCGTGGACGAGGAGGCTGGTCCCATGCAGTTCGATCGCGCCGGCACCGGCCACGAGCAAACCGATCACCGCGCCAAGCCAGTCGCCGGCGAGGGCGGCGAGCACGGCGAGGACGCCGGCGACGACCGCCACGCACAGGCCGTCGAAGCGTGCGACGCGCAAAACGCGGTGCAGCGTCTCTTCCGGCAGGAGCGGTGGTTGTTTCATGGAAGGTTTGTCATTCCCGCGCCGGCGACGAATCTCAAGCCTCTTTCCGTGCCTTCGCGGTCCCCAGAGTCCATCCGCTACCGCCTGGAGTTCCCGCCCGAACTTCCGATCACCGCGCGCGTGGAGGAAATCACGGCGGCGATCGGCGCGCATCAGGTGGTGATTCTCGCGGGCGAAACCGGCTCCGGCAAAACCACGCAAATCCCGAAAATGTGCCTCGCGGCCGGTCGCGGCACGAAGGGTCGCATTGCCTGCACCCAGCCGCGGCGCGTCGCCGCGCTGTCAGTGTCGCGCCGGGTGGCCGAGGAAATCGGGGTGGAGTGGGGCACGTTCGTCGGCGCGAAAATTCGTTTCAACGACCAGACCACGCCGCAGACCGTGATTAAGTTTCTCACGGACGGCATGCTGCTCGCCGAGGTCCAGGGCGACCCGCTGCTGCGCGACTACGATACGATCATCATCGACGAGGCGCACGAGCGCTCGCTCAACATCGACTTCCTCCTCGGTCACCTCCGCACGCTGCGCTACAAACGGCCCGATCTGAAAATCGTCGTCACCTCAGCGACGATCGACACGGCGATGTTCAGCGCGGCGTTCGACGATGCGCCCGTGATTCAAGTCGAGGGCCGCACGTTTCCCGTCGAGGTGATCTATTCGCCGCTCGATGCGATGGGCAGCGACTACGCGGCCGACGACGAGAACGAGGAAAAGGATGACAAGGAGGCGGTCGCCTCGGCGAAAGCGGAAGCGCTGCACTACATCGACGGCGCCCTCGAGGCGGTCGAGCGCATCGTGCGGGAAAGCGAAGCGGGGGATATCCTGGTCTTCCTTCCCTCCGAACGGGACATCCGCGAACTCAACGATCTGCTCGACGGCCGGCTCTCCGGCAATCGTCACGCGAAAGCCGAAATCGTTCCGCTGTTCGGCCGGCTCTCAAATTCCGAGCAGCAACGCGTCTTCGCACCGACGCAGCGCCGCAAAATCGTCCTCGCGACGAACATCGCCGAGACCTCGCTCACGATTCCTGGCATCCGCTTCGTCGTTGATACCGGCCTCGCACGACTGAGCCGCTATTCCCCGCAGGCGCGCACCCGCCGCCTCCCGATCGAGCCGGTGTCGCAGTCGAGCGCGGACCAGCGCAAAGGCCGCAGCGGACGCGTCGCCGATGGCGTCTGTATCCGGCTCTATTCCGAAAAGGATTTCCTGGAGCGTCCGCGTTTCACGCAGCCGGAAATTCAGCGGGCGAATCTCGCGGACGTCATTTTGCGCCTGAAGGCGTTCGGCCTTGGCGATATCGAGCGCTTCCCGTTCATCAACATGCCCGCGGCGAAATCGATTCGGGCGGGTTACGCGTTGCTCGATGAACTGGGCGCGCTCGAAGAGAGCAAGGGCGACGCCGATTCGCGCGCGCTCACCTCGCTCGGCCGCGAGCTCGCCCGGCTCCCCGTCGATCCGACCGTGGGCCGGATGATCCTGCAGGCGCGCGCTGAAAAGGCCGTGCGCGAAGTGCTCGTGATCGCCGCGGGGCTTTCGATCCAGGATCCGCGCGAGCGCCCGCTCGAAAAGCAGCAGCAGGCCGACGCCGCGCACCGGCGTTTCGCGCATCCCGACTCCGATTTTCTCACCCTGCTCAACGTCTGGGACGCGTGGCACGACCAGTTCGAGAATCTCTCGCAGGCCAAGCTCCGCCGTTTTTGCCGGGATCATTTTCTCAGCTACACGCGTATGCGCGAATGGCGCGACATTCATGCGCAGCTCTTCGATGTCCTGCGCGAGCGCGAGGACTTCAAGCTCACGTCGGCCTTTCACGGCCTGAAAACGGTCGACGAGAAAACCACGGTCTTCGGCACGCCAAGCTACCGCGCAATCCACCGCAGCATCCTCGCCGGCCTGCTCGGCAACATCGCGACCCTCGACGAGGAAAACGGCGGCTACAAAGCGACGAACGATCGGCGCGTCGGGCTTTTCCCCGGCTCCGTGCTGTTTCGGCGCGATGATGCGAAGCGGAAGTCAAAAGACGGTTCGTCCGCCGACGCGAAGAAAGGCCCACCGAAGACTCCGCGGTGGATCATGGCCTCGGAAATCATGGAGACTTCGAAGCTCTATGCCCGCACCTGTGCCCGGCTCGATCCGCTCTGGGCGCTCGATCTCGGGGCCCACATTACGCGGGTCGCGCACAGCGAGCCGTTTTGGAACGAGTCCGCCGGTCGCGTGATGGTGAAGCAGCGCACCCGACTCTACGGCCTCGAGCTCGAAAGCCGCGCCGTCAGCTACGGCAAAATCGAACCGGCGCATGCGACGGAAATTTTCATCCGGGAAGGGCTCGTGAACGATACCATTGCCTATCCGCTGGATTTCATCGCGCACAACCGGGCGGTCCGCGAAAAGGTGGAGGACGCGCTCACCCGCGCCCGCGACAGCGGCTACCTTAACGTCGACGAGGCGGCGTATCGTTTCTACGCCGCGCGCCTCGAAAACATTTCCGCTGTCGCCGAGCTCATCGATCTCGTGCGCGAGCGGCGCGGCGCGGAGCCAAAGTTTTTGATGATGACGCCGGACGATCTGCGCGATCCGGCCACGATCGCGCATGATGCCGAGGCGTTTCCGACCGCGCTGCCGATCGACAACCGGGCGCTGCCGCTCAACTACGCCTACAAGCCCGGCCAGGCCGACGATGGCGTGACCCTGAACGTCAGCGTGCGCGAAGCCGAGGCTCTGACGCCGGCTGCGCTCGACTGGGCGGTGCCGGGCCATCTCGCCGACAAGGTGGAGCACTACCTGCGTGCGACGCCGAAGGAAGTGCGCCGCTTGTTCGTTCCGCTCGCCGAGACCGCGAAGAGTCTCGCCGAGCAAGTCATCGCTCGCGACCGATTGACGGCGCGGCGCGAGTCACTCACCGCGGCGCTTGCCGCGCAGATTGCCGAGCGCTTCCGGATTTCGCTCGATCCGGCGGTCTGGGACGACAAGCCGCTCCCGGATCACCTGCGGGTGCGCGTGCGCGTGTTGGACGACAAGGGCCGCGAGCTGGCGGCGAGCCGTGAACTCGCCGAAATCGATGCAGCGCTGCATTTGCAGAAGCGCACCGCGAGCGCCGCCGTCGCGCGCGTCGAACCCGAGGCGTGGCGGCGCGCCCGTGCACAGTGGGAGACGCCCGCGCAGACCACGTGGAGCTTTGGCGAATTTCCCGAACGCGTGCTGGTGACCGAACAGGCTGGCGTGCCGGTCTATGCGTTTCCGGGGCTGCAGGCGCGGAAAGAGGGGGTCGCCCTGCAACTCTTCAAAACCCCCGAGGAAGCGGGAGTCGCGACCCGCGCCGGCCTCGCCGCGCTGTTTGAAAAACAGCTCTCGCACGATCTCGGCTGGCTGGAACGTGACTTGCGCGCAGTGCGGTTGTTGGGTCCGCTGATCTCGACGCTGGCGCCGGCGGAGGAATTGCAGGCGCAGGCGTTCGCCGCGATTCGCCGCTGGCTGTGCGACCGACGCGTCGAGCCGCTCAGCGCCGCGACTTTCGCCGCCGTGCTCGATCGCGCGAAGGCGGACATTCGCGGGCTGGTGCCGCGTTTCTGCGATTTGCTGAAGGAAATCATGTCCGCGCGACAGGAACTGCTGGTTCATCCGAAGCCCTATGCGGGGCTCGACGCCGATCTCGTCGCCTTGATTCCGCCGGATTTCCTGCGGACGACCCCCTACGCTCAGCTCGCACATTTTCCGCGCTACTTGAAGGCGATGAAGCTACGCGCCGATCGCTGGCGCCAAAATCCCGCGAAGGACGCCGAGCGCGCCGCCCAACTCGCGCCTTATGTGGTCGCGGCCCGGAAACTCAAGGAGCGCGACGGCATCGACGCGTTCCGCTGGCTCGTCGAGGAATTTCGCGTGAGTCTGTTTGTGCAGGAGCTTGGCACGGCCGAACCGGTGTCCGCAGTGAAACTGGATCGTGCTCTGTCGGCGCTGCAGTCTGGCACCGTGCTTTCCCGGGCGGAAACGCCGGTCACACCAGTGGCAGCGCCGAAGCCGATTATCAGCGCACCGCTGGCTGCGAAAAAATCCGCGCCGCTGAAGAATCTCGGTTCGCTCGACAAGTTGTTTCCACGCTGAGCACGGTCACCGAAGCGGGTCGGATCCCTGACCTGACCATGGCGGATTGGTCACGCCTGCCCAAACCGCGGATGAAATTGCGGCGTATTTTCCATTTTCCGGTTCGAGGCTTGTGTTGACCGGCGCTACGCGCGACTTTGCGGCCCGCTTCGCTTTATGAACCCCAAAACCGTCCTCGGCCTGATCGTCGGTGCCGCAGTGATCTTTGTGCTGATTCTCGCGGCATCGTCCGCGACGTATGTCGTCGAGCCGGGCCACCGCGGCGTGGAGGTCACGCTCGGCAAGGTGTCGCCCACGTTCAAGCCCGAGGGGTTTGGCTTTAAACCGCCCTTCATCACGCAGATCGTGCCGCAGCTCATCCGGCAGCAAACGGCGAAGATGGAGGCGGATTGCTACTCGTCGGATTTGCAGCAGGTGAAGATCGATGTGCGCGTCTTGTTTCGCGTCCCGCAGGCTTCGGTGGTCGCGATTTTCCGCGACTATGACGGCGAGGCGTTTCAATCGCTGATCAAGCCGCGCGTGGCGGAGGCGTTGAACGAAATCACCGCCACCCGCAGCGCCGAGCTGATCGTGCAGAAGCGCGAGGAAGTGAAAAGCCAGGCGCTCGCGAGCGCGCGGCGGAAGCTGGGCGACGTCCTCGTGATCGAGGACTTGGTGCTCGAGAACATCGATCTGACGCATGCGCTCGAAAACGCGATCGAGGCGAAGATGGTGCAGGAGCAGGAGGCGGCGCGCGCGCGTTTCGCACAGCAACAGGCGCAGGTCGAGGCCAGCACCGCGGTGATCAAGGCGAAGGGCGAAGCCGAATCGATCATGCTTCGCGGCAAAGCGCTGCGCGAGAATCCCAGCGTCCTTGAACTGCAGGTCATCGAACGCTGGGACGGCGTCACCCCGCTCGTTGTCGGTCCCGGTGCGACCGGCGCGAACATGATGCTGCCGCTCGGCGATTTCACGACGGGAGCGGCCGCCGCGCCGGCGAAGGAGGGCGATAAATGAGCCGCGCGGAATTTGATGGCGCCCACGACGGTGGACTCCAACCCCGGACGATCAATCGCCTGATCGGCGGCGTGATCCTGCTCTTTGTCGCGATCATTCTCGCGTCGTCGGCGACGTATGTCGTGCAACCCGGCTTTCGCGGCGTCGAGGTGACGCTCGGCACCGTCTCGCCGGCGTTCAAACCGGAGGGATTCGGTTTCAAGCAGCCGTTCGTTACCCACATCGTTCCCATTTCGATTCGCCAACAGACGCGCCCGATGCCGGCCGAGTGCTACTCGTCGGATTTGCAGCAGGTGAAAATGGAAGTGCATGTCCTCTACCGCGTGCCCGAGGAGTCGGTGGTGAAAATCTTCCAGGATTTCGCCGGCGAACCGTTCGACACGCTGATCGCGCCGCGCGTGCAGGAGGCCTTAAAGGAAGTCGCCGCGACCCAGAGCGCCGAGCAGATCGTGAAGAAACGCGAGGAGATCAAAACCCGCGCCCTCGAGCTCGCGCGCAAAAAGATCGGCGCCGGCTTCCTGGTCGTGGCCGATCTCGTGATCTACAATCTCTCGCTGTCGCCGGAACTCGCCACCGCGATCGAGATGAAGATGGTGCAGGAGCAGGAGGCGGAGAAGGCGAAGTTCCTGCAGCTCAAGACCCAGATCGAGGCGGAGACCGCGATCATCCGCGCCAAGGGCGAGGCTGAGGCGATTCAAGTGCGCGGCCAGGCGTTGCGGGCCACCCCGGATTTTATCAAGCTTCAGATCGTGCAAAACTGGAATGGACATTCGCCGCTCGTCGTTGGCAGCGGCGGTTCGAACATGCTCCTGTCGCTGGAGGAGCTGAGCCGGCCCAATGCGGCCGGTGCAGCGCGACCGCCTGGCGCCGCTGCGCCGCGGGCCACTCCCGCGGGAACCGGCGCGAAGTCGCGATGATGAAACCGCGGAATCGGGCGATCGCGCAATTCTTGGTGCTCCTGGCCGTGGTCGGAGTGCTGCTGCTGCTGTTTCCCGCGGCATTCAAGTTTGTCGAGATGGCCGCACGGGAACTGCGCTACCTCTGGTGGCTGATCCTGCTCGTGGCGCTGGCGGTCTGGCTGATTTGGGGCGTCGGGCGAAAGCCGAAGCCGTAGTTTCGGGCGGGACAAAAACAAGCTCGTCCGCGCCGAGCGACATTGGCACATCCGTCCGGCCGACGCCCTTCTGCGGTTGCCGGACGACGGCGACTGCAAGACAGACGCCCTACAATTTGTCCCGCACCTGCGCGACGAGTTCGAACGAGCGCAGCCGCGCCGTGTGATCGTAAATCGCCGCGGTCACCATCAGCTCGTCGACTTTCGTGCGCTGCAGGAAGCTTTCGATGCCGCGCTGGACGGTCGCGGGCGAGCCGACGACGGCTTCGCTGAACGCGTGGCTTACCATCATCTCTTCGCGCGACGACCAGTGGCCCTCCATCGAATCGACCGGTGGCGGCAACGGCCCCGGCGTGCCGCGGCGAAGTTTCACGAAGCTTTGCTGCAACGACGTGAAGATTCGCGTCGCGGCCGCGTCGGTGTCCGCGGCGAAGACGCCGATCGCTGCCATCGCGTAGGGTTGCTTCAACTCCGCCGACGGGCGGAATTTTTCGCGATAGAGTTCGAGCGCCTCGTCGAGATGGTCGGGGGCGAAGTGCGAGGCGAACGCGAACGGCAGTCCGAGAGCCGCGGCGAGTTGCGCGCTGAACAGACTCGAGCCCAGCAGCCAGAGGGGGACGGAGAGTCCAGCGCCCGGCACCGCTTGGACGGCCTGGTTCGCGACGACGGGGCGGAAGTAGGCCTGCAATTCCTGCACATCGTTGGGAAACGAATCGGCCGGATCGACGTTGCCGCGGCGCAGCGCCCGCGCGGTGAGCTGGTCGGTGCCGGGAGCGCGCCCGAGTCCCAGATCGATGCGGCCGGGAAACAGCGCCTCGAGCGTCCCGAACTGTTCCGCGATCACGAGTGGCGCATGATTGGGGAGCATCACGCCGCCCGAGCCGACGCGAATGGTCTTCGTGCCCGCGGCCACGTGGCCGATCACGACGGCGGTCGCGGCACTCGCG
>JADMIO010846089.1_pt1 | contig 11899 bp, 5 predicted proteins | sample 8958161 | NCBI WGS metagenome assembly JADMIO01 (sample SAMN16585339, study PRJNA669376) | soil metagenome | isolation source: Crop rotation soil | place: USA: Cullars Rotation, Alabama | collected 2011
CTTTCCCAGGCGGGCATGACGCCGCAAGCCGCCCGTCTCGCCGCGAGCCGTACGTTCGGGCGGACGCTCATCGCGAAGGAAGATGCGCGCGCGGTGTGGGGCCGGCTCTGGATCGAACGGCTCGGCCAGGACCTTCGCTACGGTGTGCGCATGCTGGTGCGCAATCCCGGCTTCGCGGCAATCGCGGTGCTCTCGATCGGGATCGGCGTCGGCGTCAACGCGGCGATCTTCAGCTTCGCCGACGGCATCCTGATGCGGCCGCTGGCGGTTCCCGATCGCGCCTCGCTGGTCACCATCGGATCGACATCAGGGCTCTCGAATCTCGGGAGCGCGCTGACGGCGTCGTATCCCGAATACGAAGAGATTCGCGATCGGACGCGGAGCTTCGACGGTATCGCCGCCTGGAACGAAATTCCAGTGGGCTGGGCCGCGAGCCACGACCAGACGCCGCGCGTCCGCTACGGCATGACGGTCAGCGGCAATTTCTTCGACGTGCTTCGCCTGCCGCCGGCGCTCGGCCGGTCGTTCCGCCCCGAAGAGGATCGGGTGCCGGACCGCGACGCGGTGGTCGTGCTTGCGCATCGCACCTGGACGATCGGATTTGGCAGCGACCCTTCCGTGGTGGGCCGGACCGTGTGGCTGAACGGCCGCGAGTTCACGGTGATCGGTGTCGCGAATCAGCAGTTCACGGGCATCGGCCTTTCCGGCGCGGAGTTCTTTGTGCCGATGGTGATGCAGGGGGCGCTCGGCATCACCGGTCAGCCGCGGACGACCCGCAGCCTTCGTAACCTCGCGATGAAGGCGCGTCTGCGCGAAGGCGTCAGCCTGTCAGAAGCGCGAGCGGAGCTTGCGACGGTTGGCGCCAACATCGCGCGCGAGCATCCCGAGATTCGTGAGAACCGTGCGCTGAGCGTGCGGACAGAGCTCCAGAATCGCATCCAGCAGGACCTGGTCGACGCCGTGCTGGTGGCCATGCTGGCGGTGCTGTCGCTGTCGGTCCTGCTTGTCGCCTGCGCCAACGTCGCCGGATTGCTGACGAGCCGCGCCCCAGCCCGTGCCCGCGAGATCGCGATGCGGCTCTCCATCGGTGCCAGCCGCACTCGTGTCGTCCGGCAGCTCGTGACGGAGAGTCTCCTCATCGCGTCCCTTGGAGGCCTTGTCGGTCTCGGGCTCGGCGCTCTTGGTGCGCAGCTGTTCAACCGTATCCAGGTGCCGGTCGACCAACTGGTCAATCTGCACTTTGAAATGGACCGCCGGACGGTGGCCGTCAGCTTCATCATCACCGTCCTCAGCGCCGTCCTTTTCGGCCTTGGCCCCGCCGTTCGCGCGGCGCGAACCAGCCTGACGGCGGTCATGAAGGCGAGAGACGCGGACCGCGTCGGTCGCCTGCGCCGCTGGACCCAGGGCGCGCTGGTCATCGGGCAGGTAGCGCTTGCCGTGCTGCTGCTCGTCGTTGCGATGGCCACCTACCGTGGATACGGGCGCGAGCTGGCGAGCGGTCCCGGCTTTCGGACCGATCGACTGCTGTTGACGTCGATCGACACATCTCTTTCCGGCTACGACATCGCGAAGTCCACGACTTTCTATACGGCGCTCATGGATCGCGTGCGCAGCCTTCCTGGCGTGCGCTCGGCGACGCTTGCCAGCGGCATGCCGATGGGCTTCAGCTTCGATGGCGCACCGGTGTTTCCAGAGGGCTACGTACCGGCCAACGGAGAAGCGGCCGACGGTATCGGCAATGCGCGCGTCGACGAAATGTATTTCGCGACGATGGGCATACCGATTGTCGAAGGACGCGCGTTCCGTGTAGACGATGACACCGAGGCACCCAGAGTCGCCGTGATCAACGAGCGGATGGCGAAACATTTCTGGCCAGGCCGCTCAGCGGTCGGCGCGCGTTTCCGTCTCGCCACTGCTGACGGCCCGTGGGTGGAAGTCATCGGCGTGGCGAAGAACAGCAAGTACGTCTGGCTCACCGAGCCGCCGCTCGACTTCCTGTACCTCCCGCTGCGCCAGCGATGGCGCGCACGGCTGATGCTCATCACCGAGGGGCCGGACTCGGGCTCGCTCGCCGCGCCGGTTCGCGATGCGGTTCACGCGCTCGATCCGGCGATGCCGATCGGCGGCGTGCGGACGATGGAGGAATACTTTCAGATGCGGGTCGTCGGACTTGGATCGGTGATGCTGCAGGTCATCGGATCGATGGGCGTGATGGCGCTGGGCCTGGCGATTGTCGGGCTCTATGGCCTCGTGGCCTATGCGGCGAGCCGCCGGACCCGCGAGATCGGCATTCGCATGGCGATTGGCGCCGATCGCGGTTCCGTCGTTCGTTTGGTGCTGCGTCAGGGCCTGACGCTGGCCATGATCGGCCTCGTCATCGGCCTGCCGATCGGTCTCGCTGCGCAGCGCCTGCTCTCCGGTGTGTTCCCCGCGCAGCAGCAGTTCGATCTCCTGCCGCTGGCCATCGTCGTGCCGCTGCTTCTCGGCGTTACGTTCGTCGCGTCGTACCTGCCGGCCCGGCATGCGGCGCACGTCGACGCGCTGCGCGCCCTCAACGCTGAGTAGCAGTGTCTCGAGTCTTGATGCTTCGTTCCTGACTCCCTTATCGGTACGGTTCTGATGCATCCGGCTGCGCCGGCCGGATGCATCAGGTCGCGCATCATGGAGTCGCGCCGAGGTGGATCAACGCGTCCATGGCCGCGCGATTTCAAGCAGTCACGTCAGCGAACCGACGCGGCCATCGCTACCTCGTTGACCGCAGCAATGACGGCGCCTGGCTGGCTGAGGTGCAGGTGCGGCACCGGTGCCTCGATGACGCGGTCGATTCCTTTTGACGATAGGAGCGCGAGTTTGGCCAGCGGCGCCGCGAACGGTGGATCCGCCTGCTTCGCGCGCAGCGAGATCAGCGGCTGGTCGCCAAACTGCGGCGGCTGGCGCACCGACGCCTCGTGGAGCCGCTTGAGGACAGCGCGATCGGCCTCGAAATAGGCGAGGCGATCGTCGAATGATCGCTGGCGAAACGCCTGTCGCGCCCTCATCTCGAATGTGACGCGTGTCTTGAGCACGTCGCCGCCGAGCCGGTCGAACGGCGCATCCTCGGACGGCGGCATGGGTGGCGGCGCCGCCAGCGGTGCGCCGGGCGGCGGCCGCATGGTCTCGATCTCCGCGCGAAACTCCTGATCCGAGACGGACCACGCCGGAACGGGACCGGTTGGGCGCATGACAATCGCCGAGTCTTCGTGAAAGCCGTCGACCAGCACGATGCCGCGAACTTCACCAGGAAAGCGCATCTGGAACACGCGCATCGCGTTGGCGCCGATCTCGGCGCCGACCAGGACGAAGGGACCGCGCTCCCCGGCCGTGAGGAGTGCGGCGTGCAGCGCGGTTACCACGGTGTCATCGGAGTCCGGCTTCGGGTCTGGCGCGCTCCAGCCACGACCCGGACGATCGAACGCACACACGCGGCGGCTCTTCGCGATTTCTGGTTGCACGAGCATCCAGTCGATCGCGAAACCCTCGTCGCCGGCATCGAGAATCACGGTCGGCGCGCCGCGGCCGGTGCAGTACAAGTGGAGCGTCCGGCCACCGACGTCGACGAGCGCTCCGGGACGCGTGATTGCGACGACATCCGGCCGCTCGATCGGCGGATACCAGTCGAGCATTCGCACGTCGATCGTTGAGCTCTTCAAGGCCGCTGCGAACGGCGCCGGATCGCCCCCCATCCAGTGATAGGGAATCGCGGTCCTGGGCCCGAACGCCGCCGCGCAGGCCGCCGCATCCTCGGGCGACATCGTGAAGGGCAGGTTCATCGGCAGGAAGGCGACGTCGATGTTCTGCAGCGCCTTGATCTCGGGCACGCACTCGGTGTCGCCGGCAAAGAACAGCCGCTTGCCGCCGATCGCGATTACATATCCGTTGGCACGTCCCTTCGTGTGGAACGGTTCGTTCCCCATCTTGTGTTCAATGTTGTAGCTGGCCACCGCTTCGACGGCGACGCCGCCGATGGTTCGCCGTTGACCGTTGGCCAGGACTTCGATCGGTCCAGCCATCGTCGGCGGCAGCTCGGCCCGGACCGCCGCCGGCACCACGACCGCGGCGCCAGCCCTGCGAAACCGCTCGATGCGTGCGGCGTTGAAATGATCCTCGTGAATGTCGGTGACGAGGATGAGATCCGCCGGTTTCATCTTCTGCATGTCGCCCATCGCCGGGTCGACGAGGACGATGCGGCCGGCGTACTCGATCATGACGCTGGCGTGCATGATCGGCGTGACCACAATCGGCCCGCCTGTCGCGGGGATGCTGGTTTGGCCGGGGTGCGTCTGCGCGGCTGCCGTCGCCGCGACGGTCCACGACAACAGCGCGGCAGCAATCGAGACAGTCGACGACTTCGCCATCGGAACTCCTTGTTCGCTACTCGTAGCGCAGGGCGACCACGGGATCGACACGGGCGGCGCGCCGCGCCGGCAGCCACGTCGCGGTCGTCGCCACGATAATCATGAGCGCGCTGACGAACCCGATGATCATGGAATCCGGCGCGTCGATCTGATCGAGCGTTGTGACGAGGAGGCGCGACGCCATGAATGCACCGCCGGTGCCGACGACGAGACCGATGCCAAGATACCAGACCGTCTGCTTGACGAAGCTCCAGACGACGGCTCCCGCTGGTGCGCCAAGCGCGGTGCGTACGCCGATCTCCTGTGTCCGCTGCGCGACGCCGTGCGCGGTGACCGCATACAAGCCAACCGACGCGAGCAGCAGCGCAATGGCCGCCAGGAGGCCGAAAATGCTGCCGAACACGCGAATCGGCCAGCGCCCTGAGGCCAGCAACTGATCCATCGTCTGGACGAAATAACCGGCGATGTCGGGATCGACGTGGCGAATCTCTTCTCGCAGGTTCTTGATCGTCGTCGCCACATCGGCGTCGCCACGCGCGATCACGGATGCGAAACGATGCGGCGCCGGCTCGCCTCGCACGGGGACGTACACCACCGGCTCGGGCTCGGTCGCGCCGACGAATTGCGGAATCGTCGGCGAGACGCCGACGATCTCGAGCCACGGCTGCGGAGTGCCGGGCACGGCCGCATTGGCGAGCCGGATTCGATGGCCGATCGCGTTCCCATCCGGGAAGAACATCGACGCGAAACGCTGGTTGACGATGGCGGTCTCCTGGCCTGCTGCGCCGTCGCGGTCGTCGAACTCTCGGCCGCTCAGCAGCTTCAACCGAAGCGTGCTGAAGTAACGCGGCCCGATGTAGACGTTAGACACCGTTGTCGGCGTTTCGTCCGGCGTCGGCGAGCGGCCGTCGATGGCGAGCTGGCGCACCGAATTGGTGAGCGTCATCATCGGCACGTCGCTGGCCACGGTGACCGCCGAGAACGCACGGCTCGATGCCAGACGTTCATCGAGCGTGCGATAGAACAGTTTGATCTGGTCCGCCTCGCGGTAGCGCTGCGCGCCGAGCGCCAGCCGCATCGTCACCATGTTGGAGGTGTCGAGTACGGCGCTCCGCTGGTAAATGGCCAGGAAGCCCCGGAAGAAGAGGGCTGCGCCGGTCAGGAGCACCAGCGTGAGCGCGAGCTCGCCCGTGACGAGGGCCGCCGTCCATCGTCGCGCGCGCACGCCGCCGGTTGCGCCGCGGCCGCCGTCTTTCAGCACTTCGTTGACGTTGGTCTTCGACACGTGCAGCGCGGGCGGCAATCCGAACAGCAGGCTGGTGATCACACACAAGACGGCGAGAAACGCGTAGACACGGAAGTCCATCGAGTAGTCCGCCCAGAAGGGTGGCGGACCGTCGCCGGATTCGGTCAGCGTTCGTGCGAGCACGGAGACGGCGACAGAGGCGAGAGCGAGCCCCACTGCGCCGGCGGCGAACGCGAGCAACAAACTCTCGACCAGCAGCTGACGGACGACGCGCCAGCGCGTCGCGCCGAGGGAGGCGCGGATGCCGATCTCGCGTGATCGATGCACTGATCGCGACAGCAGCAGGTTGGCGACGTTGACGCAGGCGATCAGCAGCACGATCACCACCGCGCCCATCGTCAGCAACAGCATGCGTTTCATTCCGCCTCGATAGAGATCCTCGAGCGGATCGAGCGCGAGCGAGATCCCGGTGTTCGTGGCGGGGAAGTCGCGCGCCAGCCTGGCGGCGGTGCCGTTGATGTCGGACTGCGCCTGCGTCCGCGAAACCCCGTCGGCCAGGCGGGCGAACGCCATTGTTGTCACGTTACGGTTGCCGCGACGCTGCAGAATCGTCGCCGGCTGACCCATCCCGAACGCCGATGGCATCCAGATTTCCGTCGCCATCGGGAAGTGGAATCGATCCGGCATGACCCCGATGATGGTCGTCGGCTGGTCGTTGACGCGAATCGTCCGGCCGACCACCGACGGGTCGCCACCGAAGCGGCTTTGCCACACCGTGTAGGCGATGACCGCGACGCGAGCGGCATCGAATCGATCCTCGGCGGGCGTGTAGGTGCGGCCGAGCAAGGGCTGGCGTCCGACCATGTCGAACACCTCGGGCGAGATGAAGGATCCAAGGTAGCGCATCGCCGGCTGCTGGTCGTCGCTGACATTCATCGCGAAGTCGAGCGAGACGACGACATGGGACAGCGAGCGTGTCGACTCGCGCCAGTCGTGCACGTCAGCGAACGAGACGCCGAGCGGTCGCTTACGGGCGTCGACGGTGCGGATCTGCACCAGGCGATCGGGCTGCGCGAGCGGAATCGGCCGCAGGATGGCACCGTTCAGCAGCGTGAACGCGGTGGTGTTGGCGCCGATGCCCAGTGCCAACGCGACGACGACGGCGAGCGTGAAACGGGGTTCCCGGGCGAGGAGTCGGGTCGCGAAGCGAAGGTCCTGGGCGAAGGCCTGCACGGCCGGCGGAATCCATTCGTCGCGCGCGCGTTCCTTGACCAGGCCGACGTTGCCGAACTGCCGTCGCGCGGCGGCACGGGCGACCGTGCGGCTGGCGCCGGCATGCACGTGATCCGCTTCGCGCATCGCGAGATGAAAGGCGAGCTCGTCGTCGAGGTCGCGCTCGAGACGATTGCGCCGGAGCCAGGCGCCGATCTTCCGCAGCCACGCGCGCAGTTCGATCATGACGCGTTCCTACGTCGTTTGCATGATCCGCGCGATGGCCGACGCCATGCGCTCCCACGACGTGGCCTCGCGTTCCAGCTCACGCCGGCCGGCGGCGGTGAGGCTGTAGTACTTGGCGCGCCGGTTGTTGTCGGAGACGCCCCATTCGGAGCGCAGCAGGCCACGCACCTCGAGGCGATGCAGTGCGGGATAGAGCGCGCCTTCTTCGACGCGCACCACGTCGCGCGAGGTGCGTTGCAGGAACTCGGCGATCGCGTAGCCGTGCATGCGATCGTCCAGGCTCACCGTCTTCAGGATCAGCATGTCGAGCGTGCCGGGAATGACGTCGCCGGGCGCGGGTCGGGTCATCGATTGCCTCAGCCATAAGTAAATTAGGGGGGATCGTGCCCGAGGAGCGCGCTGGTGTCAAGCCGGGAAATCATGCGAGAGGGGAACTGTGCTCGACGGTCGCGGAAAATCGGGAGTCGAGAATCAGGCAGTCAAGATCACCACGCATACGCCTGCGCGGTTGAACCGAGGACACCAGCGGCGCCCGGTGACGCGCGATCGTTTGGTTCGTTGTTTCATTTCTTGATTTCTTGATTCCTCATTCTCAATTCTTCATGACAACACTAGCTACCGTCCTGCAGGCCGCCCTTGCAGTTCGGCGATGCGGGCTTCAGCGAGCTCGCGAACGGGCGGGCCGTCCTCGGTCATCAGGCTCTCTGACGAGGCGGCGACGCGCCAGGCCGACTCGGCTTCGCTACGGTTGCCGAGATTCTGGGCACAGAGGCCGAGCAGGTATTGCACGGTGCCGTTGCCGACCGCGCGGCCGTCGGGCAGCTTCACCTTCTGCAGTTCCGTTCGGGCCTCGCTCCAGGCTTGCAGGCGGGCGAGAGCAGCGGCGAGATTCAGCCGGATCACCGACTCCTCGACCGGTGTGCCGGGCGAGATCAGCCGGTTGCGCAACTCCACCATCACGCGGTTCGCATAGAGCGTCTGATCGTTCATTCCGATCAGACGCGGGGTGAGCACGACCTTCAGGTCGGCGCGCTTGGGGGTGCCGGCCTTGTCCTTCATGTCGAGCGCCAGCGTGTCGTTCGCCGACTTCGTCGCCAGGGCGGCTTCGAATGCCGCGGTGTCATTGATCGCCTGATCGCCGACCTTGAGGACGATATCGCCGGGCGCGACCAGCGTTCGATTGGGGCTGTCGGGATCGACGGTCGCGATGATCGCACCCGGGACGTCGGCGACGTCGATCGTCGTCACGCCGATCGACGGCCGCAGGAGCCCGATCGGGCGATCGAGCTGCTCGACGGCGCTGGCGATCGTGTCGGGATTGTCGAGGCTCAGCTCGATGACGTCGGGTTCGGCGCTGCCGGCGGCGAGCAGCGACACCACCACCCGGTTGCGCGCCGTCGCCGAGGGAACCGTGACGGATGCGACGCCTTGCGCTTCGAATGCCTTGGCCATGCGGCCAGTGAGGTCGCGCCGCATCGGCGAGTTGATCTCCGCCGAGACGCCGATCGGGCGTTTCGCCGCGTCGTAGGCCAGCCACTCGGCAGGCAGTTGCGCGGCGCGGAGCGCGGAATCGACCTGATCCTGTGGCGGCGCGAACACGAGGACGCTGCGCAGCGGCTCGAGAGCGCGTTCGACGAGGACGCGCAGGTCGGCGTTGAGGGGCCCCGTCGTCCCCCCGGCGAGCAGCGCAAAGGCCGGCTTCAGCGCACCGGTGACGTCGAGCCGTTGACCGGCTCGCGCGTCCACACGGCGTGCATAACGGCCGTTCGGCGAGCGCAGCTCGACGAGATGTTCACCCTGACAGAGTTCGGCAGTGATCGGCGCCGCGCCCTTGCTCTCGCCGTCGACGTAGACCGTCGTGTTCGGCTGATTCGATTGCACGGCGACGATGGCGATCGCCCGATCGAGCTTGATCGGATCGAGCACGACGTCTTCGAGTTGCGTGACGTTCAGGCGCTTCTCGGCCGAGACGTAACAGCCACGACGGAATTCGATCCGGTGGTCACCGGCGGCGATATCGGGGACCAGCAGGACCGACGAAAGCGAGGCGAGCGGGACACCGGCGCTGGCCGCGCGCTGCGCGTAGTCGGCAGGCGGAGGGCCATTGGTGGTCTTGCCGCGCGCGACGCCGTCGATGACCACGTCGACGTCCGCGGGCGTCGTGACGATGGCCAACACGGCCGACGCACGGGCCAGCGTAAGGCTGGCCTCGGTGCCCGGACCGGGCGCCGCGGTAAACGTCGCGGTGCCGGCGCGAAAGCCGAGGCGCGTCGCGGTGAGCGTATGGTCGCCAATCAGAATCGGCATCGTCGCGTTGGCCGGTACCTTGATGCCGTCGAGCATCACGTCCGCGTTTGCCGGCGTCACCGCCAGCGTCACGGTGGTGATCGTCGCCTTCTGCGCGTCCTCGAACAGCGTCACGACCCGCGGCGAGATCTGTCCGGTGAGCTTGTGCGGCGGATCCGTTTTCAGCAGGGCGACAAAATCGTCCTTCGCGCCGTTCTGATCGCCGAGGCCGTACCGGGCGCGCGCGCGCAGTTCGTACGCTTCGGCCAGCAGCGTGCGCGTGTCATCGGTCCGCCGTGCCGACAGCGTCGCGATCGCGCGATCGAGCGCGGGCACCGCCTGCTCGTAAGCCAGGCTCTCGAAATAGCGGCGGCCTTCGGCCATCTGCACCTGAACGTCGGCGAGATCGTTTTGCGCGGATGCGGGCACCGCGGCCAGCAGCGCGCCGGCGACGAGCACCGCGGACAGCAGGCGGGAGGAGCAGGCACTCATTGGTAGACCTGGATGCGCTTGGCGCGCTCGTCGAAGATGTACAGCCGCCCGGTCTGATCGATCGACATCGCCACACCGCGCGTGAACGATCCGGGACTCTTGTCCGCGATGGCAAGGCTGGTCAGATACCGGTTCTTCGGACCGAAGACATGCACGGCGCCGCGGCCCCGATCCAGCACGTAGAGCTGATCGAGGGCGTCGAACGCGATGTCGATCGGATCGCCGAGCTCGTAGCCCGCCCCCTTTGGCAGGATCTTGCCAATCGCCTTGCTGTCGCGGTCGGACAAGAAGATGGTGCGCGACCCTTTCTCGAGCATCGCGACGTCGCCGAAGCTGTTCGTGATCATCTTTTCGGCATCGAGCTGCGCGAACGATCCGATGTACTTGCCGTCGTTGCCGACGCGAATGACGACGTGTCCCTTGCCGTCGGCGACGAGCCGCTCGCCGGTGTAGGTGGTGAGCACGGCAGGAATGTTGTCCAGATCGCGAATCTTGCCGTCTTTCTCAGGAACGAACAGTTGCTGCGTCGGTCCCTTGTCGACGTTGAGGTTGCCGGCACGCGCCATGACCACGCGTCCCTGCTCGTCGACGAAAAACGTCGTCGGATCGACGCCGGCGACGCTGCCGGTCACCGTCCCCTGCGGATCGAAAATCGTGACGCCCATCTTGTGGCCGAGCATCAGGTGGCCGTCAGGTTGAATCGAGAGACCGACGACGTCGCGATAGTTCGCCTGCTCGGCACCGACGTACTTGCCTGTGAACGCGTAGGCCGGTTGCGCACCGGCGCGCAGGTACAGGCGATAGATGATCGTGTTGAGATTCAGCGCCTCGGTGGCGAGCGGCGTGTTCGGAAAATGCTGGCGCACCCACTGGATTTCCGGCAGCGCCTGCGCGGCGCGGTCGAGATGCACGAGGCAGTAGCCGGCACCGAGCGCGGCACGGGCGGCCCACTGCGACCGCGGAAACTCCATCTCCACGCGCCGGAAGCGGTCGAGCGCCTCCGCCGTCCGCCGCACGAGGCGCAACGTGTCGCCGGCGTAGTAACCCGCGGCGGCGACGCCTTCGCCGCCGGGGAAGAGACGCGCGACGCGTTCGAAGCTGGCCAGCGCGCCGTCGACATCCGCCGCCGTGCGTCCCTTGGTGAGCGCCAGACGGCCCGACAGGACGTGCGCCATCGCGGCCGCATCGGCGTTCGGGTAATCCTTGAGCAGCTTGTCCACCGCGATCTGGGTGGCCTGCACGTCGTGCGCGACATCGAGCTGATATTGCGCGATCTGCAGCAGCGCGTTGTCGGCGACCGAGCTGGTCGCGAACGAGTCGACCACCGCCTGCAGATCCTTCAGCGCCTCGGCGTAGCGCCGGTTCTGATAGAACGACATGCCGCTGTCGAACTGACGGCGTGCGAACTCCTCATTGGCGCCTTGTTGCGCGCCGGCGCTGACGGTCAGGCCGATGACCAGGACGAAAGCCGCGCGGAACGCAAGATGTCTCTTCATCGGATTGCCGCTACATAAGTCTGTCCGGCGCGAACGGTCGCGTAGTGACTCTTGACCGTCTCGCCCGCGCAGACGAGATCCACTTTGTATTGGCCGGCAGCGATTTCCTTGATGCTGAGCGGCGGGTTGCCGACCTTCTTCCCGCCGATGACCACGTCGCAGGTTTCCTGCACGCTCCGGACGTCGAGGCCGCCGAGTCCGGGCGCCGCGAAGTCGAACGGCGTGCTTGCCGAGCCATCGACCCGCACGGTCTGGCTGAGGAAGTACTGCGGCGCGGCCAGCCGGAGCGCCTTGCCGGCCGGCTCCTTCAGTTCGTGCGACGTCGCCGCCGGCGAGATCGACTTCGCACCGTCGAAGACTTCGAATGGATAGTTGCCGGTCAGCGAGACGGACACCATCGCCGGCGTCGGCGGCGGCTTTGGCGTCGCGGCCGGTGGCGGCACCGCCGGACGGGTGCCGGTCGCGGCTGACGACGCGCCGGGGAGATCGACAGCGACCGGCGCGGCCGATGTCGATGCCGCGGCGGG
>JADMIO011621184.1_pt1 | contig 11899 bp, 10 predicted proteins | sample 8958161 | NCBI WGS metagenome assembly JADMIO01 (sample SAMN16585339, study PRJNA669376) | soil metagenome | isolation source: Crop rotation soil | place: USA: Cullars Rotation, Alabama | collected 2011
AAGCACACGCACGGCACGCCGTAAGAGGTGAGATGCACGGCATCGGCGCCGGGCCGTCGAATAATCGAGGGCGGCCGTGCGCCCGTGACCTCCTGCTGCGCGGCGCCGAGCGCCTCGATAATCGGCAGGTTTTCGTCGAGCGCGTTCGGCGGGTCGGAAACATAGACGTGCAGCGCGGGCTCGGGAATGCCCCTGCGCTCGCCGAATGCGCGCATCACGTGACGAAGCTCGCGCTTGACGCCGTCCACGGTCTGGCCGGGCACAGTACGGATATCGAGATAGAGGCTGCACTCGTGCGGGTTGCGCGACAGCCGCCAGGGCGCTCCACCTTTGATGGCCGCGACGGTGATGTTAGGATGCTCATCCATATAGACATTTGCTGCGGCGTAGTCAGTTGCCCATCGGGCGAGGTCACTCTGCAACTCGTGCATCACCGCGATGGCGTTGATCACGTTGGGCCGGTTGGCCATTGCCGAATGCGCGACGGTGCCGCCGACACTGACGCGAAGCCAGATGCAGCCCATGTTGGCGGTCGAAATGCGCATGCCGGTGGGCTCGGCTAGCAGGGCAAAATCCGCAGTCGTTCCGTGCGTTACCAGATGTCTCGTGCCTATGCCGTAACCGGAGTACTCCACGCCCTGGAATTCTTCGATTGCGGTCTTCTCGATTTCGCCGACAACGCCACCGAAGGAAATATCACCAGCGAGTTCGATGCCGGCCTTAACGATCGCCTCTATCGCAATCAGCGCTGAGGCCAGCCCACTCTTCATGTTGTTGGCGCCGAGCCCCCAAATCCAGCCGTCGCGGTAGATTGCCTTGGGCTGAAATCCTTCGCCGACCAGATGCGTTTCCTGCCCAGAGTAGGATGTGTCCATGTGACCGGTGAATAAGAGATTGAGCCCGTCGCCGCGGCCGCGCCGGTGGCCGATGGCGTTCGGCCTTGCCTCGTCAACTAGCGGCAGATCGGTATTCATGCCGCAACGACGCATCCGCTCGACGAGATATTGCGCGACGCCAATTTCCTTACCGGTCGGACTGGATATGTCGACCAAGTCCATCAGCAGCGTGCGGAGGTTGTCGGCGTCAACGTACGCAGCGGCCCTGGCGAATTCTGGATGTTTCATTGCGCTTTCTATTGTGCCTTGAACTCGATGGCGAGGCGGACAAATCGGCTTGCCCAGCCATGCGTATCGCTGACGGAGACATCTAAGGTCGATGGCTACGTTCGCTCGAATTGGCTTCATCTTTGCCAATTTGGCTCCGACATTCCAGTCGAAAAGCTGGCTTGAGGTAGTGGGGCGCGGCGCTCCTTCACCGGCGGATTGCTTTGCGGCGCAAGCCGCGAGACAGAGCGATCCGATCCGGCCACGCAAATAGCACGATCCGGAAATGCGCAATCGCTCGTGGCTCAGCCCTTTTCATTCGTGTAGAATCCACGCCGTAAGGAGACGCCCATGAGTTCGAATCGAGTCAAAGTCGGGATTGTTGGTCTCGGCCGCTGGGCCAAGGTACTCACCCGAGCCGCTCGCACATCCAATTCCATCGAGTTCGTGCAGGGCTTCAGCCGTTCCGAGGAAAGCCGCGCGGCATTTCAACAAGAATTCGGGGTTAAGAGTGCGCCCGATTTTGCTTCGCTGCTCGCCAATCCGGAGCTCAAAGGCGTCATTTTGACCGTACCGAATGAACAGCATCTGCCGATGGCGCGAGAAGTCGCCAAGGCCGGCAAGCACGTTTACACCGAAAAGCCGATTGCCAGCACACTGGAGGAAGGCCTTGCCATCGAGGCGCTGGAAAAGACTTACGGCGTCAGCGTAACCGTCGGCCACAGCGCGCGGCTGATGGCCGGCATCCGCGCAATGGGCAAGGCGATCGAGTCCGGCGAATTGGGTCGCGTTGGTTTCATGGAGGCGAACTTCTCCAATGAGCGTGCGCTAGAACTCACTCCCAAGGCTTGGCGCTGGTATAAAGACCGTGCCCCCGGCGGGCCGCTGTCGCAGCTTGCAATCCACCAGTTTGACGTCCTGCACTATCTCGGCGGCGAGATCGTGGATGCCAGCTCCACCGCCTCGAAACTGTCGCCGGTCGGCGCCGAGGTCGACGACCAGTCGATGACGGTGCTGCGTTTTGCTGACGGCAAGCTCGGTTATGTGGGCAGTTCCTGGACCTCGCCCGGCGTGTTCTGTGTGCGGGTGTTCGGCTCGAAAGGACTGATGCACTACGAGATCGACTTCGGCACCTGGGATACGCCTGATAAGCTGCACCAGACCTCCACGCTCTACATACAGCGCGACAAGGACGGCTACGGCAAGCGCGAGGAATTGCCGGTACCGCAAAGCGACATGTTCCGCGCCGAGCTCGACATGTTTGCGGAAAGCTGCCGCACCGGAAAGGCGAACGAGCTGAACGCGCGCAACGGCAACGTGGCGCTTGCGGTTGTCTATGCCGGGCTGCGCTCCATCGAGCGGCAAGGCCAGGCGGTCAAGATCGCCGACATCATTGCCGACGCCCACAAGAAGCTGGCGGAAGGAAATCGCAATGTTGCCTAGCCGCTATTTTTACGATCTGACGCAGCCTGAGATCGCCGCCCAATTCAAAAAAAACCCGCTGGTGATGTTGCCCTGCGGCAGCGTGGAGCAGCACGGGCCGCACCTGCCGACCGGCACGGACACCCTGGCCGCCAACGTGATCTCACACGCCGTCGCCGAGCGCATGGACGGCCTGGTGCTGCCGAACACGCCGTTCGGCGTGACGCCGATGCACGCGCCATTTGAAGGCACGATCACGCTCACGCCCGACACCTATATGCGGCTCGTCATCGAAACGTGTGCCTCAACCGCGAGGCATGGCGCCAAGGAGCTGATGATCGTCAATTGGCACGAAGGCAACATTCCGTCGCTGGCCATCGCTGCCGAATCCCTGCACCGGGATCATGGCATGAGCGTGCTGACCGTGCAGGCCTGCTATGTCGCCGAGGAACTCTACGGCCATTCCTGCAACGGCTTGACCCACGGTGGCGAGATCGAGGCTCTGGCCGTGCTGGCGCACCGGCCGGATCTCGTGCACCTCGACCGCATCGACTATTCCTCCGATCACGCGGTCGGTCACAAGATGGATAAGCTCAGGCGCACGCGCAGCTATCAACCGGTGCTCACGGATATCCGCTCGATCGCACCGACCGGATGGTTCGGCAGCCCGCAGCATGCCACTGCCGACAAGGGCCACAAGATGCTGACCGACATCGCCGACGCCATCGCCAAGGAAGCGCGTGACATCTTCCGGCAGCTCGATGCGGTGCAGGGCGGTACGCGCGAGATCAAGCAACTGCGGCAAGTGGGCTAACGGTGGGCTGAGGGCACGGACGATGGCGCGGCTTCTCAAGCAATCCGAGGCGAAGAAACTGGGCCTGCCGGGCCGCACATCGCTCGAGCCCGTATCCGGCGCGATCGGCTCGCGAGTCACGTTCCGTATCGCCGAGCTTGCGGTGCCGAAACCCGGCGATCCGCCGCGCGGCCCGCACCTGCACAATGGCTTCGAGGAGTGCATCTACGTGCTCAAGGGCATGGGCACGACAGTTGCCGAGAGCGGCGAGATTCCGATCAAGCCGGGCGATATCGTCCTCATTCCGCCGAACGAAAAGCATATGACGCGGAACACCGGTACAGAGCCCTTGGTATTGCTATGCTTCTTTGCCGAGCCGGACGTCTCCGCAGGCACCACCGAATTCAACAGCTTCTGAAATATCTCCATGTCAAATCGCGTGCTCTGCCTTCGCCCTGAAGCCGATTTTACACGCGTCGATGCCGCCGCACCCGCGTGCCTCGAGGTCGCCTATCACTTGCCCGCGGATGCGCAAGTCGCCGCCTTGATGAAATCGAGCGATGCGCTTGTGATCCCCGCCGTCGGGCCAAAGCTGGCGCCGGAACTGTTCGAAGGCGCAGCGCTAAAGATCGTGCAGGTCACGGGCGCAGGTGTCGACCGGCTCGATCAGGCGGCGCTGACGCGGCTCGGCATTCCCGTCGCCAACGTGGCGGGCGGCAGCAACGGCGCGGTGGCGGACTACGTCGTGACTACCGCGTCCTTGCTGCTGCGGCGCTTTGGCTGGGCCGATGCCGAGATCAAGGCCGGCAACTACGCCAGATTCCGCGCCCGCATGGTGGCGGACAATCTCGCCGGTATCGAAGGCATCCACGTCGGTCTTGTGGGCTTCGGCACCATCGGCCGCGCGGTTGCGCAAGCGTTCATTCGCATGGGCGCGAAGATCTGTTACTTCGACCCCGCGGCAAGCATTGGCACGCCTGAGGTCCGCGCTGTCCCGCTCGATGAGCTGCTCGCTACATCTGACGTGGTTTCATTGCACGTTCCGCTATTGCCAGCGACACAGAATATGATCGGCGGGCGGGAATTGGCGCGTATGAAGCCCGGTGCGGTCCTGATCCAGGCCTCGCGCGGTGGAATTGTCGATGAGGCGGCCTTGGCGGGAAGCCTCCAGTCCGGTCATCTTGGCGGCGCTGCAGTCGATGTCTATTCCACCGAGCCGCCGCCACCCGACAACCCATTGCTTAAGATCGGTGGCGAGGCCGCATCGCGCCTGCTGCTGACGCCGCACATCGCCGGCGTCACCCGACAGGCCTCGGCGTTGCTGTTTCGATCGGCGTGGCAAAATGTCGAGCGCGTGCTGGTGCACAACCAGCCGCCGCTCAGCCGGGTGTATTGAGCTACCTGTTCTCCGCGCTCGCGGCTTTCGCCACTGGTCCCCAGCGTTCAACGTCTTCTTTCAACTGCGCTGCAAACTGTTCCGGCGTGCTGGCGATCAAGTCGTAACCGAGGGTCTTGACCCGCGCCTTCATACCCGGTGTGGCCAGGATCGCGAGCACCTCGTCGTGCAATTTCTTCACAACAGTGGGGTCAAGCCCGGCTGGTCCCAACAGCCCCGCCCAGTTGCCGACCGCGAAACCCGGTAGCCCGGACTCATCCATCGTCGGCAGATCGGGCATTAGCGCCGAGCGCTTCGACTCGGCCATGGCGATTGGGCGTGCACGCTCGGATTTTTCGGCGGTCAGCCCCGGGACGCTGGCGAATAAGACCTGCACTTGGTTGCCCATCAGGTCGATCAGTGCCGGGTTCATGCCTTTGTTCGGAACGTGGACCATCTCGATGCCGGCTTTGCTTTTGAGCAGTTCGGCGGCGAGATGCGAGGCGCTGCCGACGCCGGCCGAGCCGTAGCTCAGCTTGCCTGGGTTGGCCTTGGCGTAGGCGATGAACTCTTTCAGCGAATTCGCAGGCACCGACGGGTTAACGACAAGCGCGTAGGGGCTGACCGCCACGTTTACGATCGGCGAGAAATCTTTGGCGAGGTCGTAGGGCGGCGTCTTGTTGACGACGACGGCGAGCGACAGGCTCGACGGCGTGTAGAGCAGCGTCGTGCCGTCAGCGGGCGAAGCGATCACGGCCTTGCTGCCGATGACGCCTGCTGCTCCGGGCCGGTTCTCGACCACGAACTGCTGTCGCAGCCGCTCGCCGAGGTGTTGCGCGAGCAACCGCGCCATTACATCGACACCTCCGCCAGCCGCGACAGGAACCACGATTTTCACCGGCTTGTCCGGATATTCCGCCGGCGCCGCGATTGTGCCGGCAAAAAGGATCAAGCTTGCTAACATTGACTTCAGCAGCATCCCGGTTCCTCCATTTGTCTATTCTCCGGAACTGTCGGCTCGCTCGCAAGCCATTGCGTGAGACCGTCCGAGGAATCCACGGTCCAATCGCGTCATGGAGCCCGACGGCTTTTCGCCATACGGTGCCAAACGCCGACTACGCCAGCCCGAAAATCGACCCATCCGTTGACAATTCATCCTGGCCCACCTCGAGCCGCAATGATGCAAATTTTGTCCGCAACCCTCTCGACGCTGCGGGGCGCGCGGGAGCACAATGCTTGGAATTCCTAATAAGAGCCGGTGCATTGGGCATCCCGGCCATGTTGGAAATGCCACATTTCATATCGGCCCGCGGCGGCCTTGATCGACGCGGGCGCAGGGAGGAAGCCATGGCCACCAACTTCACTGTGAACGGCAAAGCGGCGTCGACCGACGCTCCGCCGGAAACCCCGCTGCTGTGGGTGATCCGCGAGGGTCTCAAGCTCACCGGTACCAAGTTCGGCTGCGGCACCGGCCTGTGCGGTGCCTGCATGGTGCACATCGACGGTAAGCGCGCGTTCTCATGCCAGACCCAGGTCTCCGAGATTGCCGGCAAGTCGGTGACCACGATCGAAGGGCTGTCACCCGACTCCAGCCACCGTTTGCAGAAGGCCTGGCTTGCCGAGAATGTGCCCCAATGCGGTTATTGCCAGTCTGGCCAGATCATGAGCGCGGCGGACCTGCTTAAGCAAAAGCCTAAGCCGACGCGCGCCGAAATCGTCGAGCACATGAGCACAAACATCTGCCGCTGCGGGACCTATCAGCGCATTGTGCGCGCGGTCGAGCGCGCGGCGAAGGAGGCGTAACATGAACCATCACATCAAGTGCGCCGAACTGTCCCGCCGTCAGGTGATGATCGGTGCCGCCGGTCTGTCGTTCGCGTTCGCACTCGGTCGCGCCGACGCTGCCGTGCTGTCCGGCGAGCGCGCCGGCCAGACCCTGAGTTCGTGGATATCGATCGCGCCAGACAACACCGTCACCATCATGTCGGCCGCTACCGAGATGGGGCAAGGGTCGATGACCTCGCTGCCGCTGATCATCGCCGAGGAACTCGATGCCGATTGGAGCCGCGTGAGGATCGTGCCGGCCCCGCCGCTCGACAAAATCTACGGCAATCCGGGGTTCGCCGGCATGATGTACACCGCCGGTTCGAACGCGATCACAAGCTACTACATGCCGCTGCGGACCGCTGGCGCGCAGGTGCGTCGCGTGCTGATCGACAACGCTGCCCGCAAATGGGGCGTGCCGGTCGAAGAGGTGACGACCGAGCCGAACACGGTCGTTCACGCCAAGTCCGGCCGCAAGCTCAGCTATGGTGACATCGCGGCGTTCGCGGAGGTGCCGGCCAAGGCGCCGGAGATCAAGCCGGATCAACTCAAGAAAACCTCGGATTTTCGCTTGATCGGCAAGGACGTGATGCGCGTCGAGCTGCCTAAGAAGGTCAACGGCTCGGCGCAGTACGGAATCGACATCCAGGTTCCGGGAATGCTGTACGGCATGGTGCTGCGAGCGCCAGTCGAAGGCTCGGTGCCGGACAAGATCGATGAGGCCAAGGTGCGGGCGGTGCCCGGTGTGACCGCCGTGGTGCGGCTGCCGCACGGCGTCGGCGTGGTCGCCGACACCGCGTGGGCGGCCCTCTCGGGCCGTCAGATACTAAACAACGCGGTGACCTGGACTCGTACCGGCGTCGCCTGGGGTTTCGACAGCGAGAAGGCACACGATGAATTCGCCGCCGATGCCAAGAACCTGCGCGTGCCGGCACGCGACTGGGCTTCGCAGGGCAATGCCCGCAGTGCGTTCCAGAGCGCGGCGAGCACTGTCGAAGGCGAGTATCGCTGCGACTACGCCTATCACGCGCAGATGGAGCCCTTGAACGCGGTGGCGGCGGTCGCCTCGGACGGCAAGGCGGTAGAGATCTGGGCTGGCACGCAAAGCCAGACCACGGCGACCGAGGCGCCGGCCAAGTTCCTCGGGATCTCGCGCGACCAGGTCAAGCTGCACGATCTGCTGATGGGCGGCGGCTTCGGCCGCCGCGGCAACCGCGACGTCGACTTCATCATGGACGCGGTGATGCTGTCGAAGGAGGTCGGCAAGCCCGTCAAGGCGATGTGGACGCGTGAGGACGACGTGCACAACGGTCGGTTCCGGCCGCTCTCGGCGCACTATCTGCGCGCCGCCTTCGACACCTCCGGCAAGCTCACCGCCTGGCACCATCGCCTTGCGGCCGACCGCATCACGCCGTTCATGGACCCGGTCCGCTTCCAGCAGGGCGGTGGCCGCGACGGCATGGTGATGGCTGGCACCGACGTGCGCGGTTATGACGTGCCGCACCAGCTCGTCGAGCAGCTCTATCGCGACACCGGCGTGCGCACCAATCCGCTCCGCGGCATTGGCGTGACCGCCAACAAGTTCGCGACCGAAGCGTTTATGGACGAGGTCGCGCGCAAGCGCGGCGTCGATCCGCTCGCCTTCCGGCTCGATCTGCTCAAGGGCACGCCGCGTGCCGTGAAGGTGGTCGAGCGCGTCGCGCAGATGGCGGATTGGGGCAAGAAGCGCGAGGGCCGGGCGCTGGGTCTCGCCTACCTCGACTATTCCGGCAGTCAGGTCGCCGGAATCGCCGAGGTGTCGCTCGATCGGGCCAGCGGGCAGATCAAGGTGCACAATTTCTGGTGCGCCATGGACTGCGGCGTCGCCGTACAGCCCGACAACGTGATCGCGCAACAGGAAAGCAGCATCGTCTACGGTCTCGGGATGACGCTGTCCGAGCGTATCTCGATCAAGGACGGCGTGGTCGAGCAGTCGAACTTCTATGACTACACACTGCCCCGGATGAGCGACGTTCCGGAGATGCACATCGAGCTGATCCGGACCGACAACCATCCGACCGGCGCCGGTCAGATGGCGACACCGTTGATCGCGCCGACGGTCTCAAACGCGATCATGCAACTCACCGGGGTCCGGCTGCGGCACTCCCCGTTTACGCCGGAGCGGGTGAAGAAGGCGATCGGCTAACCGCGCAGGCTTCTGCAATCAGTCGCGCCCGATGGATCGGGCGCGACATAGCCTCCGATTCCCCACCGAAATTTCAACAGTGCGGGAACGATGCGAGGCCGATTAGCGCGGTTTAGCAAACGTCGCCAAAGAGAGTCGGGATTTTAGCGCGGCGTCGTCAGAGAGGTGTTTCGCGATCACCTTCTCCCATTTTATCCTCTATTTTATCGGCACGACGGCGGTGACATCGACCTCCACCAGCATGCCGGGCCAGGCGAGTTGGCTGATCGTCAGCAGTGTATGAGCAGGCATCGGCGTTGCACCAAATACCTCCTGACGGCATTTCCCGAAGTCGGGTTGATATCTAACGTCGGTTAAATAGCTCACCATCTTCGCAATGTCGGCAAGGGTCGCACCGTTCTTTTCGAGCGCACGTTTGATCTTGTCGAAGGAGTATTTGCACTGTGCCGTGAAGTCGCCCTTGTGAAGAATGTCCCCGCCCTTGCCATTCTCGTCCTCAGCGCCGACGCCGGCGAGAAAAATCATTTTGCCCGGACCAGTCACTGTGACGGCCTCCGAGAAGCGTCCCTTGGTCCATTCGCTGTAATTGTAATGCTTCTTTTCAAAGGTTTGAGCTACCGCTGCCATCGATAAAATGGTCAGCGCAAATACTGTAAACGTAAACATTTTTTTCATAGGAAAACTCCGAGTTCGTGTTAATGGCCGGGCGATAGAGCCTATCGCAAAAGGCGGGCTGCCTCCAAGAGCGACCATGCGGGCCGAATATTGCCGGCTGGGCGGCCATCACTTATCTCGCAGCTTGAACCAGACAATTGTACTGACCAGGAGGATTAACGGTTAAGCCTTGCCGGATACGTTGCCGCGATGCTCAAAGCACTTAGCCCATTCGCAGTCCGCATCCTTATCGGCGTCGCATTCTTCTTATTCGGGTTCTTTGTCATAGCGAGCGCCCTCGACCTTTCCCTCCGGGATATGATGATTGGACTTATCGCTGGTGTCGTTGGCGGGATCACCATGCTGGTCGTGGCAGTGGGGAACTCGATGTCGTTGCCCGAGTCCCTCAAGGCGAGGCTGTTCGGGGCATAAGCCCTCAGCACTCCAGTCGGACTCAGTACTTCACATGGGTTGGTAGTAGCTTGGTTTACCGCTGCATTGTTTCGGTATGCCCAGTCAGATGCGGATTGCTACCGAAAATTGAGGCCTGCCACTCCACATGCTCTGCAATAGGCGTCCGCGCGCAATCGTCACTTGCAAGCATCACTGTGACCGGGGCTCCTTCTCGAATAGGCCTATCATCGACGATAATGTCGGAATCCGCGCGCCAGCATGGTAAGAAATCGCGCGGGATCGGCTGGAGGATCGCGCGACGGAACGTATCGATTTCGGCTAAATTCGGGACGCGGAGATGTTTGGGGACGCACAGCCATGAGCAGGAGCGGAAAGCATATCGTTGCGTTGGCGGCGCTGGGTCTGGCGCTGATGTCGCCCGTCAGGGCGCAGGACGCCTATCCGTCAAGACCGATACAACTCGTGGTGACGACGGCAGCGGGCGGCGCGCTCGATCTCGTGGCGAGAACCGTCGCCGATCGGCTTTCGAATGCGCTGCATCAGCCGGTGATCATCGAGAATCAGCCAGCCGGCAACGGCAGCGTTGCTGCGGGGCAGTTCGCCAAGGCCGCACCCGACGGCCACACGCTGATGATGGTGGTCGACTCGACCGTGACCATCAACCCGAGCCTGTACAAGAACCTGGCGTATGACCCCTTTCGCGATTTCGCCCCGGTCAGCCTGGTCACCCGGTTGCCACTGGTGCTGATCGGCAATCCGGCCGTGAAGGCCGACAACCTCCAGGAACTGATCGCGCTATTGAAGGCCAACCCCGGCAAGCTCAACTACGCCTCGACCGGCGTCGGTACGCAGCTTCACATCGGCATGGAGCTGTTCAAGCTGATGACCAAAACCGATATCGTGCATGTGCCTTATCGCGCGACCACCGGCGCCGTGGCCGATCTGCTGGGCGGCCGGATCGACCTGGCGTTGTTCGGGATTTCGTCGGTCCGATCGCAGATCGAAGGCGGCAAGCTGCGCGCCTATGTGATCGCCGCGCCCGAGCGTTCGCCCCTGCTGCCGAATGTTCCGAACGCCAACGAGGCTGGCCTACCGGGTTTCGAAGTGCGCTCATGGTTCGGCATGCTCGCGCCGGCGAAAACGCCGCCGGCGATCATCGACAGACTGTCGCGCGAGATCAAAAAGGCTTCGTCCGATCCGAAGTTCATCGCGGCGCTAGCGCCGCAGGGGATGCAGATACTTGCCTCGACGCCCGACGAGATGGCCCAGGCGATGCGCGAGGATGCCAAGAAATGGGGCGATGTGATCCGCGAGACCGGAGTGACGATCAACCAGTAAACTGACCTTTGGTCACGGAACCATGATGGCGCCGCCGTTCACCGCGACCGACTGCCCGGTCATGTAGCCGGCATCGTCGCTCAGCAGAAACGCCACTACGGCGGCGATATCCTGCGGCTGGCCGATGCGGCCGAGAGGAATCTTTGCGCCTGCGGCGTAAAGCTCGTTGTCGCCCATCTCGACGCGCGGCTGCGCGGTGTCGCTCAGGCCCGGAATGACGCAATTGACGCGGATGCCGTATCCGGCCCAGTCGAGCGCCAGCGATTTGGTCAGCGCCAGGATGCCGCCCTTGGTGGCGGAGTAATGCGCGCCATTGGCTGCGCCGGCAAGCGCACGGCCCGACGCGGTGTTAACGATAGCGCCCTTGCCGGCGTCCTTCATGCGCGCCGCGACGGCGCGTGCCGTGACGAAGGTGCCGGTCAGGTTAATGCGCAGGACCCGGTCCCATTCCTCGAGCTTCATGTCGAGCGCGCGGGCACGCGGGAAGATGCCAGCATTGTTGACGAGCCCGTCAGGCTTGCCCCACTCGCTTTCGAAGGCTGCGACCGCTTTCTCGATCTGGTCGACATCACCGACGTCAACCGTATAGGCTCGCGCCACCGCGCCCTGATCCTTGCAGAGCTTCGCGGTCTCCTCGACGGCATCTTTCAGAACATCCCAGACCGCGATGCGTGCGCCGGGCGCGGCGAGCCGCAGCGCCACGGCGCGGCCAATGCCCTGCGCCGCGCCGGTCACAATGATTTTCGTCGGCAATGTCATGATGATGCCCCTAGACCGCCGGTACGGCGGGG
>JADMIO011664311.1_pt1 | contig 11899 bp, 7 predicted proteins | sample 8958161 | NCBI WGS metagenome assembly JADMIO01 (sample SAMN16585339, study PRJNA669376) | soil metagenome | isolation source: Crop rotation soil | place: USA: Cullars Rotation, Alabama | collected 2011
GGCGCGGCGCGAGCCGCGGTGACGACGCCGCGACGCGGAGCGCATCGCCGTTCTCGGCCGCCCGAAAAGACGCTGCGCGCGGTGTCGCGATGTCCGGCGTGGACCCCGCGTCGGTCGCGAGCACGCGCCGGACGGTCGCCAGCCAGCGCAGCTGCGCGTCGTACTGGAGGCGCGCCGCTTCGGCGACGAGCCAGCGGGCGCGCCCGGAAAGCGACAGCGGCTGGCGTGCGACGAGCGCGGTCAGCGTCTCGACCGCGTCGCCGTAGCGACGCATCTCGACGACGAACGCGCGCAGCAGCGCGGGCGCGTGCTCGGGAGTCGTGAAGACCAGCTTCACGTAGAGCGGGTCGCGCACCGGACGAAGCCGCGGCGCGGGCGACGTCATCCAACGCTCGAGCGATCGTCGGCCGCGTGGGAGAAGCGTGTAGCGACTGCGATCGACCGGCCCGGCCTCCTTGTGGCGCCCGACGAGCCCGGCGCGACGCAAACGCTCCAACGTCGAGTAGACCTGCCCGGAGTTGAGCTGCCAGAACTCGCCGAGCGCGCGCTCGAAGCGGCTCTTGAGCTCGTACCCCGTGAGGTCGCGCTGCGCGAGCAGCGCGAGCAACGCATGCTTCACCGGCATCGCGTCCGCCCTTTCCCGCGCCGCGAGGCGCGTTCTCTACGGACGAGCAACGGGGGTGCCATCGCGCGCGCCCGACGCCGTCGAGCCGTGAGATGGCGGAAGTGACCGTGCGTCGTCGCGCGCCGCGCGTCGTCCGTCCGACGCGGACAGCGCGCGTCGGTTCGCATCGGCCCGGCGCACGCCACGACGTGCGGGTGCGGCGGCCATTCCGCGTGCGAAGCGGCGCCCGGTCTGCTACGCAAGCGCGGCGGAGGAGCCATGTCGCTGCGAATCGTCGTCGTCGGGCAAGCCGCGTTCGGCGGACAGGTGTTGAACGGGCTGCTCGCCCGGGGCGATCGCGTCCTCGCCGCGTACGCTCCCGCCGATACACCCGAGCGCCCCGATCCTCTCGCGGCGGCGGCGCGTGCGGCCGGGGTCTCGCTGCGGCAGCCGCCGAGCTACAAGCCGGACGCGGTGCGCGCCGAGGTCGCGGCGCTCGCGCCCGATCTCATGATCCTCGCCTACGTGACGCAGATCGTGCCGCTCGCTCTCGCCGAGGTGCCGCGGCTCGGCAGCATCTGTTTTCATCCGTCGCTCCTGCCGCGTCATCGCGGCGGCAGCGCGATCAACTGGACGTTGATTCAGGGCGATCCCGAAACCGGCGTGTCGGTCTTCTGGGTCGACGCCGGCATCGACACCGGGCCCTTGCTCCTCCAGCGCAAAGTACCGATCGATCCCGACGACAGCGCCGGATCGCTCTACTACCGCGCCATCGTTCCCGCCGGCGTCGAGGCCGTGCTCGAGAGCGTCGCGTTGATCGAGGCGGGGAAGGCACCGCGCATCGTGCAGGACGAGACGCTCTGCCGCGACGCGCACGCGCGGATCGACTGGTCGCGTCCCGCGGCGACGATCCACGATCTCGTCCGCGGCTGCGATCCGCAGCCCGGCGCGTACGCGACGACGAGCGGCACGCAGCTACGCCTGTACGAGAGCCGCCTCGCCGACGTGAAGGCGGCGGGTGCCGCATCGGGCACCGTCCTCGCGGTCGACGCGGCGGGCGTGACGGTCGCGACCGGCGAGGGCGTCGTCCGCTTCGGCAAGGCGCGCCGCGAGGGTACGCGCGAGAAGCTGCCGGCGGCGGAGGCGGTCGCGGGGCTCTCCCTGGCCGTCGGTGACCGTTTCGTCGGGTGACGGCGGCGCCCAGGAGTTCGACCGCGCTGAGACATCGTGCAGGGCTGCAACGGTCCCTGGGTCGCTCCGATTCCGCAAGCCGCGGAGTTACCCCCGTTCCAGGGCGGCACCGTATTTGCGATGAGAGATCGATCTCGCCGGAACCCGGAACGGTATAGACATCCGCACATGACCACCCGCGTTCGCATTGCGAGCCGCGTTTGCGCGCTCGCGCTCGCCCTCGTCGCGACGCCGGCCCTCGCGCTCACGAACGGCAACCTCCTGGTCGCCGACGACGGCGCCAAGACGGTCTTCGAGGTGAACCGTGCGAGCGGGCTCGCCGTGAAGGTCGTGAAGGACGCGAAGGTCGAGCATCCGTTCGACGCGCTGGTGGACGTCGACGGCAACCTGCTGGTCGCGGACCGCGGTGCCGACGTCGGCACGACGAAGACCGACGGCGCGATCTATCGCGTCGACGTCGCGACCGGGCTCGTCATCGCGACGCTCGCGAGCGGCGCGCCGCTCGTGAACCCGAGCGGCCTCGTGCTCGAGCCGAGTGGCGACGTGCTCGTGGTCGATCCCGACGCGGTGGTGAACGGCTCGAACGGCCACGTGTTCCGCTGGCGCCGCTCGGGCGGCGATCTCGAGCCGCTCTCGGGCTGCCGCAAATTCAACAACCCGGTGCGCGCGGTGCGCGAGGGCGACGGCGACATCCTCGTCGTCGACAGCGACGCCGCGAGCTCGGGTGCGATCCTCCGGCTCGACGGCGCTACCGGCGGCTGCGTGACCCTGCTGCACGGCACGTCGGGCGACAAGCACGGGCTCGTCGAGCCGTTCGGGATCGCGCTCGCGTCCGACGGAACGATCGTCGTCGCCGACGAGGACGGCGATCCGCTCGATCTCGGCGTCAGCACCGGCGCGGCATACGGCTACTCGTTCGCCGCGAACGCGATCACACGCAGCGTGGGAAGCGGGTCGTTCAATCGCCCGCGCGGCATCGCGGTCGAGGCGAGCGGCACCTGGCTCGTCGCCGACGCGGCGAACAAGAAGATCTACGCGGTGCCGCCCTCGGGGCCGATCACGCCGGTGTCGCAGAGCGGGCTCTTCGTGAGCCCCAATCAGGTCCGAATCATCGGCGACGCGACCGCGCCGGCGATCGGCCACTCGCGGATCGACTTCCTGATCGTCGACCGCGGCGCCGATCCGCGCGGCCTCGGCACCGCGGACGGCACCGGCGCGATCTTCGGCCTCGACGCGACGACCGGTCTGCTCAGCTTCCTCGGCGGCGACTCGCAGCTCGTGAACCCCTACGACGCCGCGATCGACCGCCGCGGTGACGTCATCGTCGTGGACCAGGACGCGAGCGACTCGCGCCGCGGCGCCGTGTTCCGCATCGGCCGCACGAGCCACGTCGTCGAGGAGACGATCGCGAGCGGCACGCCGTTCTCGAACCCGAGCAGCGTCCTCGCCGAGCCCGACGGCACCTTGCTCGTCGCCGACCGCGACGCCTCCGTCAACGGCTCGAAGGCGGCGATCTTCTCGGTGAACGAAGACCGCGGCGACGTCACCACGATCACCGCGAGCACCGATCTCGTGAACCCGGTGAAGATCGCGCGCGACGACCAGGGCAACGTGCTGATCGCCGACGCCGGCGTCACCTGTCCGACCGCGACGTCGACCGCCCCGACGCCGACGCCCACGACGCCGACGGCCACGAAGACCGGCGGCGCGACCCCGACGCCGACCGCCACTCGCACGCCGACCCCGACGAAGACGGGCGCGACCGCGACGCCGACGCCGGGCCCGTGCGACGATCCGAACGTCCACTCGTTCGGATCCGCGGTGCGCATCCTCGATCCCGGCGGCGGGATCACGACCATCACGTCGGAAGGCGCGTTCGTCCGCCTCGGCGGCGTCGACTTCGACCCGACGTTCGGCATCGTCGTCGCCGACGAGGAGGCCGATCCGAACGCCTTCGGCTCGAGCCCCGGCGCGATTCTCCAGGTCGGCCCGAACGGCGAGATCATCCCGGTCGCGAGCGAAGAGGATTTCTTCGGCGACCCGCGCGACGTCGCGGTCGCGCCGGACGGTAGCTACGCCGTCGCCGATCCGATCGCCAAGAAGATCTTCCGCGTCGATCCGGTGACCGGCACCATCACCGTGCTCTCCGACAGCATCGACTTGAATCAGCCGGTCGCGATCGTCGCGGTCGCGGACGCCGACGGTGACGGCATCCCCGACGCGCTCGACGATTGCCCGGACGTCCCGAATGCGGATCAGCGCGACCAGGACGGCGACGGCGTCGGCAACGCGTGCGACAACTGCCAGACGTTGCCGAATCCGGGCCAGGAGGACGTCGATCAGGACGGTATCGGGGACGTGTGCATCGACGCGCCGCTCGCGGCGCTCACCGCCTGCGAGAAGGGGATCGTCGCGCAAGCCGCTTCCGTGTTCGTGAAAGCGCTCGGCGCCACGACGAGCTGCGTACAGGCGCTCCTCAAGTGCGAGACGCAGTCGGAGCAGGGCAGGCTCTCGGGAAGCGGGCTCTCGTCCTGCCGCACGGCGGCGCGGACCAAGTCGTGCGGGAAGGCGGTCGGCACGCTCGGCGACCTCGGCGAGAAGACGATCGGCAAGCTCGCCAGCGTCAAAGTCTGTGGCGGCGTCGAGGTCCACGAGCTGCGGAAGACGGTCGGCGGCCTCGGCTTCGAGCAGGCCCTCACCGATTGCGCCGCGCTCACGCCGCCGGGCACGCTCGACGACGGCGTCGCCGTCTTCGATTGCCTCGCGCGCGGACTCGTGTGCGACGCGGGCGCCGCGACCAGCGTGCTCGTGCCGCGCGCCGGCGTCCTCCTCTCCGGCTCCGGTCTGTCCGGCGCGATTCCATGCGTCGGCGACGGCACGCCCGCGAACGCCGCGAACGCGACCCCCACCGAGCGCATCATTCGTTCGTGCCAGGCGAAGATCGTGAAGACCGGCATCAAGCTCGCAAGCACGCGCGTCACGCAAGGCGAGAAATGCGTCAGCGCACTCGTCGCGTGTCAGATCCAGCGCGACAAGGGCGGGTTCCCGACTCCCGCGGACGACGCGGCGTGCACCGCGAAAGCGATCGAGACCTGCACGAAGAGCGTCGCCGCGATCGGCAAGAGCGAGGATCGTGCGCGGACCGACGTGCTGAAGGGCTGCTCGTCGCTGCTCGCGACCGAGATGCGCGCGGCGCTCGGCTTCAACGGCCTCGACGCCACGTGCGGCACGCTGACCACGAACGACGCCATCGCGGACTGCATCGTCGGGCAGACCAGCTGCAACGCCGACCACGCGATCGCGCTCGCGACGCCGCGCGCCGCATCGGTGCTCGGCACCACCGGCTTCCTCGGCTCGTTCGCCTGCCTCGCGCCCTGAGCGCGAGCGGCAACGGACGGCAGCCGCGGCTCAGTCGAACTCGAGCTCGACCAACGTCTGACCGGGCTCGACCATCGCGCCGGGCGCGACGTGCACCTTGAGCACGCGGCCGGCCGCGTCGGCGGCGGCGACGGTCTCCATCTTCATCGCCTCGAGGACGACGAGCGTATCACCCGCCGTGACGGCTTGGCCTTCGGTGACGAGCACGTCGAGTACCTTGCCCGGCATCGGCGCGAGCACGCGCGGGCTTCCGGCGCCCGCGGTGCCGACGTCGTCGCGCGCATCGCTCGCCTGCCGGCAGCGATAGATCTCGCCCGCGATCGCCACCCACACCTCGGGGCCGTTGCGCACGACCGTCGCCGCGACCGCGCCGTCCGCGAGATCGAGCACCCACCCATCGGCGTGCCGTCGGATCGGCGCGCGCAGCTCGCGGTCGCCGACGGTCGCGACGATGCCGTCGTCGCTCCGCGCCACCGTGACCGTGACGACCTCGTCGTCGACGACGATGCGCGTCGTCATCGCGATGCTCCCGCGCGCCAGTCGCCGAGGGTCTCGAACGGGGTCGGGACCGCATCCGCGGGCACGCCCTCGCGGTGCGCCTGCGCCGTCGACGCCAGCGCCAACGCCGCCACGACGGCGGCGACGTCGCGCCGAGCTCCGGGGCGCGGTCGCCACGACGGCAGGTGCTCGGCGAGGAATTGCGTGTGGGTGGCGCCGGCGGCGAACGCCGGGTGCGCCACGACGTCGCGGAGGTAGTCGCGGTTGGTGACGACGCCGAGGAGGATCGTCTCGCGCAGCGCGACCAGCATGCGCTGGCGCGCTTCCTCGCGCGTCGCGCCCCACGTCGAGATCTTGGCGAGCATCGGATCGTAGTCGATCCCGACGACGGTGCCCGCGGCGATGCCGCCGTCGAAGCGGACGTACGGTCCGGCGGGCTCGACGAGGACGGAGATCGTGCCCGTTGCCGGCACGAAGTCGTGCGCGGGATCCTCCGAGTACAGTCGGCACTCGAGCGCGTGTCCACGCGGCGTCGCGGCGTCGAACGACAGCGGCTCGCCGCGCGCGACGAGGATCTGCTCGCGGACGAGATCGAGGCCCGTCGTCCACTCCGTCACGGGATGCTCGACCTGCAGCCGTGTGTTCATCTCCAGGAAGTAGAACCGTCCCGCCTCGTCGAGGAGGAACTCGATCGTGCCGGCGCCGACGTAGTCGACGGCGCGCGCGGCTCGCACCGCGGCGTCGGTCATCGCGGCCCGCAGCTCGGGGCCGACCGCGGGCGACGGCGTCTCCTCGACGATCTTCTGGTGCCGTCGCTGGATCGAGCACTCGCGCTCGCCGAGGTGCACGATGCGCCCGTGCGCGTCGCCGAAGACCTGCACCTCGACGTGGCGCGGCCGCTCGAGGTAGCGCTCGAGATAGATGCGGCCGTCGGCGAACGCCGCGGTCGCCTCGCGCGCGGCGCCGCGGACCGCGTCCGGCAGCTCCGCCGCCGCGCGGACGATGCGCATGCCCTTGCCGCCGCCGCCGGCGGCGGCCTTGATGACGACCGGATAGCCGATCGCGCTCGCGTGCGACGCGAACGCGTCGGGGTCGGGCGGCAGGACGTCGGTGGCGGGCACGACCGGCACGCCGACGCGCTCCATACGCGCCCGCGCGGCGACCTTGTCGCCCATCGCGGCGATCGCGTCGGCGGGCGGGCCGATGAACGTGAGGCCGACCTCCGTCACCGCGCGTGCGAACGCCGCGTTCTCCGAGAGGAACCCGTAGCCGGGATGAATCGCGTCGGCGCCGCTCGTGCGCGCGGCCGCGAGCAGCGCGCTCACGTCGAGATAGCTGGCTCGCGCCGCGGCGGGCCCGATCGCGACCGCACGGTCGGCGAGCTGGACATGCGGGGCGTCGCGATCCGCGTCGGAGTACACGGCGACGGTACCGACGCCCATCGCGCGACAGGTGCGGATGATGCGCACCGCGATCTCGCCGCGATTCGCGATCAGGACGTTCCGAACGGACGGCATGGAGCACGCCCGTCTACCACGCACGCATTTGACATGGCGAGCGGCGACGCGGAACCGCACTGGCAGCAGCCGGTCGGGTTCGGGTAAAAATGCGCAGCCAGGAGGCGTGGTGGATGGTGGCGTTGCGTTCCGCGGTCCTCGTGCTCGCGCTCGCGTGTCTCGGCTTCGGATGTGCCGGTCTGCCCGGCGCGGTGAAGCCGCCGGACGCACGTCAGGCGTACGCGCCGGTGCGGTCGCGGACGGCGGCGGTCGTGCAGGCGCGGCTCTGTGGCCGCGATGCGGTCGCGTTGCCGGACGGATGGCGGCTGCCTGGAACGGACGAGGTGAGCGACGATTGGCGCCAGGATGATCCGGCCCGCTTCCTTCTCGTCGACGCCGACCTCGACGGCGACGGCAGGCTCGACCAGGCGCGGCTGCTGATGCGCGTCGACGGCTCGGAGTTCGGGATGTTCGCGTTCCTCTGCCGCGCCGACGGCGAGATCGAGCCCCATCTCGTGCTCCACAATCGCGAGCTCGTGTACTTCAAGCTCGTCGGCATTCGCGCCGCCGCGCCCGGCGTGTATCCGACCGCGTGCGGCAGGGGCACGATCGATTGCTACGCCGGCGAGCCGCGCGAGGTGCGGCTCGGGCACGGCGGCATCGACTACTTCAAGAACGAGAGCGTGACGTCGCTCTTCTACTGGAGCGACGACGTGCAGGCGTTCAAGTGGGTGGCGATCAACAAGTCGACCGGTCGGACGATGGCAGCTACTCGGTGATCCCCGCGAGCGCGATGTTGTAGCCCGCGAGCTCGGTGAACCCGCGGCCGCTCACCGTTCGTCCGTCGATCGTCCCTTCGACGGCGCACGCACCTTCCCACCATGCCGGGTAGAGACCATGGGGACGCACCGGTCGGCGCTCCTGCCCGGCGAAGTACGGCGTGACGAGCAGCTCGGTACGCGGCGTGTCGCTCAACACGATCCGGTTGTGCACCGGATAGCCTCCGGGTAGGGGCGCGCCGGCGTCGGTGATCGTGATCGCCTCCGGATCGATCGCCGTCGCGGTGCCCGCGGCGTCGACGCGCGAGCCGATCGTCGCGAGCGGCTCGGGGAAGCCGCGCCGCCAGATCTCGTAGACCACCAGGTCGTCCCCGTTCGCGAGCTGGATCGCGAAGAACTTCCACCGCCGTCCGAAGAAGCGCGGCGGTCCCCACTGATGGTCCATCCACACGTCGCCGGTGACGGGGCGCTCGGCGACGCCGTCGTGGATCGTGCCGGTCGCGGCGAGGCGCGTGCGCGAGTAGTAGCCCATCGTCAAGTCGCCGCCGAAGTCGATCACGCCTCGGTCGCCGTGCAGCACGGCCGGCTTCCCGCCGCTCACCCGCAAGTCGAGCGCGCAGGTCGCGGTGCGGAAGTCGAGCGTGTAATCGGCGTGACCGGTCTCGTCGGGGGTGCTCTCGACCGTCCACGTGTGGGTCTCGCCCTCGAGCGGCGCGAGGTCGACGCGGAAGCCGTGCCCGGTCGGCCCGTAGCTGCCGATCGGCGCGAGCCGGTCCGCGGCGATGTACTCGCGGCGGCGGATGTCGATCAGCGAGAAGAACGCGAGTATCTCGAGGCCGACGCCGAAGATCGGATCGCCGACGCGAACGACGGTCACCTCGAAACCGAATGGATCGGACCTGCCGCCGACGGCCGCGGTCGCGAGGTGGCCCGTCCAGTACCACCACTCGATCGGGAAGATGTGGCCACGCTCGTCGGTCGGCAACGTCACGGGATCGATCGCGCGCGGCACGATGCCGCCAGCGACGTCGAGCATGCCGAGCGCCGGATTCAGGATCGTGCTGAGCAATCCGGTCGTGATCATTGACCGCTCCCCTTAGCGCACACTACGGTGCGCGGGAAAGGGGATCCGGATGAGCACGGTCGCGATCTTCGGCGGTGGCATCGGTGGACTCTCGGCGGCGCACGAGCTGGTACGCCGCGGCTTCACCGTGACCGTCTACGAGGCGAGCGACACGCTCGGCGGGAAGGCGGCGTCGCAATCGCTCGCCGGGACCGGTGTTCCGCCACGCCTCGATCTGCCCGGCGAGCACGGGTTCCGCTTCTACCCGGGATTCTATCGGCATCTCATCCAGACCATGTTCGAGATCCCCGGTGCCGATCCGGGACGATTCGTCAACGGCGACCTCTGCGCGAGCAACGAGACCGCGATCGTCTTCGACGGCCGCGCGCTCATCAAGGTTCCGCGTCGCCTGCCGCGCACCGTGAACGACGTCGTCTCGATGCTGATGGGCGTCCAGATCGACACCACCATCGCGACGCCCGTCGACCTCGAGCTGATGGCGTGGTTCCGCTTGAAGTACCTGACCAGCGGCCCGGCGCGCCGCGAGGGCGCCTACGACGCGATCTCCTGGTCGGAGTTCCTCGAACTCGACGCACGACCGTACACCGCCGACTACAGGAAGTTCGAGCGCGCCGTGCCGCGGACGTTGTCGGCGATGGTCGCGGACAAGTGCAGCGCGTTCGTGATCGGCGAGATCACGATGCAGATGCTGCTCGGCTACCTTCGTCCCGACGAGCGCGCGGACGCCGCGCTCGACGGTCCGACGACCGCCCGCTGGTTGAAGCCGTGGGAGGATCATCTCGTCGCCCGCGGCGTGACGTTCGTGCGCCAGCGGCCGCTCACCGCGCTCGTGCTCGATCACGCGGACTCGACGCGCATCGCGCACGGCGTCCTCGACGGACCGGGGGGCTCGATCACGGTCACCGCCGATCACTACGTAGCGGCGCTGCCGCTCGAGGTGATGCGCGGGGTCATCGCGGCGTCGGGGCTCGCGGCGTACGATCCCGGGCTCGCGGATCTCATGTCGCCGCTCCTCGACCCGGAGCATACGACCGATTGGATGGTGGGCGCGCAGTATTTCCTCAGCCGCGATCTCCCGCTCTGCCAAGGCCACGTCATGTACGCCGACACGCCGTGGGCGCTGACGTCGGTGTCGCCGGCCCAGTTCTGGGCCGCGGGCGGTCACCCGATCGAGGCGGAGTACGGCGACGGCTCGGTGAAGGGCCTCTTGTCGGTCGCGATCTCGGACTGGGACGTCGTGAGCCCGCGCCTCGGAAAGACCGCGAAGACGGCGGGCGCCCTGAACCTCGCCGATCCTCGCAAGGTCATCCTCGACGAGACGTTCGCGCAACTGCAGGACGCCCTCGGTCCGCGCGTGCTCCCGGCGAGCCTGGTGACGCACCGCCAGCTCGACCAGGGGATCACGTTTGACGCCGCCGGCAACGCCATCAACCCGACGCCGCTCCTCATCCATCCGATGAACACGTGGAAGCTCCGTCCGCACGCGAGCCTCGCCAGCATCACGAACCTGTTCCTGGCGAGCGACTACGTCCGCACGCACACGAAGCTCGCGACCATGGAGGGCGCGAACGAGGCCGCGCGCCGCGCGGTCAACGCGATCCTCACCGTCGAAGGCAGCGTCGCGCCGGAGTGCACCATCTGGCCGTTCCACGAGGAGGTCTTCGGCGCCGCGCGCGATCTCGACGATCGCCGCTACGCGCGCGGCCTCCCGCACCTGATGGAAGAGGTGCCGGACGACCTCATCGACGCGATCCTCACGATCGAGAAGCAGATCGTCGGCAATCCGTTCGGCTTGCTGCCGTAGCGCTCAAGCGGTCAGCGGCACGAGCGCGCGCGCGAGCGCGTCGGGGCTGCGGACGCCCGCGGCCGTCATCCACCGCTCCGCGGCCCCTCGGAGGTCGGCGCCCTCGCCGCCGCCGAGGAGGATCCCGCGCTGGCGGCGCGCGACGTTCGCCATGAGATGCATGCCGGCGGCGTCGAAGCCGGCCGCGGCGCGCGCGAGCAGCGTCGCGGCGCGCAGGTCGTCCTTGCGGGCGGAAGCGACGCCGGCGTCGATGATCGCGGCAAAGGGCGCGCACCACGGCATGTCCTCGCGCGCGATGCGCCGTGCCTCCGACGTCGCGATCCGGAGCAGCTCGTCGGGGGACGACGGTCCGATGTTTCCGCCGCGCGCCGCGAGCGCCGCTGCGATCGCGGTGCGCCCGCGGAGCGCGCGGGCGTCGATGCGGAGAAGCTGGAAGCGAAGGATCAACGTGCCGAGCAGCGTCGGCCACGTCCGTTCGAGACGCTCCCACGCTCCGACGGCATCGCCGGCGTAGAGATCGGTCTGCGTTCCGGAGTAGAGCGCGTAGTAGTGCGGGATGAGGAAGCGATCCTCGGGCCAACCCGCCAGCGCCTCGGTGATCGCGTCGCGCGCGTCGCCCGCGAGGTCGCGCGCGAGAAGGCGGAGGTTGTTCGCGAGGCTCACCGTCAGGCCCGTCGTCGCGAGGCGGTCGCCGTAATCGCCCGCTTCGCGTACGAGCGCGGGAAGCGCGGAGTCGAGCTCGGCGAGCCGCCCGGTGTAGGCGAGCGCGAGCACCCGGGTCAGGTGGCAGTTCGCGAGCTCCCAGGCGATGCCGACGCAGCGCTGTCGTAGGATGTGCTCGGCGGAGGCGAGCAGCTCGATCGCGCCAGCGAAGTCGCCGGCGAAGTGCGTCGCCATGCCGGCGCACAGCTCGGTGAGCGCGGTCGAGGGCGGGTGGTCCAACGTCGCCGCGACGGCGCGGGCGGCGCCGAGCGCGCGCGCCGCGCGGCGATGTCGGCGCGCGCCGCCGAGCGCGGCGAGAAACGCGGTCTCGGTCGCGAGCGCGCGGACGAGCCGGTACGGCTC
>JADMIO010796655.1_pt1 | contig 11898 bp, 10 predicted proteins | sample 8958161 | NCBI WGS metagenome assembly JADMIO01 (sample SAMN16585339, study PRJNA669376) | soil metagenome | isolation source: Crop rotation soil | place: USA: Cullars Rotation, Alabama | collected 2011
CTTTCCCAAGCATCGGTGGCTATGGCGGCACCGGGCCTATTACTTCCGGTGCGGTTGAGCGACACTTGAGCTTTGCGCAACGGCTCCCCAGTGGTCGCGTGTACGACGATTCCTTCGACGGTCGCCTTGGCCGCTGGAGCCGGTTGTGCGGCCGCCGGGGCTTGTTGTAACGCGAGCGCATAAACCAGGGCTGCGATCATTGCAGCTTCGCCTTGAGCTCGACAACTCGTGGGTAGGTGAGCCATAGAAGTGCTGGCTCCGCGGTGCCTTGAGGCAGCGGCCACAGCCGAAGGACGTCCTTCGCCTCACGCAAGTTCCCACTTTCGAACAGCGCCCAAGCTAGCAGGACACGCACCTGAGCATCAGAGGCGGGCCCTGTCTTGCTATAGACTTCGCTCAAAGGCCGGACGGCTTCCTTGAAGTGACGATCAAGAATCAACGCATAGCCCAGAGCATTCTCGCGCATTAGCGATTGCGCGGGTGCCGGCAGTGCACGCTCAGCCCGCGCAGTCCACTCGGCGGCGGACGCGGGCGGCTGAGAGAGGAAAAGACAAAAAGCAGCAAGATTACGAATCCCCGGATTCTGAGCCTGCATGGCTGCGGTCGCTTGCTCACGAGCGGCGGCCCGGACTCCCTGTTCCAGCGACCAGACGGCCAACTGGCTCCGTGCGAGAGATGCCAGATCGGCCGACTGGGTCGAAGCGAGCTTCTCCAGACGCGCCGCTGCTTCCTTGCCCCTTCCAGTGAGATACTCGGCCTGAGCCATCCGGAACTCCGCGGTCGGATCTTTCGCCTTGCGCCGCTCTTCCACATGCTTTTCGAACAACTCCCGGGCACCGGCGAGGTCACGCCTCATCAGACGCGCCCAAGCTGCTTTGGCGAGAGCACCACCAGCCATGAAGTTGGGATTCTTCGCGTGAGCTTCCAGAAAATACTTCTCGGCCTCGGCAAATCGGCCGAGGTGATAATGAACCTCGGCGAGCGAGTCGAGTGGATTGGGATCGTTCGGCGCGAGCCTCTGATACTCCCGGAGGCTCTTCACCGCACCGTCGAGATCACCGGAATACGCCTGAGCATACCCGAGAGAATTCCAGAAAGCCTGATTCTGGGGCTGCATCTCTGTGGCTCGTCGCAGCGATTGGATGGCATCGCCGAACTTTCGCGCCGACAACAGAGCCTCGGCGAGCGAAACTTGCGCCCCCGCATCCTGAGGATTAGAACTTGCGACCTCAGCGAGCGCTTTGAGCTGGGCGCCTGTATCTCCCGTAATGGTGGCGTCGAGCAAATCGAGCCGCGTGCGATCGGGAGGCTCCAGGCGATTCTCTCGAGCTCGCGCGATGATCTGCCGCGCGCCCGCTGCATCGCCGCGCGCAAAGGCGTGTTGCGCCCATCCAACCCAGGCGCTCCCGAACGACGGGTCGGCCTTGACGGCGGCTTCGAAGGAATTGGCAGCCGCAGCCCGGTCGGCGGATTGGAGCGCCTCCTCGTACCGCTGGAATGCTTCGCCGTTGCGGGTTGCCGGGGGGCGGGCCCCGGGCTGGATTTTGTGGGCAAGCGCATCTATCAGCGGCAACGGGCCGCTGGAAACTGGTCCATCGAGACGAATGAGATCGACGGTCTTATTGAGGCCTGCATCCTGAAGGTACGCCGTGAGCCGGAGTGTGTTCGACTGCCGCGAGAAGTAACCATACAAAATCTGCGTGGCGCGAACAGCCGCGGCGTCGCGGGCATTCTCGACGGCGGCCGTTTGAAGACGGCCGATGCCACCAGCCTGAGATGCGAGTGCGCGTGGCACTGCGTGACCGAGCCAGGCGAGCGATTCATCAGATGACAAATTCTCAAAAGGCAGCAGGGCGAGCCGTTGCGGTCCCGGAGATTGTCGTGAGCATCCGGCCGCCAGCAGCAGGACTAAGCCGGCAACGCGCGGACTAGAGCACACGAGGTTGTAGCGCCATCAACTGCTGGAACTCGGGTAGTTCCTGCAAGGTGGCGAACTCCGGATCTCCAGTGAATTTCTCGCGCTCCTTGAATCCCTCTTCGATGGCTTTCCGAATGTAGAGCAATGCGCGCTCTGTCTGTCCGGCCTTGGCATACGTCTTGGCCAGATAGAAGTGAAACTTGGCGCGCTCCTCGACGCTGCGCTCTTGCAGGAGGACACCATGACTGCTTCGGTGCTCAAAGACCTCAGGATCCAGTTCGAGCGCTTTCTCATACGCGACCATCGCTTCTTTATATCTTTTCCGGGCGAACTGCGCCGTGCCCAGGTTGCTGTAGATGGAAGCCGAATTCGGCGTCTGGATCAGAGCGCGCCTGTACCAACCGATTGCGCGCCGATAGTTCTTTCGGGCGTAAAACACGGTTCCAAGATTGTTGATGGCCTCGGCATACTTCGGATTAGCTTTGAGCGCGCGCTCATAATATCGTCGAGCTTGGTCGAGATCCGCCATCTGGTGATGGGCGATGCCGAGCTTGTTGAGGACGACAGCGGAATCCTGAGGCGCGGTTCGATACATGTCGACCGCTTCGCGGTACATCTTGCGAGCCATGAAGATGTCGCCACGCATCTCGGGCGCCAGCGACGACGGGTTAGCCGCGGGATCTCCTCGGGTAACTAAGCCGGTGGTCCGCGTATCGGCGCGCCACGTGGTGGCCTCCGGTGACGTGGGTACCGGGGAAGGAACGGGCTGGGCTGCCAGCGGAACCGCCAGCGCTCCAATAGCGATAAATCGGGAACTCATCGAAACGCCGCTCGCCCCGTCTCAGGCTGCCTGTACGAGGTCGGAACGCTCCTATCTAAATATATCGCGAATGCGGCCAAAGAAACCCCGCTTTTCTTTCGGCTTTTCAGCCTTAGCAGGGGTGGGCTCCTGCTGTCGAGATTGAGGGGGCGGCTGGATACGTATAGTTTGGGGCGATGCGGTGGCTCCCGGTGAGTTGGAGGCTACCAGGGATCCATCAGCGGACGATGGCTCCCAACCCGCGACCTGCATGCGGCCACCGCCGTGGATGCGGCACAGGTCCACGGGCTGCGTGCCGGCCACAAAGACCTCGCTGCGGACATTCGGACACCCGGGACTCGCAAGCTGCCCGGAGGCCGGATCGACTTCGACGGACACGATTCCGTCCGGAGCCTCGAATGGCCGTACGTTGCGATACTCACGATAGGTGTGCGCCCGCTTCATGAACTCTGTCCAGACAGGCAGAGCCGACTTGGCGCCTTCCAGTTTCAATTCACGGCTGCCTTCGTCGTACCCGACCCATACAATGCAGATCAGCTTGCTTGTGAATCCGGCAAACCAGCCGTCATGGGAGGTGCCCGTCTTACCCGCTGCCGGCAGCGTGAATCCTCGCGACCGCACACTCGCGCCCGTCCCTGTCCGCAGCACCTCTTCCAGGAGGTTGACCATCAGGTAGGAGACCCGGGGGTCGAGGGCTTCCCGTCGCAGCGGCTTGTACTCGTAAATCGGCGTGCCTTTTTCATCGCGAATATGCTTGATCCAACTCGGCCGGACGTAAGTTCCCTTGTTGGTATAAATCGTGTACGAACCGGCGATCTCGACCGGAGTCACTTCGTAGGCGCCCAAGGCTACCGCCGGAGTGGGACGGATCTCGAGGTTCATTCCCGCCTTGCGCGCGAGATCGACAACCTTGTCATACCCGACGGCCTCGGCAATCTTGACCGTCGGAATGTTCATCGACTTGGCCAGCGCCTGGCGCAGCGTGACCACACCATGAAACTCGCTCTTGTAGTTGTTGGGCTCGTAGGGTTTGTTGTCGTACCAGAAGGTTGTCGGCTCATCCATTACCGAGGTGACCGGCGTCAGCGCGACCGGCGTGTCATGCAGCGACGCTTGCAGTGCCGCGGCGTAAACGAAGGGCTTAAACGCCGAGCCCGGCTGCCGTTTGGCAAGCGCCCGATTTAACTGGCTGAGCCCGTAGTTGCGTCCACCCACGAGCGCCTTTACCTCGCCGGTTTGAGAATCGAGCGCGACCAGCGCCACCTGGGGCTCCGGCCCGGTATATCCACGCGGCCGCCGCCGCCGCAACTGCTCGTCGACCTCCTGCATCCCGAGGCGCACCGCATCCACTGCTTCGCGCTGTAGGTTGAGATCGAGCGTCGTATAGACGCGGTAACTGGACTCCTGAAAATCGTGATCCTGGAAATGGTCCTGCAATTCATCGTTGACCAGATCGACGAAGTAAGGGGCGTCAGTGACGTCGCCGCCCCCCCGAGCCATCGTCAACGGAGTCTCAACCGCCACCGCATAATCGCGATCGTTGATATAGCCGTTCTCTCGCATCAGGCTGAGCACGACGTTCCGGCGCGTCTTTGCGCGATCCGGCCAGCGGAGGGGATTCGTATAACTGGGGCGTTGAGCCAAGCCGGCCAGGGTGGCTGCCTCGGCCAGTGAAAGCTGTTTGATGTCTTTGCCGAAATAGGCTTGGGCCGCCTCACCAAATCCGCGGATGCTGAAGCTGCCCCTGCGGCCGAGATCGATCTGGTTTGCGTAGTATTCGAAGATCTCTTCCTTGGTGAGCTTGTGCTCGAGCTGAAGAGTGAGCAGCGTCTCGGCGAACTTGCGAGTCCAATTCTTTTCGGCCGTCAGGAAGAACATGCGCGCGAGCTGCATGCTCAGAGTTGAAGCGCCTTGGTCCTTGCGGCCTGCTCTTACGTCGACGTAAGCGGCTTTCAGTATGCGGAGAGGATCGAATCCCGAGTGCTGAAAGAAACGCTTGTCCTCGACCGAAACGACCGCATGAACCAGGATCTTGGGGATGTCGTCATACTTCACCAGCCGTCGCTTTTCCCGTTTACGGTCGAACAGATTGGTGATAAGTTCCGGCTCAAGCTGATACTCGGTGCGCTCAGTGTTGTCGCGCAGGGAGATGATTTGCGACACTCGCGTTCCCGCGAATCGGATCACGCCCGCTTCCTGCAAAAAGTAAGAGTCCGGACCCGGGAAGATACCCACTTCGCTGGGCTTCACATAGTAATAGCCCATGCGGTTGCTCTGCTGTTCGGTGTAGTTGCTTCGGCGGAGCTGGTTGACAATTTCGCTGATTGTGGTTTCGTCGCCCACCGCCACCGTTTTGGGCGCAGCAAACAACAGGGACGTATTGGGAAATGGACCTCCAGCGAGCTTTTCCTCAAGCATCCTGGCGTACTTTACGTAAATGAAAGTAAAGGTCAGGAGGCCGGCAACGACAACAGCGATGCCGGAACCGAGCAGGATCTTGCCTGCGAGCTTTGAAATCGGCTTACCCGCAGGACGTTTGCTGGAGGCAGACTTCCGAGGTTGGCGTTCAGGCGGCGGAGCAGCCATTTTTTCCATTCTCTCACGATCCGGCGATCGGCCGAAAATGCAGATCGACCGTATAGAGCGTCAGATCCACCCGAACTATATAACGTGCCTCAACCCGCAAGCGTTCCTGAGATCTCCTGATGTCGATCTGGTCCTGACGCAAGGGGAGCCCTAAACGGCTGGCTTCATTGAGGATCTGGACGCGCAGCAGGTCCGATGAAAGCGTTCGAGAATCAGGCTGGCTCACCACCCGTTCGAGATAGCGTTGAAACTGCAGATTTTCAAGGTAAGGAGGGACAAGGCTCGCAGCCAAGGCCAAGCCCAAGAGAACGAGAATCCCGGCCGTCCATAAGCGCCAGCGTGATGTCACGTCAGTAAACGTCTATTTTTGTGCTGCTTCGAGCTCTTCCAGTTCCTTCCAGATATCCCGGTGGGGTTCCCAGTCCGGCAATTCCATGCCCGAGATCTGGAGTTCGGGCACTTTCAGCGTGCCATGGCCGTAAAAACAAATGTATTCTGTCTTGGGCGGTCCGAAAAACGTAATTCTGGCCCATGATCCGGTCTGTACCGGCATCCGAAGCCGCCGCAGGCAGCTACGGCACCGATACCGCTGATCGAGAATCGCTATGTAGACTAAGGCGACCGCGAACAGCGCAAAAATGAAGATCGACAGCGTCCACGGCAGGTCCTGACCGAATCGGGCAAACCGATAACCGGAAAAAAGCTGTGGTTCCGGCAGCCAGCGCACCAAGCCGAGCCAAAGGCCATACAGGACCGCACTGGCGGCCGCCAGCTTGGCGATGAAAAACCCCCAATATTTCATACTTGCTTGGATTCCTCAGCAGACCCGGAAGTTCCAGCGCGTGGCCCGAATTGGCACATTGCGCGAATCTTCCTCATCCTGCTTATACTATATCGGCAACGCTACGTCGGAAGTTCAGGCCTCCCATTATTTCTTTAAGACGAAACAATCCCGGATTCGTTCGCGATATTACTCGTCAGATTCCTGCTCTTCTGGTGGGCTGGCGTGCCTCTAAAGGCTGTCGAAATGTCCCGCATCCAGCAACGTTGGCTCCTGTCCTGCCGCTGGCGACGCCCCTGAGTGTTCGTTCACCGCTGAAAACGACGGCGACAGCGATATCCCAACTCCTGGGTTCTCTCCCGGAACCACTGTGGTGTCTTCTGTCTGCCTTCGAGCAGCGTTTCCCATCACGCTCCGCCCTTCTATCGCGGATGCGGGATACATCAGCGATAGTGCGCGATCGCTGCCGCCGAAATCCTGGCGATGATCGCGGCGCGGTCGGCAGAACTGGCCCTCGAGTCCGCAACGAACACGGCGATCGAAAGTTGAGATCCATCAGGAGCCGTCAGAATGCCCACATCGTTTGTCGCGGCTGTCAAGCCTTTCCAAGATCCGCTGGTCCCCGTCTTGTGCGCTACCCTCCAACCCGGTTTGGCTCCGGCCTTTAGGCGATCGGGAAACGTCGCGCACTCTTCCATCGCCCGCAAGGCAAAGGCGGTCGAGGATTTCGAAACCAGCTTGCCGCCTCGCAGCAGGCTGAGGAAACGCGTCATGCCTTGGGGCGTCGCGGTATCACGGGGATCCTTCAGATACGCGGTATAGGCACGTTCCCTGGTCGTCTCCGGGACCGCATCGATGGCTTTCCTAAGTACGGGCGCATCGACAAATTCCGGCCGCCATGTCAGTCCGATGATTTCCGTCTGCAGATGGCGCTCATCACGATCCAGTCGAACACCAGAGATTTTCAACCGGTTCAACGCTCGCTGGACTGCCGCGGGTCCACCCAGTTCCGCGATCAGGACGTCGGTAGCCGCGCTGTCGCTTTGAATGATCGCGCGCCGAATCAGATCGCCGATAGTGGTCGTGAAGCCCGCCGGTCCAACCAGCTCAGCCAACGGCTGCACGTAGAGACTCAGATCCTCCTTGCGAATCGTTACGGGTTCCTCTAACTGCCAAACATTTCGATCCACCGCTTCCAGAACCACGACACCAACCAGAAGCTTGATGACACTCTGCATTGAAAATCGTTGACCGCCCTGAATGCATGCCGTGGCTTTGTCGTCTTCGATGCAAGCCCCCACACGCCCATCGAAGCGATCGGCAATCGTCGTTAGTTGCTTTTCCAATGCGGGAACATCCAATGCAGCGGCTTGAAGTGTAAAAAAAAGCAATGACAGAGAGCTAGAAAGTAGGCGGCAGCCCATTGAATCAGATTACCTCTGGCCTTGTCGCCATGGATACAATTCGATTGTGCCGAACCGTACAACATTGCTCGAAGCGTTGGGCGGCGAAGCGGGTTGCAGGCGGCTGTCGATGGAATTTTACGCGCGTATTGGCAAGGAACCGGTCCTGCGTCCTCTTTTCCCGGGGAAGAGTCTCAAATGCGCCATCGAAGAGTTCGCTGCCTTTCTCATTCAGTTCCTAGGCGGAGATGAGGACCAAACCCAACGGCGCTGGTGGCTGAGTTTGCGGGAATCGCACGCTCGGTTCAGGATTGGTCCGGGCGAGCGGCGCGCATGGTTGAAGCATATGCGGGCGACGCTGGACGCATCCCCGCTTGATAAGCCAACGCGAAAAGCCCTTTGGCAATTCTTCGAGCACAGTTCAGCCTATGTCGTCAACAAAGAGACTGCCCGTCCAGAACATGACGAACTGGCTGCGCGTTGGGACGAGCAACGTGTTTTGGATAACGCCATCGCTGCGATTGCGGCCGGCCGCGATCATGAAGCGATCGTTTTGGCGCCCCGGTTTCTTTCCCGGCCGGCGGTGTTCGTTGGACTCCTGGCGCGCATGGTCCAATCCAGTCGACCGGATCTGATCGGCTTTGTGCTCGAGGCACTAGAGCGTGACCCATCCCTTGGATCGCGCCGCTTCGGGGGACGCGCGCTACTCCATTACGCAGCGGGCACCGGTTGCCTCGAGGTGGTGGCGCCGCTGCTCCGCCTCGGCACGGATCCCGACATACAACAAGGCGGAGGCCACACGCCGCTTTACTGCGTGGCGAACGAATGCGCGTCAGAAACGGGACCGGAGCTAGTGCGCGCTCTCGTGCGAGCGGGTGCTGACGTGAACGCGTGCGGCGGTGTCACGCGCGCGACTGCGCTTCATATGGCAGCGCGGCGGGGCTATGTGGAGACCGCGCGGGCGTTGCTGGACTGCGGGGCGGCGATTGGGGCGCGGGACAGCAAGGGCGATACGCCTCTGCAGCGAGCGGTCAACTGCCGAAGGGATGCAGTCGTGCAGTTACTGCTGGAGCGTGGGGCCGCGCGAATTACTCGGCCACGCTGACTGCATAGCGGAAATCTCAATCCTGCCGCGGAAGTACACGCGACCTCCAGGTATGCCTATTGCAATAAGCCGCTATGAGGGGTAGGGACGTTTTGGCGCCTAACTGTGCGGAGCATCGGCCGAGAGAGCCTACGGCCCCAGTGAGTACCGCGATCAGGGAGCCACACGCAGAAGGCCAAGACACGCACGTTCGGGCGGTTCCCGGCTCACTCTCGAGCTCATTTGATCGCTCCCTTGAGGCTTATGGCTTCGCGCGCTGGGCAACGTTTGCTCGAACATCACTCTCCTCGCAACGCCCGTACGGGATCGACTGAAGCGGCGCGCACCGCGGGAATCATTCCCGCCATCAACGCAACTACAGTTAGTACGGTCGCCGTCCCGATCAATGAGACTGGATCGAACGCGGAAACGCCGTACAGCAGGTTTTGCACAAAGCGTGAGGCAAAAGCAAGCGCGATTCCGCCCAACAGAAGGCCCGCTCCAAACAGGCGAACCGCTTCAGCGAGGATCAACCGCAGCACACGCCCACGCGGCGACCCCAAGGCGATTCGCACACCGATTTCAGCGGTACGTTGCGCCACGCTCGACGATAGGGTGCCATATAACCCGAGAGCGCTCAGGAGCAGAGCAAATCCTCCGAAGAAGTTGCATAACATCGTGATCACCTTCTGACTCCCGAGCGCCGCGTCCATCTGCTCGCGCAAGGTGACGAAGATGACCAGCGGGACCGAAGGGGCGATCTCAGCCAAGGCGGCCCGGTAGGCTTCGATTGCCTGAGCTTTGGTTTGAGAATGGATTAAGAAGACGAGGTTTCCGGCCCTGCCGATGGTATTCCTCGTCACGGGGAAGTAGATGGTGGGAGGCGGGGGTTCGCGTAAGCTCGAGAACTTCGCATCCTCAGCCAGACCAATTACACGACATGTCACAGTTTGCGCAAGCTTCACAGGATCCGCTGTTCTCACGTATCGATCGAGGACCTGCTGGCGCGGAAACAACTGACTGGCGGCGGACTGATTCAAGACACAGACATCCCGTTCGCGCTCGCGCTTTTCGAATTCACGGCCGTCGAGGATCCTCGTCCGCATGGTTCGGAAATAACCAGGGCCGACGTCGTTATATGCCAACACAGAACCATCCGTGGATCCTGAGCCGTCCGTCAAAGGCTGAAAGTTTGCGGCTGGGGCCGGGACGCCGGTCATGGGTGTGTGCCACGTCACTGCCGCGGATTGGATTCCGGCGGACTGGTCGAGCCGATCCACCATGCGTTGATAGAGGTCGAGCCTGGCGTCACCTTCCTGGGGCAGAAGATTAAACCGGGCAGTCTGGATTGTGACATGGTCGAGGTCGAACCCGGTTGATTCACCTTGCAACCGAACAAGACTCTGGGATAGCAGCGTCGCGAATGCAACCAGCACGACGGACAGGGATGCCTGGATAGGCACAAAAGCGCGTGCCGCCAGGTTCCCGGTTGCGCCGGTGGCTCCATGAGACTTTAAGAGAATGCCAGGGTCGGACTGACTCGCTTTCAGAGCGGGAAGAGCGCCGAAAATGAGCGTCGTCAGAACAGCGCAAGCCCCGGTGATGACGAGGATCGTATGATCGGGCCGAATAGATAAGGACTCCCCCATCATCGGATCGCGGAAGAATTGGAGGGTGGCGGAAACGCCGTACCATGCGATCACTGCGCCCAATCCTGCTCCTCCGAGGGCGATGACAAAGCTCTCGGTGAGATACTGTCGAACCAGTCGCCACTGCGTTGCACCGATGGCCGTGCGTACGGCAAACTCGCGCCTGCGCGCATACTGCCTGGACATCATCAGCCCGCCGACATTCACGCAGCATAACAGCAGCGCGATCGCGACCAGCCCCTGCATGAGCAATAACGGCTGTGAGTAAACCCTCCCTACATACGTAGGCAAACCTGCGCGCGCCGAAATTACCTGCAACAAGAACTTATTGAAGAAAGGCTGGCTCTGAAATTGTGCGGGTGTCGTCTCGCGGAGCAATGTCGTTTGATAGGCTGCGATTTCGGCGTTCGCGCTCTGTAGGGAGGCCTCCGGCCGCAAACGTCCGATTGCCCAACATGCGAACATCCTTCCCGGAGCATTGAGGAGATCGCCGGGAAACAGGACGGAGGCGAATTGCAAGGGCAAGTACAACTTAATGTTCATCCCAGGCCAGAGGCCCCGGAATTCGGCCGGCATTATCCCGACAACTGTTACATTGGTGTTCGATAGCCTGATCCTCTCGCCAATGATCTGCGTATTCCCGCCGAACTGATCCTTCCAAACGCCATAACTTAGGACCACTGGCCAGCCTTCAGCAGGACCGCCGCGAACGTCATCAGTTGGACTGATGAGCCTTCCGAGATACGGTTTGACGCCGAGAACTTCGAAGGCATTGCCGCTGGCCAAGCCAGCCACGTTAACGCGAAGGCTGCCTTGTTTATCCTCCATCACGGTTTCGTTGATGCTCCAGGCCGACACATCGGCGAATGACCGCTGCTGGCGTCGCAGTTGCAGGTAGGTCTGATACGGAATAGCCCCTGCAATTCCGTCCGGGGAATTCGGTCTCAGCATGCCCACCCGGACGATGCTCTGGGGCGAAGGCACGGGCAGGCTGCGCAGGAGGAGCCCATAAAGCAGAGTGAAAATGATCGTGTTCGCGCCGATTCCAAGCGCAAGCGTCAGGATGGCGGTAAAACAGAATGCAGGACTCTTCCGCAGGGCTCTGACTCCGAGAACCAGATCGCGATACCAGCTTTCGAGCATCGTAAGAAACTCCTGATCCCGCACATTCTCGATCACGGCCTGGCTGCTTCCGAGTTTGAGCCGCGCGCGCCTCCGCGCTTCTTCGGTCGAAATGCCGGGACCGGCGGAATCCTCCGTCTGCAGCTCGAGATGAGCTTGGAGTTCGGCCTGCAAATCCGCGTCGTCGCGAAGGTGGCGGAACGGCTCCCTGGCCTTCGCTAGCCATTTACTCATTTGGTTGCCGGCCATGTCTGTTCTCCTGGAATGATGTCCAGCACTTGAATCGCGGGAAACGCATGTTTCCAAAAGATCGCCAGGAAAGGCTTGTGCTGCTCCAGGAACAAATCCTGACGGAAGAGATACCACGGACTGTGCGAACGCAACATCGATTCTTCCTCCCCGGGCCCCTCATGCCCAAACGCCTGCAAGTCGCTGCCGATGCCTCTCTTTAACTCGATCGTGCGCTCGAAAGGAGCGCGATCGCGCAGCCTCTCATCTCGGTCGATTGTGCGCACCAGCTCCCGCATCGTGGGCG
>JADMIO011222263.1_pt1 | contig 11898 bp, 6 predicted proteins | sample 8958161 | NCBI WGS metagenome assembly JADMIO01 (sample SAMN16585339, study PRJNA669376) | soil metagenome | isolation source: Crop rotation soil | place: USA: Cullars Rotation, Alabama | collected 2011
GCGACAACTTGTCCACGTGGAATTCTAAGCTTAGGATCCCAATGTGCTGGAAAGATTCCGCAAGACCGCATCAGACATTTCAACGTACTGACTGGCAACCGCGTCTACTTGCTCCGCTTCGGCTCGGAGACGATCCAAAACAGCGCCTCGCCGACGGATCCGTCCGACCGCCCGATCGACGAATTGGTCTAACCCCGCGGTAACCTCGGAAGGAATGGTGACTTCCGAAACTCTATATTCGTCGGTGAGCGCGTTCACAGGGCGTATCGTTTCTGGAGAAGCTGCCGCAATTTACGGATCCATTGCTGGAGCAAAGGTTCCGGAGCCAGATCGAAACGGATCTTTCCCGACCGCCCATGCAAAATTGCCACCGACGCATTGGGCTCAACGATTGCGCGGACCTGAAAAAAGGGCTCAGCCGCACGCAACCCGGAGTTATCGCCGGGAACCACTGGGATTTCACCTCCACCTCTCCAACCGAGAGCTGCAGAAGGCAAGGTTTCGTGCTCAGCCGGGATGATCACCTCGCTTGAAACAGGCAAAATAACGCCGGCCTGACCACGCAACCGTACTTCCGATGCACGAATTTCCCGGGCAAAAAGGCGAGAGGCATCCTTTTCCGAAATAACCGCTGAAAAACAAAAAGAATTTTCGTTCACAATCATGCCCAGCGGGCTCCCACGGGCAAGCCATGCGCCAAACAGATTTTGCAACTCTGGCGATACCCAACGGCCGGAATGTTTGGCGCGAACGACGAGAGCGGCCTGTTGCTCTTCGAGGTGCTTCAAACGTTTCGTTACAGCCTCAAGCCTGGCCCGAAGTGGTCTCAAATCCGCCGTTTGTTGCTGCATTGCCCGCAACTCGAGCGCCTCCGTTTCCCTCCGTTGCGCTTGAGCACTCTCGATTCCAAATTCCAAATCCCGAGAGCGTAACTTCAGCAACGGTTGACCATTTGTGACCTGTGTTCCCGAAAAAGCCAAAATTTTGTCGAGGTAACCTTCCGTCTCATTGACCACAACCGTATGCTCAGTTGCTTCCAATACTCCCGGCGCTCGGAAATGGTTTGGAAAAGGTATCACCCCGAAGCCTGCCAGTAGAATCACTGCAACACTCACGCAAACGGCAATCGCCCTGCCACGTGTCCTTTCCAATTTGGGACTGGCAGCAAGGTATTTTACCAATCTCACGATCGGGACAACAATCCAGGACACCAAACACACCAAAGCCATGATAATCCCTAAAATCAGAAGCCGATCCGCCATAAACAGCAGTATCGCCGAAAATACAAATACGCGATAAATGTGTCCGGTAATTCCAAAAACTGTCAGCCAAAAGGTTTCCTTTCTCGTATGCGCGGGGCTTTCCACTTTTTTACAACCGAACAAATAACGTTCAGCCAAATAAACCAACTGACGGGTCGCTTGGCTATAAAGGTTGGGAATATCCAATAAATCGGAGAGAATATAATAGCCATCAAACCGCATGAGTGGATTGATGTTGAAGAGCAGTGTCGAGACGGAGGAAACAAACATCATGTTGTAAGCAAGGCTGTGTAGCGTGCCTTGCCCCGTATTAACCCAAACGAAAGTGGCGATCGCCGCAAGAAATAACTCCTGAATCATTCCGGCGCACCCAACCAAGACCCGGTGCCAACGGCTGCGAAACGACCATGATGAAGTCGCGTCCACATAAGGCATCGGCGTGAAAATCATGAACATGATCCCCATCGTATGCACCTCTCCGCCAAAACGCCGGCAGGCAAATGCGTGTCCAAATTCGTGGACTGTTTTCGTTAGCACCATTCCGAAATAAAGGAGAAAAAGATTGCCTGGATCCAAAATTCCCTGGCTTTGCTCCTTTAATGCTTGCGCATTGTCCAAAGCGACTTTGCCCGCCGCAGCGACAACGACGAACCATACCACGGCGCCAAGCGGGCTATACAACGCTCGGATGAAAGGCAAAAGTCTCTTGAGAAGGTTATCCGGATCGAAGATCGGAATACGCGCAAACATGATGTTCAGGAAACTGGACTGAATTTCACGCTGCTTGCGCTGCTGATTACGTTCGAACAGTTTCTCGCTGTCAGGCGGCAAGTCCGAGTGCAATAAATTTGCCGAATAAAGCTGCGACAGCAGACGGATCACATCCTCCTGTCCCGGAGCTTCTTCAGGATTTGCGTTTACCGCTTCTTTCCACGTTTGCTCGATCGTGCGATTGAGCCGCAATCGAGCAATGAAGTCATACGCAGCGGGTCTCAGCCGGAAAAACTGGTTATTGATAGGATCGTGCAGGACATACCACCGTTCACCTCGATAATGCTGACGGCGAACCTGCACATGCGGTCGTATGGACGCATGCTGATCCGCAATGCGATACCACGATTCGCTAAACGTACCAGCCGTCTCGCTCATCCATGCAACCTCATCCTCTCATTCTTCCTCGTGCCTCCTACTCCCACTCTCTACTCTTAATCTTGATCGTGGTCCTTCTCATTTCCTACGCGGCAATTGCCGCCGCGCTCGCCGGAGTGCGTTCTTCCTTAGGTGGCGGTTTGAAAAAGAGCGCCAGCGCAATTGCCGCAAGCACAGAAGCCGCCAGCGGCACCATAAACAAGTGTTTGAAGTCCGTCACATTATCATGCGTAAACTTAGACTGAATCAACCACGGACAAATTGAGTTCGCCAGCAGCGATCCCAAACCCAAAATAACCGCGTTGAACAAACCTTGGGCGCTTGATCGAACATCTTTCGGGAAATATTCGTCCACAAAAATATAAACTGTCGCGAAAAAGAAGGCGTAGCAGATCCCATGCAGAAGTTGAATCACCACCACAGCTCCCGGTGTGGGGTAAAATGAGTACACTGCAAACCGTGCCGCGTGACCCAGAATGCCAATGACCATTGTGGCGCGCCACCCAAGTCGCTTTAGCGTGGCGCCAAGGATGATCATCGTGAGAATTTCCGCGACCTGACCAAGGCTCATCACAGGCATGATCCAATTGCCTGCGATCCCCACACCGGCAGGGGGTGGAGTTGCTAAAAATACACCAGTCCAATTGAAATAACTGTAGAGCACGAAAGCATCAACAATCGTCACTAACCAAAGCACCAGGACAAATGGGTGTTTGAGCAACTTGACTGCTTCGAGCCATGCGAATCGGTTGGAGCCGGTTTCAACCTTTTTGGGCGGGGTATGTGGCAAGGTCATGCTGAAGGCTGCGAGCAGGAACGAAGCAATTGCTGCCACTACATAAGTCCAGCGAACCCCATGTTGAAACGCAGCCCCTGTCAATGGGGAACTCAGAACGGTGCCCAGCCACTCTTTGAATCCATGTGGATTGGCTGCATTTACCTTCGCCCAATCGACCAAAATGAAGGTGAAAGGCCACGCCGCAAGGATCCATCCGATAGTGCCTCCCATCCTGACCAGGCCAAATTCCTTCTGGGCATCCTTCAAGTTCGCAAAAGCAACCGAGTTGGCGATCGAAATAGTCGGGACGTAGACCAGGCAATGGATCAGCATACAGATAAAGAACGGCCAAAAGGAAGTAGTGAAGGCCAGCGCCAGAATCGAAAGCCCGCCTATAAGATGACTGAATGCAAGAAACTTTTCCGCGGCAAAATGCCGATCGGCGTATTGGTTACTGAAAAACATTCCAATAATAGCCGCAATCGGAAACGCGTTAAGAATCCATGATTGTTGAGCAAATGTAAATCCAAGGCTGGGAAGATAACCGTAAATCAACGGAAGCCATGCGCCCCAGATAAAAAGTTCCAAAACCATCATTAGGAAAAGCTGGAGGCGAATCGATTTATTCATATCATTTGATTTGAAAAAAGAATATGAGGTGAGGGCAGGGGAGGCAAGGCGTGATTAAGAGTGGTGCTTCCTTCCTCTCATTTTCCGCTTTTCCGATTCCTCAACACGATTATTTGCAAATTTGAGGTTTGTCCCTTATACTAAACAAGTTGCTCACCGCGTAAGGGCTTTGAGTCACGCTGGCTTTTTTTAAACTATGAAATCGCCTTCGCTAATACTCGCTTCTAATTCACCTCGCCGTTCTGAACTGCTGCGTCAGTGTGGTGTCGAATTCCGGGTCGTTCCAAGTGATGCACCCGAACTGCATCACGATCAGTTGACCGCGCGCGAGATCTCACAAATCAATGCGTATCGCAAAGCGCGCGTAGTCGCAAAAAGGTTTCCCGACGCCCTGGTGCTCGGGGCTGACACGGTGGTCAATCTCGATAACCTGTTATTTGGAAAACCGGCCAACCTTGAAACGGCCTACGAGATGCTCGAAAAGTTGCAAGGCCGGACTCATCGAGTGGTCACCGGAATTTGTCTGCTCCACCTGCGCACCCATCGCCAGCGCATTTTTTCCGAAAGCACCGCGGTAACTTTCAAACCGCTCGATTCGGTCGCGATACGGCGATACCTGACCCAAGTGAATCCGTTGGATAAAGCGGGAGCCTATGCCATCCAGGAACACGGTGACCAGATAATTGAGCGCGTTACAGGCTCGCATACCAACGTGATCGGCTTGCCATTGGAAAAATTGTCCAATGAGTTACGTTCATGGGGCGCTGGAGAGCCTTATAAACTTTTTCCAACGTTCTCGGCCCAAAAAGTGGACGCTGGTTCGCTGCGCATCTCGCCGCCCAGCCATTTTCCGAATCAATTCTAGCTCGGCTGCCATGAATTTCGGGAATTTGAAACGAATCCGTTCTGGAAAATCGCGGACCTAAGACTGAAAGCTTGCGATGTGACAGCCGGGCTGGATGCCCGGGGAAACAACGCATAAACAAATTTTCTCGAGCCCTGCATGGACGACACTATCCCTCCTGTATTTTTTAGATCCCATGGTGTGAAGGGCCGCCTTTGCAGGGCTTTGATAGAGTTTTTTTGAATCGCTTTACCTGGGCTTCGCTCGCAGACTCGCTCCACCGCAGGCTTTCACCGGACGGCCTTCAGGCCTAACAAAAGCCGCCCAGCGTTCAAGGTGCTTGCTTCTGGCGCACTTATGAAAATGTATTTAAATTCGTGTGATCCTCTTTGTTTATCCTTCAGCCTTGCTTAACTCCTGCCACAAATAGGCGCTCATCAATTGTCCCTTTGCAAAGCAATCGAGATCAAACTTTTCGTTCGGCGAATGCGCATTGTCGTCTGGCAGGGCCAACCCGATTAACAGCGAGTCCGCGTGCAATATGTTTTTCAGATCGTTGACAATCGGAATCGATCCCCCTTCGCGCATGATCACGGGTTCGCACTGAAAGGCGGCTCTAATGGCCTTTAATGCCGCTTGCGCTTGAGGTCCGGTCGGAGACACCAGGTAGGGCTCGGCAGCGTGGCCGGCCTCAATCTCCATTCGCACTGTTGGTGGACAGAGTTTCTTTAAATGCCGGGTCATTAACTTAATAATTTTCTCCGGCTTCTGATTCGGAACCAGTCGGGTGGTGATCTTGACCCGAGCCCAGGCTGGAATGATTGTTTTGGTGCCTTCGCCCTGGTAGCCGCTGGTCAAACCATTAATTTCGATAGTTGGCCGCGCGGACCGTTGTTCGATAGGTGTGAATCCTTTTTCGCCGAACAGCCTCGGCACTCCCAGGAACTTCCGATACTCGGTCATTTTGAAAGGCAATGCGGCGGCCTGGCGCCGTTCAAAAGCAGAAAGAGCTGCAACATCATCGTAGAATCCGGGCACGGCAACCCGTCCTTTCTTGTCCCGTAACTTTCCAATCATCTGGCACAGGGCCATTGCCGGATTGTCAACTGTGCCGCCAAAAATGCCCGAATGCAGATCCCGGTCCGGCCCATGTAAGGTAATCTCGAATGCTGCGATTCCTCTCAAAGAATAAGTCAACGCGGGATGCTTTGGTGTCGGCATGCCAGTGTCCGAAATTACGATGGCATCGCACCGCAACCGGTCGCGCTGCTCGCGCAAAAAGGAAGCTAAACTGCTGCTCCCGACCTCTTCCTCGCCTTCAATGACAAGTGTGATATCGCACGGCAACTCCGTGCCGGTTTTTAGATAAGCTTCGATTGCTAAAAGATGCGCAAGATTTTGGCCCTTGTTATCGCAAGCGCCTCGCCCAAAGAGAGAGCGGCCCGCTATCCTGGGTTCGAACGGAGGCGATTTCCATAACTCGAACGGTTCCGGCGGCTGTACATCGTAGTGCCCGTAAACAAGAAAATGGGGACGTCTCGCGCCATTGCCCCGGTGTTTGGGCGTGCTTGCCAGGACGACAGGATTCCCTCGCGTCGGACAAATCTCCGCCTCAAGCCCTATCCTACGGCATTTGTCCAGAACCCACTCAGCGCACGCCTGCAAATCTCCCTTATACTGCGGTTGCGCGGAGACACTCGGAAAACGGATATAGGCGGAAAGCTCTTCAATAAACCGCGCCTGGTTTTGTTTAAGATAATCAATAACAGCTTGCATGACACATTCTGTAACAAGCACAAACATTTAGCCAATGTGAAGTGTGCCGGGAACTGTCGGATTATTTCGCGGGGATAACCCAAAGATCGCACCCGGAGGCTCTCACACGCAATGAAACGGACGGTTGCGGTGGGAATATTTCTCCTCCAACCTACGTCCAATAGAAATGAACCAATCCATATGAGGTGGGTGCTTTGTGCTTTGTTCATTTACGGGGTGGTTGCGGCAATGATTTCTACTGCCGAGGAAAGCAACGCTCCGGCACTTCAAGCGCTGCAAAGGGCTGACAAACTTTTCAAAGACCAACAGTGGGCCGAAGCTCGCTCCGCGTACGATGCGGCACGAAGCCTGGAACGCGAGTGGGCGTCTCCGTCTGTTCGACAAGCAGTCGAACGGGCGGTTGGCTGTTCGGTGAAACTGGAGCAATTTGACGATGCGTTGTCTCGAGCGGAACAATTTGTGGCGAAAACGAAAGGTAAATTTGAAGAAGCCGTCGGGGAACGGTTTCTTGGGGGACTTTACCTGGGTTTTCCTCACCAAGGGACCAAACGCGGAACAACGTTCCTCCGGAATCAATGGGTCCAGGGCGTGCATGTCGTTTCGTGGCGGAAGGATTGCCGAGAAGCCATAAGACATTACGAACGCGCGCGCGAGCTGCTTCAAGCGCAGGAAACAAAGTGGGGCAAGAAGAAAGCTGTACCTGAGCGCATCGGCGTGGACTTCGATCTTGTCACTGCGCTGTCTGCCGACGGACAGTACGGGTACCAGTACGCAGGCCTGGGCAGACCCCTTTGGTGGTGGTGGGGCCAGGACCTGGAGGCCGAAGAAGATTCCCAAGCTGTTGCAGAGGCTGACTATGAAGAATGGCGGTGGTGGAGTTGGCACGATTTGGAGCAAGAGCCACCGACCGGCATTCCACTGGCTTCGAACGGGCAACCTGAGTTTATCCAATCCCCGGCAACATACGCTTCCAATCAGGGCGCCGGCCAAAAAATCCGCTTCTTGCTCGATGAAGTGGAGCGCCTGGATATATCGGCCAACAAAGATGATGCGGCTCGGGCTCTTTTCCGTCGGGCCATGATCGCCCGCACCCTGTATAGCCCGGACTCGGTGACACGAAACGGCGTGTCATCGGTGCGCTACGACCGTTTCGGTAACGCAATGCCAGCCCAGGACGGCGATGTGACGGAAAAGAAAATTTGGGAATTGGGTGAGGATGAGGCGATCACATTTGTCGGCGGCAAAGTCCGGCTGGTAGTGCTTCCGCCTTCAGAAAGTCCGATTGCCCTACTGCGCGAACTGCAACGCAAATATCCCCGCAGCCAAGTCTGTCCAGAAGCACAGTATTCACTCGGCCTCTATTTCCAGACGCGTCAGCAATTCCCTGAAGCGGTCAGGGAATATCAGGTAGTGCTGGCGAAACATCCAGGGCACAAGCGGGTTGTGGACGCTCGGGAACAACTGCGACGCATTGCACAGCCCGACGTAATTCTTGACGTGAGCGGGATCCATTTGCCAGAGACAAAACCCAAACTCTCCTTTACTTACCGGAACTCTGACACAATCGAATTCAAAGCTCTTAAATTTGATCTCGTCAAATACCTGCAGGAGGAGATGGAAACCACTCCCGCAAAGGATTCGTGGGAATATCGGAATTTCCAGCATTTCTTTTTTCAAACTGACCGCTGGAAACGATACCTTGGCCCTGAAATCCGTCGCTGGACGGAGAAAGTGCGTCCTGAACCGGGCAATCGTGTGGCTGAGGGGGTTACGGCTGCGCCGCTCGGTGAAGCGGGCGCGTATCTGGTTGAAGCAAGTGTGCCTGGCAAAGCCGATCCATCGCGAGTGCTTGTGCTTGTGACCGATATTGCCATCGTCCAAAAGAATGTGCCTGGGAAAGGGATGATTTATCTGTGCGACGCGCGAACGGGGCAACCGCTTCCGGAGAAGTCGCTACGTATTTACGAGCACTGGTCGATCTATAATCAGAAAAATCGGAAAAGCGATCTGTTCTGGGACTTTTCCACGGTCACCACCGATACCAATGGTGTGGCCTTTTACCAGAGCAAACACAGCAATCCCCGCCCGGAGGTTGATGCGATCATGATCGGTGAACAGGGGCGAATGGCGTTTTCCTTTTTCCAGAATTGGGATGAATCTTCCAATGGGCAGGGTGATTGGCGCGAAAATGGCCCCAGGTATTACGTCATTACCGATCGGCCTGTTTACCGTCCAGGGGATACTGTGCGGTTCAAAGTATGGCTGCGCGAGTTGCGCGATCGCCAATATGGTCAGATCGCTCGGGAACAGGTGGCCAACGTCGATCCCAGGACAGGCCTGCCACTCGGCCAAACCGTAGTGGGTATCGATCCGTACACAGGTTTGCCGATTACTGAACCGGCGGCAAATATCGATCCAGCCACTGGTGTGCCGGTTAGTCAACCCGCAGCGACTATCGATCCAAACACAGGTTTGCCATCGGTCACGAATTCTACACAGCTCTATTCGGCGCGGATCGAAATTCATGATACCAAAGATATCGTTGTGAAAACATTGCCGCTCCAGGCTGATGAATTTGGCTGTGTCACTGGAGAATACACACTGGGCAGTGATGCGGGCTTAGGCATATGGCATTTGATGATCAACAACTACCACCCTGACACTCACTACAATGCAGGTGGGTTGTTCCGGGTGGAGGAGTACAAAAAGCCTGAGTTCGAAGTGAGGGTGAAACCAGCCAAATCGCAAGCACGTCTCGGAGAGAAAGTCGCAGCCAAAATCGAGGCGCGCTATTACTTCGGCGCACCGGTGGCGAATGGCTCGGTTTCCTACAAAATATTTCGAGAAGAGTATCATCATGTTTACTGGGGACCCGGCGAATACGATTGGTTGTACGGGAAAGGATATGGCCGTTCTTGCTATGCTTATCCATGGCTGGCGTGGTGGGGGACTTGGGGTGGATTCCTTTGCCGGGAAAGTTGGTGGCCCTGGCCCTATGGTGTTCAGCAAGGATGGATATTCCCTTGGGGTTATTACGGAAGTGACGAAGAATCGTGGACGCGCCGGTACGAAAGTGGCACACGGAAGGCCTTGCGTGAACTGGTTTCCAAAGGAGCGGGCAAACTGGCACTGGACGGCACGTTCACTGTCGATATAGACACCTCTCGCGCGAAAAGCGAACAAGCCGATCGGGACCATCGTTTTACGATTGAGGCGGAAGTAAGGGATGAAAGCCGTCGTACCATTGAAGGGCAGGTAGCATTTTGGCAACGCGCCAGGATTTCTATGCTTTCGTCGAAACTGATAATGGCTGGTACCAACCCAGGAACGAGGCGTTTGTTGAAGTGCGCACGCTCACGCCAGACAATCAACCTGTGACCGTGGCTGGTGAGGTCATCGTCAAGCAAATCAGCTATCGCAACGCTGATCTAAGTATTCCGGAAGAAACCGAGGTGAAGCGCTGGAATGCTGAAACGGATACACAAGGCCGGTTATCCTTCCGTTATCCGATTCCGAGTGAAGGACAGTATCGCGTGGAATTTGTCACGCGCGATTCGGCTAATGAAGAGGTCCAGGGCAACGCGGTGTTCTGGGTGAACGGACCAAAATTCGACGGCCGGGTTTATCGCTTCAACGAACTGGAGATCATCGCGGATAAGCGCACGTACAAGCTCGGTGAAACCGCGCACCTGTTACTCAATGTCGCCGAGAGTAACTCCCGTGTCTTGTTTGCGGATGACGTCAGCCAGGGCGTTCTGCTACATTGGAGATTTATTGATGTGCCGGCGCGGACCACCGTGATCGATCTTCCGATCGAAGCGAAACACGTGCCGAATTTCTTTGTCGAGGCTTCACTCGTGCGAAACGGTCGCTTTCATACCGAGTTGCGCGAGCTATGCGTTCCACCTGTGCAAGGACTGCTCAATATGACGTTGCGCACGGACAAGGCTGTCTATCAACCGGGAGAAACAGGAAAAGTCTCGATCGCAGTAAGCGATATGAATGGCGAACCGATACAGGGACAGGTGACCTTAAGCATTTACGATAAAGCAGTGACTTACATTCAGGAGGAATTTGGGCCAAGCCCCAAGGTCTTCTTTCACGGGCAGAAACGGTATCATTCGCCATATGCGAGCTTCTCGGGGGCACAAACATTCAGTGTCTGGGGAAACTTTGAGCAACCAGAATGGTATTCGGGTCAGGGGGAGGAACCGGAGGGTTGGAGTGGTTCCTGGCAGCTTGAACAGTCCGGATTGACATTGGATTCGCTAAGGCAGTTTAGAAGTGGCTTCATTGGAGGCGGAGGAGGAGGTGGTGGTGGCGCTGGTGGAGATGTCCGTCGTGAAATTAACGCGGTGGGAGTTGCAGCGGCCAAAAGAGAACCGGTCTTTAATTCACGCGCATCGGGAGAAAAGAGGAAAGACATCAAACAAGGAATTCCAACCATGGTCGACCCGGAAGTGCGCGTCAATTTTGCCGACACCGCTCTTTGGCTGCCTGCTTTGACGCTCGATGCCAGTGGAAAAGCTGAAGAGGAAATTCGCTTCCCACAGTCGCTAACCACCTGGCGTGTACATGGGTATGCTCTGACCAAAGCGACACAGGTTGGTGACAGCACCAACGAGGTCATCACGACAAAAAGCCTGTTGGTCCGCCTGGAAGCGCCGCGATTTTTCATTGAGCGTGACGAGGTCGTGCTCTCCGCTAACGTCCATAACTATCTTTCTGCTAATAAAAGCGTTCGTGCTGAACTTGTGCTGCCCTCCGAAATTTTTGAGCCGCTCTCGTCCAGTGCGTCCATTGAAAGGAATGAGGGAGAAATTCACCTCGTCGCTAATGCGTCCATAAAACCAAATGGAGAGAAACGCTTCGATTGGGCTGTGCGTGTCAAGAAATCCGGGCTTGCGCACATCACCGTGAAAGCGTTTACCGATGAAGAGAGCGACGGCATGCGGTTGGCCTTTCCCGTGCTTGTGCATGGAATTAGCAAGACTCTGGTTCAAAGCGGCTCTTATCGTGTGACGCAAGAGGGGGAACGTGGCCTGACCCTGGATTTGCCGCGCGAGATCGATCCCGGGCAGACCCGGCTGGAAGTGACTCTTTCACCCAGCCTTGCGGGTGTGCTGCTCGATGCTTTGCCCTATCTGGCGGGATATCCCTACGGTTGCGTGGAGCAAACCATGAGCCGCTTTTATCCCACGATACTCGTGAAAGATGCACTCAACAAAATGCGGATTAATCTTGAAACGTTAGGAAGACAGCGCCGTCAGATGAACTCAGGCGACCTAACGAACCGTTTTGGTCATTGGCTATCGCCAGTATTCGACTCTGCCGAACTGGAACGAATGGTGCGCGCCGGGCTCGACCGTATTTATTATCTCCAACGGAATGATGGCGGTTGGGGGTGGTGGCGTGAGTACGATTCTTCTCCGTATCTAACTGCTTACGTTGTGCTGGGG
>JADMIO012807620.1_pt1 | contig 11898 bp, 18 predicted proteins | sample 8958161 | NCBI WGS metagenome assembly JADMIO01 (sample SAMN16585339, study PRJNA669376) | soil metagenome | isolation source: Crop rotation soil | place: USA: Cullars Rotation, Alabama | collected 2011
CCGCGACTTCAAGTCACGTGAATTCCAAGCTTCGGATCCCACTGTGCTGGAAAGTATCCCTGATCTACCTGGCTTTGGTCGAAGCGAAAAACCGCCACAAGCGCTAAGCGTCACTCGCTTGGCGGAAGTATTGTCCGGGTGGCTCAAGGCCACAGGGATCTCGCGTGCAGATTTTCTCGGCAACTCGATCGGTTGTCAGGTAATCGTCGACTTGGCGGTACGTCATGCCCAACAGGTCAACGCTGCGATTTTGATCAGCCCAACGGTCGATCGAGTAGGACACACGCTATCACAACAGCTTTGGCGTGCCTTCCGTGATTTTTGGCGCGAGCCATGGTCACTTTGGCCAATTGTTGCGATGGATTATTGGGCAACGGGGACCATCCGATTGTACCGCACGCTCCGCTATGCACTCGCGGACCCAGTCGAGGAGAAATTATCGCGTGTGGCAGTCCCGACCCTGGTGATCCGTGGCGGCCGGGATCCCATTGTCCCGCAGCCATGGGTTGAACATGTGGTCAAATTACTTCCCAAAGGTCGATTGGATGTGGTCCCCGAAGGCACACACGCGACTCATTATTCTGCAGCGTCCGAGGTTGCGCGCATCGTTTCAAACTTCCTCGCTACAGCGGCCCCGAAGAGGTAGGCACCGGACTGACCGCACAGCGCGCAAGCTGCAGGGCGATAGTCGCGCGCAATCAGAACGCCAAGCAATCGGCTACTCGCCTGTGTTGACGTAGGTGGTTCGTAATCAACCTTGCGGAGAAGCTTGGAGAGGATTACGCCGACGTCGGGCGCATCGTCCACAATGAGAACACGTCGCATGGCCGATATATCTTCCGACCTTGGACGGTAGCCGCTATTACATTGAGCTGGCCGATAGATTCAATTCGGCCGGCCTTTGATGCGTGGGGACGTGTTAACGCTGCGGCCGCTTGGCAGTTTCGTTTTTGGAAACGAGCGAGAACCAATAAGAGTAGCCGCTGTCGCCCGGCTTGAGTGTTTCGACTTGGCTTCCCGACCTGTCAAAGCGGATGATCGTGCCGTTGGCCAGTTTCGCGAGGTGCCCTCCGTCCGAAAGTTTGATCGCCATGACGCCTCCCTTCCTCCATGGTTCGACGGGCCGGACTACGGCGGCGCTGCCGATTATTTTGGCGGCCTCAGCTGCTGCCTGTTCGCAATCGCAAGTTCGGACCACCACGTTGTCAGCGACGACTTCGTAAATCACATCTAACGACATGCGTCAACTCCCCGTCAGTCAAGCAAATTACTTGGATCGATCTTGAGTGCTTTAGTCAGCTTCGCAGCGGTAGTCGGCTTTGGCTTAACCGCGATCCCTTGTTCCAGATTAGTAATCGTCCGTGGTGGCACGCCACTCGCCCGGCCTTTCCATCTGGGATAGCGCGGCAGCGTCTCGAGCTTGCTTGAGCCGATTGGCCCCAGTCATGTCTTTTATGCTTGCCCATCAGGGAAAGTGTGGGACGACGGATGAACCATCCTCAAATCGGCATGCTGGAAGACGGATCGCTTAAACTCGGTGCCATCGAAGTAACTGCAGATCAAGCCGCCAAAACCGTCCAGCCCATCGACCGTCATTTGGGGACCGCCAGATTTGAGCTCCACGAAGTCACCAGGTTCGATCTGATCTAACATGGCCGATCATTCTAGCGGAACTTTTCTTATACAAACGACAAAACCGCAAGAGGCTCCCCACCTCCAACGGTTTTGTCGCGATTCAAGGAGACTCTCCCGCTGGGCTTCAGTCCGCTGGCGAGCCTATCCATCTATAGGTTACAGCTGACGCAAAGCAAACCCGGCGGGCGCGATTGCGTGCCCGCCCGCGACGTCCGCCCATAAATAAGTCAGTTCTTTTCGGCATTGACGCTACATTTCGCATACGTTCAACGACTCCTACAAGCCCCACTGGATCGCTTCGGCTGGGACGCGCGCTCTCCCCAATCAACGCATGACGAATGTAGGCCCATCACTTACCAGCAGCGCCGCAAGCGTTCCTTGACCTCGTCGCAGGCAGCTGAATAATCGCAATCACGGCGATGACGAACACGAGCCCAGGCCAATAATCATCCATGCTCAGATTCTACCAGCCGGAAAACGCTCGCGTTTGGAAGAACCATTTGCTGCTTTCCGCGGTTTGCTTCAGTGATTCGGTTATGCCGTCGCGTCACCGTCTGGCCATTCCCAATCGTCGAGACGGCCAGCATAGTCGCCATGCATACCCATCCCGCTCAACTGGACTGGCATCGGCTTGCCATCATACGTCAAACCTAAACCGCGGCAGTCGATCCACCATGTAATGGCAGCGAGTACGTCGTGCATAGCGCTGGAACGCTCCTCCGTCAGCATCCGAGCCAGAACTTTACACTGTTCCGGTGTCAGCGATCCGACCAACTCATTCAGCTTCTCCGCGTCCGGCGCCTTGGAGTAGATGCCGTGCTCGAGTATCAACCGCGCTCCCAAGGATGGCGTGTCGCTCACCAGGTCGTCAATGATCTGTTTGTAGGCGTCCACTGGACGTGATGAGGGAGTTTCGCTAGGCATACCTTCTTCCCTTTACTGAGGCCCGTTGCGCAGGGGCGGGACCGGTCATGGGCTCGAATCACTGCCAGGGGCATGTCTTTGGTCACGGTGCAATACCTCAAACGGACGCTCGGTCCGTAGCCATTCCTGATAAGGCGACAGACGCTGCGCCGTCTGCCGCTGGAACATCCATGCAAATGTCGCCAAAGCGACGCATTCAACAGTGACCACAAACAACAGGAATCGAAGCGATACGCGACGCTTGGCAGCGATGTAACCGACAAAGAACGCGGGAGGCGCAATGAGTACGCCGAAAAGCAGAAGAAGCCAGAGGAACGACGGAGAAGTGGACATTCGCCTGTTCAGTTAAAAGTTATGACGTATGCCTTGGAGACCTCGACGTATCCCTTGGCGAGTTTCTGGTCGATGAGTTTCTGCATGTGCTCGGCTGCTGCTTTGGGTGTCGGAAACGATTGGATCTGCTCTTTGCCACCCCTGTGCAGTCGGCCGGAGCCCAGGGTTAACTCGCTCCCAGTCTGGCGAATTTGCCAGAATTTAGCCGACTTGCCGCCGATGAACTCGAAGCGGCGAATCGGCACACGCTTCCGAGCTCGCGTTTTGCTTGCCCTGGCCTTCGGCTTTGCTTTGGATCTCCCTTGCGATTTGAAGCCAAACTTTACGTGGATGCCGCCGTCTTCGTCATCGATTTTGACTCCGCGTTCCAACGCCGCGGCGAGTTGCTCCAACCATTCCCCGAACGAATCGGCCCACACCTGGGAAGGAAAACTTCCGGAGTTGGACCACTCGACCACCTGTCCGATTTTTCCCTTGGGGCCGGGATCGAGGTCGATGAATACTTTGTTGCCGTTCTCGTGCAGAAATGGCACCCAGCCTCGGCGCCAATGAGCGTCGTTTTTGATTCGTTTGCCGACGGAGTCATTGTCGCCTTTGAAGCCGCACTCGTCCTGCAGGTCGGTCATCATCTTCCATTCCTGTTGAATAGCATCCAGCGGCAGCAACTCCCAGCAATTGATAAATTGCAATTCCACGCTGCCGAGATACGAGCCCCGCACTCCGTTGTGAATCCTAAGCGACTGCACAAAGTCGCGGGGCAGCTTCGCGGGCAGTTTGCGCTCGAAATTCTTCAATTTCGAGTCCGACACCGGTTTGCCCAGCGCACGGTACACCGGCTTGGCATGGCTCTTGTAAAAATGTTCGATCGTGCGCCAGGATTTTGACACGGTCTGCATCAGATTATCCCCAACAACGTGCAGAATTCGATCTCGTTCGCATTTCTTGGTCGCGCGCGTCTCTCTCGCCAGCAGTTTGCCGGCGAGTTGTGCTTTGCCAGCTGTTCGCCCCCTGGATTCTCAACATGAGAATTGCCGAACGCATCCATCATGAACCCGTGCCCAAAGATCCAATCAAGATTCCTCCTCGATATTCTGGTTCAGAATCTGATCCACGTGAGCCATCTCGTAAAGAGCCAGATAGTACTCTTCTTCCAGTCTCGACACGTCTCCGAGCGCTGTCGTGAGTTTCATGTCCATAAAGTAGCAATCAGTATTTCCGGCCGAGAGCGACTGAACCCCAATGTAGAATGTCGCCTTGCAGAGCTGGCGCTCCCGAAGCAGCGGCGTCGTCGACACGGCTGCTCGGACATCCGCCTCAGTGATCATCCCTAATAGATACCGCGATATGTGGCCCGGCCAGGCATGCGACTGTTTGGTGCGCAGTCGCTTCCGTAGCAGTTTGTGCGCGGACTTTTGCAATTCGGCGTCGTGAAGCCGCACGGAGGCGAACCAGAGCAGGTTACCGATGCTGACGCCGCCAGCGGCGTCGGTGGACCGAATCCGACCCTCAAACATCGCTTGCGCCCCGCGCGCCCAAACCTCGGCTGCCTCGCGGAACCTTCCGGCCATCCACAGAGCAACGCCGACTAAGCTTCCCTCTCCCTCGCTGTCAGCAGCCTGAAAGTCGGCGAGCGCGTCGTCGTAGTTACCAAGGTGCAAGTGGGCAAGACCGCGATTGTTGTGAGATGCTCGAGAAGGCTTCGCCGCCAGCTCCGCGGTGAATTCCTCCACTGCCTCCTGAAAGCGGCCGGTCTTAACCAGATTCCAAGGCGATCCTTCCATCTCGAACGCACTCCCGTCGAGCGATTGATTGAAAATGGCGCGTGGCCGGATTACTGCGACGGGTCCTGCTGTTCCCAATACGCAAGCAAATCCGTCGACAGCGGGTATATTATAGTGAAATGTTTGGGTGACCACACAAACGCTGGGCACGCATTTGAGAACCAGTTCAGTCACCAATCGCCCATGAGTTTCCGACGAGACGGCGAGACGGACCATCGCGAGCAAAGCGAGTGGAGCGCTTGGAAGCAAGCGCATGCCGAGCTGCTGCGCGAATCTGGACTTCCGCCGGGCGTCTTGCGCAGCCGGCGTGACTGGCATTACCTGCTTAGATACGGCTATTGGTGCGAAGGCTACTACGGCGCGCATATCAATAAAGTCGATTTTCAGCTGAGTGAGCTGTCGCCGGACCAGATCCGCGCGTTCCGCCAGCTCTTAGAGGAAGCATTGACTGACGAGGAAAAGATAAGTTTCAGCGCCGGATGACACCGCGTGCATCCGCCAGGCAACGAGGCCTGAGGGTCGCAGACTGATTCAGGCGAGCAACCGGCTCCGCATCATACAGATGGTTCGCACCCACGGCACCGACAAAACGGACCAAAAGCTGCTTGACGACGTGCGCCAGTTCGGCTGGCACATGATCGGAATCGCGGAAGACGCCGAAGGACCGGACTTCGTCTATTCCGTCGGGCTGCACCACACGCTGGGGCAGCCAGAAATCATTATCTTCGGGTTGAGCCCCGACACCGGAATGCGCATCATCAACAATATCGGTGAAGCAATGCGCAAAGGGACACGATTTGCCGACGCTTGCGCGAGCGATGAGCTGATCGAGGGATACTCGTGCGTGTTTCGCGCCTTCGCCCGCGATCAGTATCGCGAATACCTCGGCTACGCCTTGTGGTTTTACGAAGGCGCCGATTTTCCGGTGCTTCAATGCGTCTGGCCCGACCGCGAGCATCGCTATCCTTGGCATGGCGATTTCTGTGCCGACTTGCGCAAGCAACAACCCTTGTTTGCAGAGCCGTCTGACCGTGCAGGGTGACCTCATTCATTTCCCAATCCAAGGCGAATCTCTGGCTGCCTCGTCGCAGATGCCAAAGATGAAAACAATTAACCACTTAATAATATGATCCACGCTTCATCCTCAACCATCGTCGGTAAATGGAAGCTTGTGGAAACCCGCAGCGACCTCGACGATCCGACGCCCGTGAAAAACGGTAGACGAGGCGAAATCATTGAATTCACCGCCGATGGGCGGATGCGGGAGCCAGGAGAAAGAAAACCTCGCGACAAATCTTTTGGCCCGGTCCGGTATCGCCTGAATCCGAAGAAGAAACCAGCGCACTTCAATACACTCGACAACAGCGGGGCCTTGCGGACCGGCATTTATCGGCTGGAGCAGGACCAGCTCATCATCTGCTGGACCGCGGCCTTCTTCGGACGTCGCCCGGCAAAATTCGGAGGTTTTACCAAGGCGGAAAAGGATCTGCATCCTTCTGTTGATATTTACGAGCGGTTGACCAAAGGACTGCCGAAAAAGCCTGCAGCCGCCACACCTGCTATCAAAGCGCCGGCGGCCCGGATGCGGGGGGCCGAACGCCTGCAAACTTATCTGCGGCGGAGCAGCAAAAGGCCGCCGCAGGATCCGGGCGTCGGGCGTGCGGCCAAGTGGGTCCCGGTGGCAGAACTGGAGGTGGTATCCGGCACCGTGTGGGCGGGAGACCCGCTCCGCATGAACGAGAAGGATGGCTTGCTGATCAAACTGCCACCAGGCACTTACGTCATGGCGGCGCAAGGCATGGATTTTGATGGTTTTCGCGTGGTAGGCCGGCTGCGTGTTTATCCCAGGACCGTGCGAGCCGATTGTTTGAAAACCGGTCGGGCCATTGGCAAGACAGGCACAGATTCCGCGGCGATCACGGTTTGTGATCTGCGGGGGATCCTGCCGGTCATCGCTGGGCAGGAGGGCCCGTTACAACGGGAGTTGGAGAAGCAGATGCGCGGCCAGTGCGGCCTACTCACGAGCAAACTTGTGCCAGGGTTCGCCACACCCTTTGTGCAGTCCGGCTTTGGCGATGGCATCGGGCCAGTTTATGCCTTGCAAGCCAATGGCCGACGGGTGGGTCTTGAACTCGATTTCGTGGAACAGTGAAGGAGCGAAACGCGGGCGGAGCCGCCCAGCTGCTCGCGGCCGTGCTGAGGCAGTGACCGGTTCTTGCTAATTCGGCGAATCAGAAGCTATGCCGTTCTACCACGCGACTCTCATGTGAAGCGGTTTGACGGACGCAGAGGCGGCCAGCGCGCCGGCTGACATCATCGAAGAGTTTGGCCATCGGCTGTGGCATAAGAACGTCAATTGCCGATGGGACGGCCAACTCCTGTGGTTGGAGGCCGACAACGACTACGATTCGGAGCAAGGGATTCGGGGACGCGGTGATCGCGTGCGTTAAGACGAGCGGCACGATTCAAATCGAAATTGTTTCGGTCGAATCTGTTCCAGTTGGGGAATGATTAGTCGCTGCAACGGACCATTAGTGAGACGAACATCGCCTGCGGACTAGACGATCAATGACCCCTCCTTCGCATCGACGCTGGTTCCGATTTTCCCTGCGGACGTTCTTGGTTCTGCTGACGCTGTTCTGCGTCTGGCTGGGCATACAGGTGCAGTGGATCAAAGATCGACACGACGTTTTGGCGCGTTATCCTGACATTAGCGACAGTGCATGCCCGTCGGCCCCCTGGAGCATTAGAATCCTTGGCGAACGGGGTGTAGGTGTCATTTTGCTGTCGGGTGCCGACGACGCAGAGCGCGAACGGATCGTGGGCCTTTTCCCAGAATCACAGATTACAAATTGGGACTAGCGAGATTGGACGATGATCGAGCTGAAGCTAATATCCGCGTCGATCGTCGTGTCCACTCTTGCCTGCGCTGCGGCGGCCGACGACGCGGCAGCGCCCCACGCTCGCCCGAAATTTGACCAAGTCGTGAAGATCGAGTTTCCCAAGGAAGGCTACACGTACACGCTGGCCGAAGCTGCCAAGGGAATCAAGATCGAGTACAAGATCATCGTCGCGCAAGATTACTAGGGCGTGATCCCCCTGCCGTATGGACAGAGTTACCAACAGCCAGCGGGCCCGAGCGGCCTGATGCCGCACGAACAGCTTTCCGGCAAGGATCAACTTTATTGCCTGATGGACTTGGGCCTGAGTCCGCCTATCGAGGAAATCGTGACAAAGATCAAAAGAGGAAGCTACGTTCACGTCATGGAATGGGACGGGCGCAACTGGACTGGCCCCTCGGATACGGGCAATCGGAAGGGCAACCCCTTCCCTGCGGGAACCTACGAACTCAAAGTGACTTTGAAAGGGAAGCTCGAATCCGACAAAGGGAAGACCCCTTATGAGATCACCGCGAAGACGAAACTGGTGCTGAAATAATTGCCAGCAACAACGATAGCGCACATGAATCTCAAGAAACTATTCGGGCGAAAAGAGGACAACGGGCATCCGCCCGTCTATTTGGCTTCTCCCAACGAAGTGTGGCATCAAATTGGATCTTCCACTTCCGTATCGGAGATCCGCAGGCGACTGGGAGAACCAGACGAAAAGTGGGATGACGAAGTGGAGTGTCGCCTACAGTACAGGACAAAGTTTGGCATCATCGAGTTTCTTTGTGAGAGCGCCGTTTCTAAAGGGCCTGAGAAGGCGCGATTGAAGTACATCCAAATCGAAGCCGAGAAGGCGTCTTCAAAGTGATTCCACGCGTCCCTGGACTAAAGGATATTGGTCGCGGGCTGTTCGACTATCGCCTTGATGACTGACGATGCCACGAGACGCGAAGATTCTGGCCGCGGAAGGGCTGGTCGATGGGACCCCGTTGAGCTTGGCCGATCGCCCACCGGTCTGGCCAAGGCACGCTTTCTGGCCCCCACGGCGACGGCGCGGTGAGGGACGACCACTTCGTCCTGTCATTCCAACGCCAGAGCACGCCTCCAGGACCCATGCCGGTGTGCATACCGACTTGGAATTCGAACGGTTCTCCCGCCTGTAGCTCCGGTCCGAGACTGAGACCGGCGATTCGGTCGCTTCCACGCGCACTGACTCATCAACATTCGCGTCGACATAGACCTTTGCCACAGGCTGCATCGACGGAAATGTCAGAAACGTCAGCGTGACACCGCTCGTGGAAGCCAACCACGAAACCAGCGGACAGAGCATCGCGACCACGAGCGTGGTGCGATAGATGGCCGTTTGGTCTTAAAGGATAATCCGTGCCGGGCCTTCTACGAAAAACACGGAGGGAAACTGGCCGGAGAGGATACCGTCAGGATCGGCGACATGGGACCCGGAGCTTTGAGAATTTGTGCTACCCAGTTGCAGAACTAAGTTTGGACATCAATGGACCCAGCGCTTGGGAAATCCATCGAGCGCCGCTTCCTCCGATGGTTTCCAAAGGACCACTTCTTGGATGCGACCCGCCAATTCAACATCGCTGTAGGTGACCGCTCGCACCCGATGGGTTTGCAACTTCACCGTCACTTTGGCATACCCGACACTCAGATCGGGATGGTGCCAAGCTGCCTCAGCGAGATAACCGATGGTCGCCACCAACATGACGGTGTGGGGCCAGCCTGGCGTCGTGAAGGTCCGCCGCAGCCAATCGTCGCGAATTTCCCAGCCAGGCAACTTGGCGAACGCCTCGTTAAGTTCTGATTCGGTCAACACGTGGTCCTCGGCCATGGGATGGACCTCCTGTTTGCTTGAAGCCTGATCGATACATCATCACCGGTCGTCGCGATCGGTGACCCTCATCGCAAGTTGACAGAGGTGAACTACTGGCTACATGTTACGAACGCCGACGCTCGTGTCACAAACGTTCGTTTCTTGGCACTGTGCCGTAATCGACGAGTTTCCGACACGCGGGTGCGATCGACTGTGCGAAACGAGGAAGCGAGGTAGGTCACGCGAGCTTCCCGACTGCGTCGCCGCTGTCGTTAAACGGAAGTTGCTGACGTTCTCAGCGCGACGATCTTCCGGGAATGTCGCATTCCGAACTCGCATCGGTGTGTTGGACGAGTGTTGGACCGACGCACTTTGCTACTTGCCTGCGCCGATTGGCTTCAAGGCCAGGTCGTCCACCTTCAGCTCGCCGTCGGCGGGAACGTCGATGGTGATTTGGGCTCGATACGAGGGACCGATGACGCCGGTCTGGAAGCGCTGTTCCGGCTTCAACGGCGTGTAGGCATCGGCGACGAGCAGGTACTTCCCTGGGGCGATCCGTTCGGTCAAGAATGTGCCATCCGCGACCGCGGTTTGTGAGGCGTAGACCGTCGTCCACTCGTGCTTGTCGAACGGCCCCTTCTCTGCCCTTTCGCTGCGCACGGAAATCACGATACCCATCAATTTGGTATCCGCAGGCCACGTAGCCTTGCCGCGGACTCGCGCGCCCGTCTCGCGGACGAAATGGATGGACTTGGTTTCGCCGGCCTTGAGCTCGAAGAACTGCCGTTCGAGCAGGGCGCCGATGCCGATCTCGCCCAGGCGGTTCCTCACACTGCGGCAGAGCTGATACCTGCCTGGCGGCAGGGTGGCCAGCGAAAGCTTTCCCGGATTAGCCATCTTCACGTTACGTTCCAATCGCAGCCCGGCGAACTCGGTCCTGCCTTCGGTGAGGAGCTGATAGAAGATGACGCTCTCCTTGTCGGCGCCGTCGATAGCGAGTTCAAGATCAACGCGGGCAGGCGTTGGCAGTCGGATCGTCACTTCACCACTAGCCGGGATCGCCGCGGGCCAGGCATCGAAGGTTACATGTGAAATGGCCAGCGATTTGGCATCGCCCGTTGGAAGTTCGAAGCGCCCCTGTTCGTCGGTCCGCGCCGGCTTGGCCTCTTCATTTTTGTCGCCCGCGCTCGACCAGGCCTGGCCAGCCGCCAGGTTCAACCCCGTCGGACCAATGGCGAAGACGGCGGCGTCCTTCAAGGGCTTGCCGTCGTGGTCGAGCACAACACCGCTCACCTTGGGTCCGCGCTTGAGCCGGATTGTCACCTCGATGTCATCCTTGCCCTCTGGCGGCGCCGATGCGAGCACCGGCTGCGGGACATAACCGTCAGCCACGACGCGGGCGGTCCACCCTTCGGCCCATCGAACCGTCGCCGAGAAGGACCCATCGCGGGCGCTCGAGCGGCTTTCCGAGTAACCCCACCTCACCTTCTCGGGATCGGCTAGGTCGAACTTGCCCCCCTGAACGATGAGCTTGCCGATTGGCTCGCCGGTGGCATCGTCCAGCACCTTGCCGCGGATCGTCGTAGTCTTCGCGGCTGATTTCTTAGCGGGTTGTTCGGCTTGCATTGCTGCGACCGACCCGAGGGCAACAATCGACAAAGCTGCCAACAATAATCCGAGCATTTGAGCACAGAACCTATAAGCGTCCATGGACATGTCCCTCGGGGCTTGGCGTTCCAAAACGACCGGTCTGGACGCTCGCCGTCAGCATTATAGCAGGCAGCAATTCGCCGTCCGATTCTTACTATCGTATGGCCAATTCGACTGGCCCGCCGAAACATCCAGCGCCGGAGCAAACGTTCGTTAAATGGCGCCAGAGCGACGTCAATGATCCAAATGGACCGCGCAGTTGGGATGAATGTCGTGCAGACGCTGGACGCCGGCATCAGTCACGTGCGTTCTTTCGAGATCCAGGCCTCGAAGCTGAGTCAATCCGTCGAGGTGCACGAGCCCGGCGTCTGTTACCTGCGTACCTGCGAGAGATAGCTGATCAAGTTTACGCAGCCCGCGAAGGTGCACCAGTCCGGCATCCGTGACGTGAGTTCCATCGAGGTTCAAGAGTTGAAGTTGAGTCAGGCCTTCGAGATGTACCAGGCCAGCATCGGTAACAGTCGTTTCATCGATGATCAAACATCGAAGCTGTGTCAGACCGTCGAGATGTGCAAGCGCGGCGTCGTTGATTTGCGACTGGCGAGCTAGGACGCTGATCACGTCTCTGTCTTCCTCCCCCAGCAACTTCCTGAACTTTTGCAGGATCGTAGGCGATTTGTTTTGGTCGTCGTAATCGACCGAGTAGCACCCCAACTCCCTCAACGCCGCCACGGCAATCCCTTGTTGCCTGGCTTTGTGGATCGCCCAGCCGAGCGACACGGCGAGCATGGGCACGACCTTTCCAGCACATTGGGATCCTAAGCTTAGAATTCCACGTGGACAAGTTGTCGCG
>JADMIO011246981.1_pt1 | contig 11896 bp, 18 predicted proteins | sample 8958161 | NCBI WGS metagenome assembly JADMIO01 (sample SAMN16585339, study PRJNA669376) | soil metagenome | isolation source: Crop rotation soil | place: USA: Cullars Rotation, Alabama | collected 2011
TTGGTTCCCTGGTCGATAGATACGGAGGTCTGGCAATGACTTCCCGTCCGAAAGAATGCGAAACCTCGCGTTACCGTCACGGTAGTGACCCGCCAAAACCATTCCAGCTTCCCCCATCCTCTGTGCCCCGTCCTAAACGCCCGTCCTCTCCAGTTTCACCGAAACTCTTAGTTCGATTAATTGAGTTACAGCCCTCTTTATTGCATACCGTCTTTCGCTTTCATTCAAAGCAAAGGAAGTGAAGCATGAATGCAACGACACTCACCACGACGCTTAGCGAATTGAATCGGCTTTACGGGATTTATTACGATGCCACCTCTGGCAGGGATCCCCGTGTTGCCGAGGAAGCGTGGAAGGCGTATGTGCAGTACGTTCGTCGATACAAGGAGGAGCGCCGCCTATCCTAGGTCTCCTCTTCCACTGTCCGTAAATACCATTCTAGATTATTTGACGCCAGAGGTAACGCATGGGCGAGTTTGTGATGGAGTTATGGGCATTCATGAAGGAGAGGAAGAAGTTCTGGCTGTTGCCGATCATACTCGTTCTCTTAATGCTTGGATCGCTCATCGTGTTGACGCAGGGTTCAGCCGTGGCCCCTTTCGTCTACACGTTGTTTTAGGTGAAAAAGAGACTCCAAGAGCCCATCCGTCGAAGATATGCTTACGCCCCGCATCTCCGCCCTCGCGATAATTGTTCAGTCATTGAGAGCGTGAAAGAAGGACAACCTATCGGAGATTTTGATCGTCTCTGACACAACAGAGGCCCTCTTACTGAGGTCCTCTTAAAGAGTAACCGTCTTGTCATCACTATGCCTGATGGCGGAAAGAGTATAAACCGACGTCCCAAAAAGGCCGTTTATGCCAGACTATCATCCTTAGCGTCTCCCTTCTAGGTGAAGGAAATACATTATGACGACGAACCTCTTCTGGGTAGGAGACTGATGCCATGGCCATTCGCAATTGGTCCATGTTTTTGAAGGCCCATGAGGATCAGGATTTCGAGCCCTCGAGATTTGATCTAACAGCATGGATGCCGTCCGAGTCATTGGGAAAGGCCTTAATGTATGGCCCTCCTGGTGCTACTGCATTCATTTTGTGGCTCACCAACCAAAGACCGCTCACTATTGTTATCTGGTGTAGCTTCGCGTTTGCGGTGTCGATATTGGTTGGGCATCAGATATCGGAATGGCGAGAGAGGCGATGCGGGGCTGAGCCACTAACTTCAGAAGCGATGCTAGCGTCGCCACTGGTCATTGAATTTAATTTAGAAGCCGATGCTCGATGGGTAGAAGAACAAACTTGTCTCGCCGCCACTCAGAGTGTGCGAAGAAAATATTTTGACATACACATATTTAACAGCGGGTTAAAAGTTGTTAATGGAGTTTCGGTGGAAGTGGAAAAAATAGAGGAGATCCATGGGGTAAATGAAATCACTCGTACATTCCCTCTCGGATCAAAGCTCCTATTCCAGTTGAACGAGAGACCAATGGTGAACCTTTTGTCTCAAGGAAGAGAACAAGTTCCACTCATATAACACGCAAACGCTCAATTGTCGATTGGCAGCGCTCAGAAGTACGAATTTCCACATAATAATCGGAGCCATAGAATCCACGTAAAAGTCACTGGCTCCGGTGTTCAAAGTGTTTCTCGGACATTTATTTTATGGGTAGATATGAATGGTGTGTTGCGAATGGCAAGTGAGACGGGAGGAAATCGTCCGTAAAGCCAGTCAGCTATGCGAACCGAAATCCTGTATGCTCGTCGCTTTCGCCTTTCCGGCTGGCGAATTTCCAGATGAGCTGTTGGAGTCGTTGCCGTTCATGTTCCGGCAGTTCGGCGAACTTCACACCAAATGTATTGCCTTCCCTCCAGCACACCTTTATGCCACAAAGACTCAGTGGAGGATGTCCGTCGCTGAAGTTGATGGATAATTTGAGAGCGCACCCTGTCGGGATCGGACCTTTTACGGCAATGCGGCAGCCCTCCTTTGACAGCTCAATGAGTTGTCCTTCTCCATGTGAGGAGGGCTGATCGCCTTCGCTGGTATAGGTGACACTAGCCTGAAGTGCCACGCGTTGCGTCCTGCGTCGGTCAAGGTCCGTAGGTCGCGGCGTGGAGGTGGCTTGGACTTCACCGATGCTGCCCCAGTCTTGATCGAGATAGCGATGTCCATTTCGGGTTGGCATGGTGCTCTCCTCTTAGCGTCCCCTATCTATCTATAGCCTACCTGCGCCGATTTTCATCGGCATTCCGAAAAAGGGCTAGTCCGTGCCCACTGAAAGAGGAAGGCAAGGTATTCGACCGATGGACCTCCAGAAGTGGGAGTTGTGAAACAGAAAGGTGCGTTAGGAATGATGATGAGCAACTAGGGAGTTTCCTATGCAATTGGCCGGAGCTTTAACGACTAAGTTTGTTGGTGCTGGTGGCTAATCCAGTCAACCCGCTGAGTGTGGTTGTTAGAAGTTTTGTCTGCATGATCTGCGGTGTTCTTCTTTGGTTCTACAACCTACCTCCACTCCGAATGCTTGTCTCACTAATCGGGTAACTAACGCTGTTGAGCGCATCGACCTACTTTCTCGAAGTGACACTGGCGGACCATTCCCTATTTTTTTCCTTTGTCTCATGTTCCGTCATTGAAATCTGCTGCAAGCCGTGAAAGCCAGAGCCTTCGCCGCTCCATTCTACTGACATTCAGTGATCCAATTCGTAACGCACAGCCTGGAGTAGATGCTGCGGGTTGAAGGGTTTCTGAAACGTACGGCGGGCACCTAGCAATCTCGCTCGGGCTAACACTTCTGGTTCTCCTTGTAGCCCGGAGATCGCTATGACTTTCACATTCAAAAATTCACGCGTTAATTCCATGATGGTCTCAAGGCCGTCTAACTCGGGTAAGAGTATATCGGTGATCACCAGGTCCGCGTGTTGTTCACGGTACAAGGTGATGCCAGTCCGCCCATCTTCAGCTTCGATGACAGTGTGACCGTCCATTTCTAGAACGGTACGGAGCACTGTACGGACAAGTTTCTCGTCATCGATTACGAGTATTTTCGACATAGTGCCTGCCTTTGCGACGGATTTGAAAGGTCCTGCTCGGCGCTACTGTTTGTGCTCTGCCGGGAGGACTGGGGGCAGCTGCATGGCATTCTTGCGGGTCTCCATATCCTCCCGATCGATCCGCTTCAGGGCGTTCACCTGAAAGGTTAAATCGGCAATGCGGCGACCCCGTTCGCGTACCAGTTTCTGGAGCGATTGCACGGCAGCTGACTGATCAAAAGGCACTTTGCAGACGGGTCCCACGAGGGGCTTGCTTTCGGGCACGGTGGCGCAGCCCGCGATGAGGCTCATTGCGAGCAGAACAAGCCGTATTGAGCAGAGGCGGTAAGAGTTCATCGTTCAGGCCGCCCGTTGGGCATAATCCGCCGGCGACCTTTCGCTAGATACTGGCTTCTCAGCAGCCACACGCGGTACCTGTGATTGCATGAGCCGGCGGTTAGCCTCCATCAGGGGATCGACGGCATACCCGCAATTCACACATTGCCAACCTTTCATCCAAAAAAAGCCGTCCGTTCCTTCAAAGTCACAAAAATGAGCTTCTGTCATCAGCCCTTCGCACCGCGGACATTTCATCATGCCCTCCCTTGTTGCCAGACGGGCAGACGGAGATTGCGCACCCGTTAGCTAAAGGATACCGGCTAAACAAAGCCCGGCCAGACTAGGAAGGGGTACCTCGGAAGAGGGGAGGTCAAATCCTAGAAGACAGAACAACCAGAAAATATCAGCTTGCTACCCTGCGTCATTAGGATTGTTGTAGGCCATCGAAAGGATACACGTATCTGCTCATCGATTCGAGATGGTACGGCGGGATGCTGCTTAAGGCCTTTTGACCGTCGGAGCCTAGAACGAGCAGGGTGCTGGGGTGGGTGCGAACACGTGCTCATTACAGAGTTGATCTAAAATAAAGGGGTAGGATAAGCGGGGTGTCCTCACTACCCGTTGGGGCTGGTTTTCTTCGAAGGTCCGTTACCGCAACCACAGGCGTCCTAATAAGCGTCCAACGAGGTTGGGTGCAGTTTGTCCAATCAATGAGAACAAGTTGTCTGCAAAAACACTCAAAACATCCAAAAATAAGCCAAAAAAAGACAGCAATTTATCGGTGTGCGTTTTGCACGCTAGCACTTTCACTTGATGTTGGTCCTTCTAGCATCCTTCGCGACGGGGAAACTTTCACCTTCAAAAAAGGAGGGATTAACAATGCTTGTCCAACGCATCATTTTTGGATCTGCTCTGCTGATACTGGCGGGCTGTCAAACCATAGGTGGGGAAAGCCTGCCCTCGGTGACTCGCACAGGCGAACTTAAGGATGTCATCATTCGCGACACCGTCGACCCGGCATCCCTGACGGTGAATGCAGGAGACGAGATTCGATGGGTCAATAAGCGTCAGGGCGTTGTCCGAGTAGTTTTCTTGAATCCCGTGACAGAAAACCTGGCTTGCCAACGCAACTTTGGTGGACCGCTGGGGTTTGGAACAAAGCGCAACGAGTATTCGGCCAAACTGCGCCCCAACGAGACGGCCAGCCTCTGTTTTCGGGATCCGAGCGAGGTGAAGTATGTAGTGAGGGCCGAGTCGGCGAGTCACCCCGGCGGAGAACAGAACATAGCGGGCACCATCTCAATCGGTTCCGAAGACCTGGCCCACAGGCCGATGGAAAAGCCGGTCGAGAGCAATACCGGTCTTGCAGCCCACTCTGATAAGGAGGAGGTACCGTCGAGCCAGTAGCAATCAAATCAGGGGCAAACTATTGGAATTGCCCATAGATTCATTGGCATCCATTCAAAGGTAATGGACGCCAATGAACCATTGGTGGCGGTAGCCTAACAGACGGCCTTTTGAGTGAAATGAGGATAGAGTAGGTGAGACATGACTTCTAAAAAGTAGTGGAGGAAACAAAGCTTGCCTTTGACTTTCTCACTGTCCATACAAAGATCAAGCCGAAATGGCGCAACGGCACGTCCTTCGGCCTCAAACGACGTGGAGACGCTGGTCACCGTCGTAGGCAAGGGAAGTCTTCAATTCTGAAGGCTTCCAATTCCAGCTCAGGTAGCAAAATCGTAATCAGTAAGGCGTAACTGAATGTCGGGTGAAAGGATTTTAAAGAGACAGCAGATTAACAAACCCCAGGTCACTCGATAACACGGAGCGAGATGCAGATGTCAGGTCTGTAGAACTTCACATGTTCTCACATTCGATAAGGTGCGCGATTTCCCAGACGTCCGGCTATTAAGTAACCGACCACCAGAAATCCTCCGAGTACGAGCCAAGGATGTGAAGCTATGTACTTCTCTACCTTGGGTTGCCGATCCTGCCAGAGTTCCTTGAAACGGCCGAACGCTCGATCAACAATATCTTCGGCCTCATTTCGCAACTCGTGCACTGCGTCCTTCGTGCTGCCGATGGCATTATCCACGCCGCCTTCGACCTCGTCGAGCCCTTTCTCCATAACCTGTTGCGCTGATCCCGCAATTTTATCTCCGATCGTTGGTATTTCTGGCATTGGGGCCTCCCATAAAATGGAATGTGGATTTACGACGAACCGTTAAGTTTCTGAGTCCATTCTTCGTGAAATTTAATCCATGGGGGATGGAGCTTCCCAGCATACTTTAGCGAAGTATTACAACCAATTGATCTAATCGGCTGCGTCGTCTCCTTCGTCGGGAAATATAACAGATAGCCGCCAGAGCATATCCCTCACCGAATTCTCTTCATCATCATGGAGGTCGTCTTTAGCTTCGAGAAGGTTGTTACCCGCTCGAATGAACTCAGCTACGCTGTGACGGAACTCTGACATATCTTGTCTCCCTATCTGTGTATAGAGACTAGCCCAATAAAAGAGAAGAGGGTACTAGGTCATGTCTTAGGTGACCTAAAGTACCCGCGGTGCAAGAACTAGTGAGATTTGACACAAAAGTCGGCTTATTTAGACGGAAACCTCCGCACCACCTGCGCCACTTGGTTGCCACTTGTGTGGTTCGATCATCTAATGACAGCCGATAATGACAGCCGACTCAACTCTGTTTCTTAACTTAGAGTTTCTCCCCTCACGGATCGTCGTTTGATTGACGGATATGTCGTCCTTCCCTCGGACACTTCTTCTGGAAGACGTCTGAGTCGACACTAGGAGATTGCTCAGGCGTTTCTAGCGATTCCTCACCTCTTCCCTTGCGAGGATCCCATTAAACCAGCTCAGTCGGCGCGAATGACCGACGGACTTGCTCTTGCATTAGTCCAACCAACCTTAACCAAAGGAGCAATGCATGCTGTTTCACAGGGCGAATGCGATGCGGGCAATGTGTTTCATTGTTGGAGGACTTGCCGCGGCCACTCTCGCGCAGCCGTTGGAAGCTGTAGCGCAGGGCACTGGGCAGACACCGATCGACCCCAGCAGGCCGGTCGAACAGGGGACGACGGAGACCGCCCCATTCGAACAGGGGACATCCGGAACGGCTCCCACGACTCCGACACCACGCACCGATCAAGCGATCGCGGAACAACAACGACGAACTGAGCAAGAACGACGAGCTGATCAAGAACGCTTGGCTCGCGCTCAGCGCTATCGTGATGATCATCGGCATCATGGTGAAGCGTATGTCGCTGGATTTGGCGGCGTGACCTTCGGCAGCACGACGACCAATATGGAAGGACGAGGGTCGGCACTGGGCGCTTCGATCGACAATCCCAGCCTCGCCGATTCGGCCGTCTACGGCCTCAAAATCGGCTATTTTCATCCAGGCCGTCTGAACTGGCTCGGTTTGGAACTGGAAGGGTTCAATTCGACGCCTCACATGAAGGAAAGCGGTGGTCTGCCTGGTACCCATCTGCGGCTCACGACCCTGGGCTTCAATGTGATTGCACGAAAGAAGCTGGCATGCCGGGAGCGTGAAGATCGTCCGAGGTCCGACGTGCGAGATCGTCGTGCATCCGACGTGCGAGATGCCGACTATTGGGATGCCGATGACTATTCCGCTCTTCACGACAATGCTCGGTGTCCCATGCAGGTGTACGGAGGCGTTGGACTGGGTCTGTTCTTTGCCGAAACCTCAAACCAGTTCGGACGCGCTACAGACAACGCGCGGGCCGGCCTGAATGCGCTAGCGGGGATGAAGTATTTTTTTAACGAGCATATCGCCCTATTTGCCGAGTATAAATTCAATTATGTCGATCTGAAATTCGATCAAAATCAGGTTGTAGGAGGTCCAACAGCGGGCTTGAATGGGACCTATTTAATCAATCATGTGGTGGGGGGATTGGCATACCATTTCTAAGGTTTTTCACAAGGGAGGACAACGATGAAACGCTCAGAAACAGTGACAACTGTGGCTTTGGCGGGCATGGTGGTTATTGGAGGAGCCCTGCTGCTTGTACAGGCAGGCGGGGGCTCGGGTGGAGGCTCAGGCGGAGGCACTGGCGGAGGAACCGCTGGAGGAAGCGGCGGAAGTATGGGCAGTGGATCCGGTAGTGGTACAGCGGGCGGGTCGAGCTCAGGGTCTGGCTCCGGAATGTCGGGCGGCAGCTCAGGTGGATCGTCAGGGATGAGTGGCAGCAGTTCAGGCAGTTCTCAAAGTCGAAGCAGCGGATCCGGTAGCACCAGCTCGGGAAAAGGTAGCGGAGGATCGACCGGTTCTGGCACCGGCAGCAGCGGGATGGGATCTGGAAAGTAAAGCATTACACGAATTGCAGGAGTTTAATGGAGTAACCAATGTCCCACCTGCCTCGAGTTCTCCTCCTCTTGGAGAACCTGCTGCGCAGAGAGCGCCGGTTCCTATGACCGGCGCTACCCGCTTTATAACGGTATTTGATGCCTATGATGCTCGAAAATAAATGACCAGAAAAGGGGAAATACAAATGTCTCGACCACGTATAGCTGCGGCGCTTTTCGGCGTATTTATGATGACCGTTGTTTCCAGTTGCAATCGTGATCAGGATAAGACGACTCCTGTCGGCCAACAACCTCAGGGCGAAAGCACTGCCCAAGATTACCCATCGACTCGGAACATGGAACAGCCGAATCCTTCTGTAGGAGGAAACAACAGCGCCACGAATAAACAGGCTCCTCCCGCTGCCAACCAATCGCCTCCAGCCACTTCCTCCTCGCGATAGGGCAATTAAGGATGAAAAACACCAACCTGGTGGCCAACCAGCCTGAAACACCTTGATCCACCATACAGCAAATCCTTTTTCTCCCAGTGGTATATGCCTTAAAAGAGGCCCTGCCCATCATGGAGGGGCGTCGAACCCCAGGTGGGGGGCGGATGTTATTAGGGTGTTAGCTTTTGAAACAATCGAGGGTGAAACGAGGCGAAGTGCACGAAATGAACTGAATGGTAAAGTGGTGAACCTCTAGGTATGAAAGGGAGATTGCCCAATCATCAAGGACTTGAGCAACCCCTGTCACTGATTCGCAAACCGCAGGTCGCCCGGCATGCGAGTTCTTAGGCCTTCCTACTATGCTGCCGCAGACCAGGCCAATGGCGGGTCAGCCTATTACCCCCGTCTTAACCAAGTCTCCCTTGTGCTGTCGTAAACCGTGGAGTATGATGACTTCGCTCGGATCGGCAACCTCGATCGCAGTTCGGACTGCGAACCTCAGTAGCAGACACTCCTCGGAAGTTGTCCCTCCATTGTTGGTGCCTCTGGACGCAAAGGCGCACTGACCGGTACCGCTTCTCGTAGTGAGCTTGCGCCGTTCTGATCGGCTCACCTTATGAGATTTGGCGCAGGTCAACGGAAAGGACCAGCGCCATGGACGCGTCTTCGCTTCTCCAGCGCAACCATCTGCTCTCTCTTTTAAAGCCTGAGGTTCAGCAACGGTTACTGCCACTGCTGACGCTTGTTACCATACCAATCGGGCAATTTTGCTCTGAGTCCAATCGGCCGATTTCGACGGTGTACTTCCCACTGTCTTTTGTCGCGTCCAGTCTCAGAACCACGGAAGATGGCATCACATTGGAAATGGCTACCATTGGCAATGAAGGATTCGTGGGGTTGCCGCTGCTTTTGGGAACCCAACATGAGCTCTTGGATTGCATTGCGCAAATCGACGGTGAAGCACTCAGCATGTCAGCGTTGGACTTCATTAACTTCGTAGAGGATGAAACGACCGGCTTGCGAAACATTCTGCTCCTGTACACGCAGGCGACACTCACTCAAGTAATTCAGAATGCGGCTTGTAACCGATCGCATAGTATTGAACAGCGTTGTGCCCGCTGGATACTGATGACTCAAGATCGAGCACAGCGGGAGGCATTCATGCTGGGGCATCATTTTGTCTCTTATTTGCTCGCTGTCCCTGAGGACAGGGTTACAAGCGCCATGGCTGTGTTAACGAGAGCCAATCTAGCCAGTTACATCGGTAACATGATTCACGTGTTGGATCGCCGGCGTCTTGAAGAGGCCAGCTGCAGCTGCTATGACATTGTCAAGCGCGAATACGACCGACTTTTAGGTAGCGTCTGAGGGAGCATCTCTGACTCCATCTTGTTTGGTGCCAACGGGGTGCCCAACCAGCCTGAAACACCTTAATCCACCATGCAGCGATCCTTTTTCTCTCGGTGGTGCATGCCTTAAAAGAGTCCCGGCGGCGATTTCTAGGAAATTCAAATCGCATCTGTGCGCCACCTACGCTTTCTAACACGGGCTGTTTTGGAATCACAACTGGAGGATGGTGAACTTCAAAACCGATCGACTCGAACCCACGGGAAGGATCTCATTACAAATTCTAAAATATCATCCTTCGTCACCTCAAACGCTTGGCAAAACGGGCACACATCTCGGACGCTGCTTTTAAGGCCATTGCAATATGAGCAACGAGACGAGGAAGAACTAAAAATCTCCTCGATAGGAACGGATTCCCTGATGAGAGGCTCCGTATAAATAACCCATGACGGATTCGAAGACAGCACAAGTGGTTCAGGCTCGACGGCGCGTTTTCCCGTCATGCGAGGACGTTTATCAATCCTTGCATCATAGTGTTTTCTCTTATCGGGATCGGATAAGACTTCATACGCCTGCTGGATTCCTTGAAACTTTTCCTTGCTCTGTACGCCAGCCAGATCAGGATGGCACTGCTTTGCTAACCGCCGGTAAGCAGTGTGAATGCCTTCCACATCTTCTGTCCGTTCCACTCCTAAGATCTTATAGTAATCATCCCGGCTCACATATGCCTCCAGGTCCGAACCACTAGAGCAACTACACGATAAAGTTTATCATGCCAAACTCGTCGAGGACTATCCTAGGTCACCTGGACTTCAATCGATTTAGGCCGGGCTTTTTCCGATTTTGGTAGGCGCACGGTCAGTAACCCATTCTTAAAGTCAGCAGTGACCCTCTCTGGGTCTACGGCCTCAGGCACCGTAAAGCTTCGAGCGAAGTGTCCATACGCACGCTCGATCTTGTGGTATCGCTTCCCTTTCTCTTCTTTTTCCTGTTCCCGGTGTCCAGAGATCAGCAGCACGCCGTTTTCGACTGACAATTTGACATCATTCTTCTCCACTCCTGGAAGCTCTGCTCGGATTTGAAACTCCTCGTTTGTTTCCATCACATCTACAGCTGGTGCCCAATCAACCAAGGCCATGGCTTCATCGCGTCCTGCACTTGGTGTATCACGGCCAGCCAGAAGGCGATCGATCCGGTCGGACATGTGTTGAAGATCGCGAAGACTATCGCGGCTGATCGGTCGAATAAACTCCACGGGATACCTCCTTTGTTAAGGGTAGGGTTGGCAAACGAGACACGTAATTATTGCTGTTAGATTGTCAAGGGCTTCTGCCGAGCTTTGCCGGTCTGAGAACATGCTGCTCCGTGGTTGCTTTCGGAGGATCGAGCTCATGCTTCATCAGGTTCCAAGTCTTGAGTCGGCGAAGCCACCGACCGTTTTTGAAACTCTGATCAACTTCCCGCTGAGGTCCTTAGCGCTCCGCATTAATTGACAGAAAGATGGTTGACTTGCCTCGGTTCAACAGGAGCAGGACCGGTGCCTTCGAACTGAGCTGGCTTGTCAGCCGCTCAAAGTCTTTCGTATTCTTGACGGGGTTTCGATTTATTTCCTGAATGATGTCGCCCACACGCAACCCCGCATGTTCGGCCGGACTGTCCGGATCGATACGAGTGATGACGACGCCGGCGCGGGTCTTTGATCGTCCGAATTCTCCGGCGGAAGCGTTCTCGACGGTCAGACCTGCAAGTGCATGATCACCCTTACTGCTCTTCCCATCTTGCGAACGGGCGGTTGTGAACTCCTTCGGCAGCTCGCCCACGCTCAGCTTGAAATCATGCTTTTTATTGTCCCGAAGGACTGAAACGGTCACAGTCGTCCCGGGTGCTGTTTCCGCCACCAACGACCGAAGCTGACCAGGATCCCGCACGTTGGTCCCGTTATACGCCTTGATGATGTCTCCTCGCTCCAACTTTGCTTTTGAAGCGGGGCTGTCGTCGATTACGTCGGCGACCAGAGCACCGGTGGTCTCGTCGGCGCCGAACTCTTTTGCGAGGTCAGCCGTGACTTCTTGAATCGATACACCAATCCACCCTCGCACAACTTTGCCGTGCTTAATGAGATTTTGCATGACATGCTTCGCCATATTGCTCGGTACGGCAAAGCCAATGCCCATGTAGCCGCCACTTTGGCTAAAGATCGCCGTATTAATGCCGATTAGTTCTCCTTTTAGGTTGACCAGTGCACCGCCTGAATTGCCCGGGTTAATGGCGGCATCTGTTTGGATAAAATCTTCATAGTCAACGATGCCTACGTTCGCCCGGCCGACCGCGCTTATGATGCCCATTGTCACTTTCCAGCACAGTGGGATCCGAAGCTTGGAATTCACGTGACTTGAAGTCGCGGC
>JADMIO010647647.1_pt1 | contig 11895 bp, 7 predicted proteins | sample 8958161 | NCBI WGS metagenome assembly JADMIO01 (sample SAMN16585339, study PRJNA669376) | soil metagenome | isolation source: Crop rotation soil | place: USA: Cullars Rotation, Alabama | collected 2011
AGGCAGCCGAACGCGCCGCAGCCGGCCTGTGGCGGCGCGACCCGACCGTCTGGAGCGTCGATCCGGCGGTGCAGCGGACGATCGCCAATCGCCTCGGATGGCTGGATTCTCCCGCCTTGATGGCGGAGACCCTCCCTCGGCTTGCCGCGTTTGCCTCGTCGATCCGGCAGGAAGGATTCACCGACGTCGTGCTGCTCGGCATGGGCGGATCGAGTCTCGCACCAGAAGTGTTGCGCGCGGTGCTCGGCATCGCGCCCGACTGGCCCCGCCTTCACATGCTCGACTCGACCGATCCCGCATCCGTTCGCGCCGTCGCGACGCAACCGGCGCGGACGCTCTACATCCTCGCCAGCAAATCCGGTACGACGATCGAACCCAATTCGCTCGCCGCGCATTTCCGGCACGAGCTCGAGCGGTGCGTGGCGCACTGGAACGATCACTTCGTTGCCATCACCGACGAAGGGACCGAGCTCGAACGCCGCGCCCGAAGCGAGCGGTTTCGCGACGTGTTCATCAACCCCTCCGATATCGGCGGGCGCTATTCGGCCATGTCGTTTTTCGGACTCGTCCCCGCGGCGTTGATGGGACAGAATCTCGCGGCACTCGTGGGATGGGCCCTGGCCATGTTGTCCGCGGGCGAACCGGGAGTGGGCAGCGCGGCGACCAATCCGGCCGCCGCCCTCGGCCTCGCGATTGGTGGCGCGGCGCTGGCCGGCCGCGACAAGCTCACCCTGGTGCTTCCCGGGGCACTCGAACCGTTTGGACTCTGGGTCGAGCAGCTCGTGGCCGAAAGCACTGGCAAGCATGGGAAAGGCGTGATTCCCATTGCGGGCGAACCACTGGGCCAGCCGGATGATTACGGATCGGATCGTTTTTTCGTCCGCCTGCGACTCCACGGCTCGTACGCCGAAGAGATGCGCGACACCGATATCCGCGATTTGAAAGCCGGCGGCGCACCGCTTGCCGAAATCGATCTGGCGGAACCGACCGCGCTCGGAGCCGAGTTCGTCCGGTGGGAGGTCGCGACGGCGATCGCCGGCGCAATGCTCGAGATCAATCCCTTCGACGAACCGAACGTTCAGCAGGCGAAGGATGCCACCCGGGTTCTGCTCGACGGGTACAACTCAACCGGGAAACTGGCCGTGCCGGTACCGGATCGGATCAATGCGGATCGGATCACGCTGACGTTGTCCGCTGCCGCACGCGCCGCACTCGACGGCCGGCCGCCCGAGTCTTTCCTCACACTGCTTCACGAAGGCGATTACTTTGGCCTGCTCGCGTACCTCGGTCCGGACCCGTCCCATGACGAGCTCGCGACGCCCCGCCGCCGCCGGGGGGCCGAGCTCGCCGCGAAGCTGCGCGCGCTGCGTGTCGCGGTCCGTGACCGCACGCGGGCGGCGACGATGTTCGGCTACGGCCCGCGTTATCTGCATTCGACCGGGCAGCTCCACAAGGGCGGGCCGAATACCGGCGTGTTCCTGCTGATTACGGCAGCGCCGCGAGAGGATCTTCCGATTCCGGGAAAGCCGTTTTCGTTCGGCACCCTCGAGCTCGCGCAGGCCGTTGGCGACTTCGCGTCGCTCGACGCCACCGGCCGTCGCGCGCTGCACGTGCATCTGCCGGCGCCGGACCTGGCGCTCCTCGATCGGACAACGGAGCGCTTATTGGATCGGTTGCCGATTCCCACGTAGCGTCCGGCCTTGCCGGACCTATCCGCCCGAGGACATAACGATGCAGCTGGGGTTTGTCGGTCTCGGAAAAATGGGGTTGAACATGGTCCGGCGGCTCGTGGCGGGTGGCCACGAGATCGTCGGCTACGACCGTGATGCGGCCGCCACGGCTCTCGCCGCGTCGGCCGGCGCCCGAGGCGTCGCCACCTTGAAGGCGCTCGTCGAGGGGCTCGCTCCACCGCGCGCCGTCTGGGTGATGGTGCCCGCGGGCGGGCCTACGGAATCGACCATTTCCGCTCTGGCAGACATCCTGTCGCCGAACGACGTCATCATCGACGGCGGCAACACGAACTTCCACGACGACGTCAGGCGCGCCGAGGCGCTCGGGGCGAAGGATCTGCACTACGTCGACGCCGGCACGAGCGGCGGCATCTGGGGCCTCAAGGAGGGCTACTGCCTGATGGTCGGAGGCGAAGAGGACGTCTGCATGCACCTCGAGCCCGTGTTCCTGACGCTCGCCCCCGAGAACGGCTACCTGCGTGTCGGCGGCCACGGCGCCGGCCACTACGTAAAGATGATCCATAACGGGATCGAGTACGGGCTGATGCAGGCCTACGCCGAGGGCTTCGAGTTGATGCACGCGAGCGACTACCGCCTCGACGTCGGCGCCATCGCCTCGCTCTGGAACCACGGCAGCGTCGTCAGGTCGTGGCTTCTCGAGCTTGCCGCGCGCGCGCTGGCTGAGAATCCGCAACTCACCGGCATCGAGGCGTACGTGGAAGACTCGGGCGAAGGGCGATGGACGCTGCACGAGGGGATCGATAGGGCTGTCGCGCTTCCCGTGCTGACCGCTGCGTTGTTCACCCGATTCAGATCGCGCGATACGAATCCATATTCGGAACGCCTCCTTGCGGCGCTGCGCAACCAGTTCGGCGGCCACGCCGTCAAGAAGCACGATGCCTGATCGCGACGTGAGCGCGCCGGGCGAATCGTTGTTCGAACGTCTGGCGGCGGGCACGACGGCGGCGTCGGTCCCTGTCGACCCCGCCACGCTCGTCATTTTCGGCGGCTCCGGCGACCTCGCCCACCGAAAGCTGCTGCCCGCCCTTTACAACCTGCATCTCGACGCCCTGCTGCCGCCGCGGATGGCGATCGTCTCGGTCGGGCGGCCAGTCATGTCCGACGACAAGTATCGCGAATTCGCGAAAGACGGCGTCTCGCACTTCTCGCGCCGGCCGATCGACGAGGCCGCCTGGAAGACCTTCGCCGAATCGCTCTTTTCCGTGAGCGGATCGCTCGAGGATCCGGCGGTATTTTCCGCGCTCGGTTCGAGGCTCGACATCATCGAACACGAGCGTGGCCTGCCGGGCAATCGGATCTATTACATGGCCGTTCCACCGACGCTCTTCGAGCCCATCGTCGACCAGCTCGCACACGCCCGCTTCATCGGGCCTTCCTCGGGGAAGCAATTCTCGCGCGTGATCGTCGAAAAGCCGATCGGCCGCGATTTGAACAGCGCTAAAGAGATCAACGACTCCATTGCGAAAGCGTTCGACGAGCAGCAGATCTACCGCATCGATCACTACCTCGGGAAGGAAACCGTCCAGAACATTCTCGTCCTGCGCTTCGCCAACGCGATCTTCGAGCCGCTGTTCAACCAGAAGTACGTCGACCATGTGCAGATTACCGTGGCCGAAGAGGAAGGCGTCGGCACGCGCGCCTCATACTACGAACAGGCCGGCGCGTTGCGCGACATGGTGCAGAACCACATGCTTCAGCTGCTGGCGCTCGTCGGAATGGAGCCGCCCCACTCGCTCGACGCCGATTCTGTCCGCAACGAGAAGCTCGAGTTGCTCCAGGCCCTGCGGCCGATCCAGGGCGAGACCGTGGACGCCCAGACCGTGCGCGCGCAGTACGCGGCAGGATTCGTTCACGGCGAGGCCGCGCCCGGATACCGCGACGAGCCGAAAGTCAGCAAGACCTCCCGGACTGAGACCTTCGTGGCGCTGCAGCTGTTCATCGACAACTGGCGCTGGGCGGGCGTGCCGTTCTTTCTCCGCACGGGCAAACGCCTGCCCAAGCGCGCGAGCGAAATCAGCGTGCAGCTGAAAGAGGTCCCGCCGATCCTCTTCAACCGCGACCGCTCCGCAGCGCTCGATCCGAACGTTCTGGCCATTCGCATTCAGCCCGACGAAGGGTTCGCGCTCGGCATCAACTCGAAAATTCCGGGACCGCATGTCCGCGTTTACCCGGTGAAGATGGATTTCCGGTACAGCAGCACGTTCGGGGCAAGCTCGCCGGAGGCCTACGAGCGCCTGCTGCTCGACGTGATGGCCGGCGATCCGACGTTGTTCATGCGTCGCGACATGGTGGAAACCGCGTGGCGTTGGATCATGCCGATCCTCGACCGTTGGGATGAGCGGGCAACAGACCCATTGCCGACCTATCCGGCCAGCGAGTGGGGACCACCGGAAGCAGATCGCCTGATAGAGGCGACCGGACGGCAATGGCGAGCGCTGTAGAGTTCTCGAACCGCGTCTGGCGAGCCTCCGCAGCTGGAAGCATCGATGACGACCTCGCCGCTTTGTGGCGCGAGGTCGCGCGCGAGGCGCCGGTTTCGCGCGCGGTCATGTCGAACCTCGTCGTGTTCTGCAGGCGGGCGGCAACCGACGATGTGGATCTTACGTCGCCGCCTGCCGGCATTCCTCTCGACGAGGTAGCGGGCAGCCACCCGGCGCGTGTCGTTCTGCTCTATCACGATCCAGACACGCACGCCGGCTCCGCAGCCGGAGCTGTACTCGCCGCGCAGGTCGGGGTCCTCGCGTTTGGACCCGCCGATGCGCGCTACGGGGTGGAACACATCGTCATTCAATCCGTCTGCACCGAAGACGCGCTCCCCTCGATCGTCCGGCCGCTGATGCTTGGCGACGTCCCCACGTCCGTCTGGTGGACGGACGATGTGGTCGGAACGCGTCCCGTCGCGCCGCTCGTCACGATGGGCCGGCAGCTGCTGTACGACAGCCGGCGATGGCACGACTTCCCTTCCGCCGTGCAGGCGTTGGCGCCGCTTCTCGCGGCACAGTTCGCGCCTGATTTCGCGGACATCAACTGGCGTCGGCTGTTGCCCGTCCGCCAGGCCATCGTTCACGCCGTCGCTTCCAGCAAGAGATCGAAGGAGCCGCGCCTCGCCGCCGTCCGCATCCGTCATCGCCCTGGCGAAGCCGCGTTGGCGTGGTTGTTGGCAGGCTGGCTGCAGGATGCAGGACGACTCGGTTCGGACCGGCCGATCGCCGTCGGCGAGGATGCGGCTCTCGGCAATGATCTGCTGACGGCAGTCTTCGACGATGGACTTCAGGTCCGCTTCGATGCCGGTCGAGTCAGCGTCGACGATCGGCTCGGGCCCGCGCCGTTTACAGTGCCGGTACCGCGCGAGTCCGAAGGCGAAGCGGTGGCGGCCGAACTGCGTGCCCTCACCCACGACAAATCGCTTCGACATGCGCTGAGCGCGCTCGTTGCGCGTTTTGGCAAAGTCTGAGGGCGCCGCGTTTGCCTTATACTCCCGGCGTGTCGTCTTCGTTGCCGCAGACCGTGCTGGCGCGGGCCGGCGCCGCACTCGAGCGCGGACGTGGCGCCGACGCTGCGCAGATCCTCGCGCCGGTGCTCAGGTCATCCACGCTGACTCGCGACGAGGAACTGGCGCTCCGGTCAACGCTCGCCGAAGCCTGGCTTCTTCAGGACGATCTCGAGCAGGCGGGGACCGCGCTCGGCCGCCCACCGGACACGTTCAGGGAAACCGTTCCGCCCGGACGCCTTTCGACGTTGTGGCGGCTCCACGGACGGCTGGCGTACGTGCGCGGCGATCAATCACGCGCGATCGCCCTGCAGGGCCGCGCGCTCAAACAAGCGGAGCTCGCCCACGATTCGCGCAGCATCGGCCTGGCGCACTACGAGCTCGGCCAGTGCTACCGCCACGTCGGCGACGCCGCCACTGTCCGCGAGCACATCACGAAGGCGGCATCGGCGCTCCATGCGGCCGGCGATCGCCGTCATCTGGCGCTCGTCCACTCCCTCTCGGGCGTCTCGCTCGCCGAGCTCGGTCGCTACGACGAAGCGATGGCGGCGCTTCGCCAGGCCGAGCGCCTCGCGACGCTCGTCCACGCCGACGACCTGCTCGCCACGGTGTGCGGCAATCAGGCCAGCGTGATGATGCTGCAGCACCGGTACGAGCAGGCGCTCGCGCTGGCAGAACGCAGCGTGTCTCTCCACGAGGAACATGGCTCGGGGCATGGGCTTGCCGTGGGTCTCGGCACGCTCGGCCAGATCTGCGTCCGCCTCGGGAACCTGACGCGCGCCGAAGAGGCGCTTCATCGCGCCCTCGACGTCCGCAGCCCGATCCAGTTCCACGAGACCACCGGTGCCGTGTTCGACACGCTGGCGCAGATTCATCTGATACGCGGCCAGTACGAAACGGCGAGCGAGTTTCTGACGCGCGCGGCCGACGCATACGGCGGGTATGGCCGCGAAACGAGCCGCTGGTACGAGTGGTCGATTCGTGTGCTCGGCGCGCGCCTGGCGCTCCGCCGGGGAGCGCTGGACGAAGCGGTGTCGCTCGCCGACGAGATTCTTCAGGCGGGCGCGCCGCCGGTGGATGCGCTGCAGGCGACGCTCATCGCCGCCGAGGCGCTCACGGCCGCCGGCGACCCAGCGGGGGCGGAGCAGCGACTGAATGTGGCCGCCAACGCCCTCGATCCGAAGGTGGCGCCCGCGGCGTGGGGCGAATACCTGCGTTTGCGCGGCGCGCTGCACGCGCGAAACGGGCATGCAGGGGACGCGTACCACGATGTCGCGCAGAGTGCGACGCTGCTCGATCTGCTGGGCGAGCGCTACCAGGCCGCACTCAGCCATCTCGCCCTGGGCCGCCTCGTCGCCGTCTCCGGCGCGCGCTCCATGGCCGAGCGTCATCTCACGACGGCGCTCGGGATCTTCGAACAGCTGGGCGCCGAACGGGATATTCGCGACACGCATGACGCCCAGGCGCTCCTCACAAAGGGCGGCACAGGGGAATACGTCATCTCGCCCGCCGACGCCGACGATGCAATCGTGAGACGGATTGTGGACGCGGCGGCGCTTCCAGAACTCCTCGGCCGCGAGACCGCCGCGGCGCTGCTCGAAACGGTGGCCGCCGACAGCGTCGTGTTATTCGTACAGCAGGCGGACAACGACGTCCGTGTGATCGCCTTCGCCGGATGCGACGCCGACAGCGCCCGCACGCTCGCGCGTTCGGCGCTGCACGGGCATCCTTACGGGCGCGGATCGTTCGTGCTGGAGCCGCTCGGACGCGATCCGGACGGATTGCGCTTCGTGCTGGTCGCGTCGGCGCAGCCGCTGGGCCACCCCGTCCTGAGACGGCTGCGCATGATTGCCGCCGTTGCCCAGCAGGGATTTTCGTTGTGCGCCGCGCGGGATACATCGGCCCGTCCTGCCGGGCAGGCGGTCGATCCCTCCCTCGAGCCGCTCCTTCCCGGCTTCCTGTCGGCCAGTGCCGCGATGACCCGGGTCGTGACGCAGATTCAGCGGCTCCAGGGTAACGATCTGACCGTGCTGATCACCGGCGAGAGCGGCACGGGCAAGGAGCTCGTTGCGCGCGCCATTCACGTCGGTTCGCTTCGAAGCGCCGCGATGTTTCTCCCCTACAACTGCACGACGACCGGTCGCGACCTGGCCGATAGTCAGCTGTTCGGCCACCGTCGCGGCGCGTTCACGGGCGCCGTCTCCGATCAGCCCGGCCTGGTGCGATCGGCCGCGGGCGGCACGTTGTTTCTCGACGAGATCGGCGATCTGCCGCTGGACGTTCAGCCGAAGCTGCTCCGCTTCCTCGAACAGCACGAAATCATGCCGATCGGCGAAACGCATCCACAGCGCGTGGACGTGCGCGTGCTTGCCGCAACCAACGCGGATCTCGAGCAGCGGGTGGCGGAAGGCAAATTCCGCGAAGATCTGTACTACCGCCTCGCCGTCATTCGCATCCACGTCCCGCCGCTGCGCGAACGCCGTGAGGAGATACCGCACCTGAGCACGTACTTCCTGCGAGAGGCGTCGGAACGTTTGGGAAAGCCGGACATCCTCCTGAGTTCGGAGACGCTCGACACGTTCTCGCAGTTCTGGTGGCCGGGCAATGTGCGACAGCTCAAAAACGAGATTCAGCGAGCCGTGGCGCTTGCCCCGCCGGGCGGCACGATCGAGCCGTCGCATCTGTCGCCGGAAATCGGAAGCGCCGAGCTCCCCGCGGGACTCCCCTCCGATCGCACGGCGGCTCGCAGCGGCAGCGCCAGCCTCGCGTCCGCCGTCGAACAAGTGGAGCGCGACATGATTCAAACGGCGCTCGACCGATCGCGGGGCAACATCTCGGAAACCGCGCGCCTGCTTGGCCTCACCCGGCGCGGGCTGTATCTGAAACTTCGACGGCTTGGCCTCGACGCCCGTACGGAAGTAGACACCCACTAGTCGGGCCTGATTTCGTTGCGAACGAACGTCTGTACGCTTCTTACGGACAGCGTCGCTGCGACCGATTAACATATCGTTTGAGTTATGCCCTGGAGGTGTCCCGCCTGCAGCACGCCGATTCGACATAACGAGTTTGAGCCAAAACCCCAGGCCCGCACGCCTTATCGCTGCCACATCTGCCGCCTCGAACTGGTAGTCGACGAGGCGACCGACAAGCTTGTCGTGGCGCCCATCCGGACGGATCCCAAGCACCCATCAGGGCCCCCGCAGAAGCAGTCCTGACGCTCGCCGATCCTCCCTTTCAACAGCTACCTAGTCTGGATACTGAATACTCAGTTACCATGTATAGTGGATACTTAGTATCGCCTTTGCACAGATTATTCGCGCCTGAAGAGTCTCCGTATATTGCTGTCATATAACGACTTGATTCCATAGGGCCAAGAAATGGTCCTCTCCTTTTTGCAACGGCGTGAAGCTTGATACACATCTCAGCGTCAAGCGGTTAGTTGTCTTACAGGGGGAAACCGTGAAGCAAAGCTGGAACGACCCATCGACGTCGCAGCGCCCCGCGATGCAGCGGATGGCCGAGCGCCGTGCAGTCGCATTCCCGGCGAGGCTGACCTGGAAAGATCAACGCGGCGCCACGCGATTTGCCAGCGTCGTGATGCGCAACGTGAGCGACTTCGGCGTCTACGTCGAGTGCCATTCCATCGTTTCAATTCCCCTGTACCGGCTCGTGCAGTTTCAGCTCGAACGCGAAGCCAGGGAATCGGACGCGGTGCCCGAGACGCTCAAGCAAGGCCGCGTGTGGTCGGCGGTGTACCGCGTTTCGGCGCCCACGCCGGCCGGCAAGCCGCAAGGGCTCGCGCTGCGGCTGATGGTCGATCCGAAGCGTCGTCCGGCCCAAATCGAAGCCGCGCGCGCCACCGCGTAAGCCGACGACTCGCTTCACGGCTCGCGCGAGCGGCGCACGCCGACGACTCCCATGGCCGCAAGCAGGACGAAGAGCACGAACGCGGCGAGCCCGACGCCTCCAATCAAGCGCTCCAGCGTGTTCCAGCTATACGCAAACAGGTAGCCGGCCGTCGCCACCGCGATCGACCAGACGATGGCGCCGGTCGCGTTATAAAAAATGAATGTCGGCCACCGCAAGCCGCTTGCACCCGCGAGGATGGCCCCCACGACCCGCAAACCGGTCACGAACCGCGCGATGAACACCGTTCGCGGGCCGTAGCGGAGAAAGAATCGGTCGAAGTCGGCCAGCCGGCCCGCGCTCAGCCCCAGTCTGGGCCCGTACCGCACGGCAAGCGATCGTCCCCCGTGGCGCCCGATGAAAAATCCGAAGTTGTCACCGAGTATCGCTCCCGCGATCGCGGCCGCGACCACCCACGCGAGCGACAGCCGGCCGAACTGCGCCAGCGCCGCCCCGGCGAGCAGCATCGTTTCCCCCGGGACGGGGACCCCCGCGTTTTCCAGCATCACGCCGAGAAATACGACGGCATATCCATAGCGCGCAAAGAGATCGAGCAGCCATTCGGGCACCGAAACGCTCCCGGGTGATTATCATTTGTGTTGCATAATCATGGCTATGTGGCTCATCAGACGCACGCTGATCGTCGGCCTCGTCGCGGCCGCTCTCTCCGTCCATCCGGTTGCCGAGGAAGGCATGTGGACGTTCGACCACCCGCCGACGGCTGCCATCCAGCAGCGATACGGCTTCACCGTCACGCCGGAGTGGCTGGATCATCTGCGCCTGGCGAGCGTCCGGTTCAACGACGGCGGATCGGGATCGTTCGTGTCGGCCGATGGGCTCGTCCTCACGAACCACCACGTGGCGCTCGGACAGCTTCAGAAGCTGTCGACCGAGCAGAAGAATTACGTGGCGGATGGATTCGCGGCCCCCTCGCGCGGCGACGAGATGAAGGCGACCGACCTCGAACTGAACGTGTTGATGTCGTACGAGGAAGTCACGCCCCGCGTCGTCGCCGCGGCGCAGCGTGCCAGCGGCGCGCAGGCCGCGCTCGACGCGCGCAGGGCCGAGATCGCAGCGATCGAGAAAGAAAGCCTCGATCGGACCGGTCTGCGCTCGGACGTCGTCACTCTGTATCAAGGCGCTCAGTACTGGATCTATCGCTATAAGAAGTACACCGATGTCCGCCTCGTCTTCGCGCCCGAGCAGCAGATGGCGTTTTTTGGCGGCGATCCCGACAACTTCACGTATCCGCGCTACGACCTGGACTTTGCGATCTTCCGTGTGTACGACAACGGCGCGCCGGTGCATCCCGAGCACTATCTGAAATGGAACGCCAGGGGCGCCGCCGAGGACGAGGTCGTGTTCGTCACCGGCCATCCTGGCTCGACCGATCGGAACGACACGGTTGCCGAGCTCGAAACGCTCCGCGACGTCATCTATCCGGCCAACATCCAGGTCGTGAAACGGCGGATCGGCGTGCTGCGTCAGTTCGCGTCGGCCGGGAACGAGCAGGCGCGTCAAGCGGCCGACATCACGTTCAGCCTCGAGAACGCCATCAAGGCCTACACGGGCGAATACACGGGGCTGCTCGATCAGAGGATCATGGCCAAGAAGTCGGCTGATGAACGCGCCCTGCGCGATGCGGTCGGCCGCAATCCCGAGTGGCAAAAGGCCTACGGGTCGGCGTGGGACGACATCGCACGCGCCGAGGGCGCCAATCGCCGTCTGTATAAACAGCAGCGCTTCGGGCAGGTCCGCGGTTCCGGCTTTGCGGGCATCGGCCTGGCGATTGTGCGGTACGTCACGGAGGTGAAGAAACCCGACGGCCAGCGCCTGAACGGCTATCACGAGGCGCAGCTGCCCTCACTGCAGTTTTCGCTCCTCTCCCCTGCCCCCGTGTATCCGGCGCTCGAGGAAGCGTTGTTTGCCGATGCGATGCAGGAATCGCTCGAGGAGCTGGGCGCCGACAACGCCTTCGTGAAGGCCGTCCTCGCCGGGCGCACGCCGAAAGCTGCCGCGGCCGCCATCGTGGGCGGCACCAAGCTCGCCGATCCAGCCGTTCGCAAGCAGTTGCTCGATGGTGGCGAGACGGCAGTCAGGCAGTCGACCGATCCGCTGATCGTGATGTCGCGCGCCATCGATCCCATCCTGCGCGACATCAACAAGACGGTGGAGACCCAGGTGACCAGCGTGGAAACCGCGGCGCGTCAGAAGATCGGCCAGGCGCGCTTCGCCGTGTACGGCACTTCCGTTTATCCCGACGCGACGTTCACCCTGCGCTTGTCGTACGGCAAGGCCAGCGGGTATCCGATGAACGGCACACGCGCGCCCTACAAGACGACGTTTGCGGGGCTGTTCGATCGATCCGCCGGTTTTGACGGGAAGCCGCCCTTCGACCTCGTGCCGCGCTTCAAGGACGCGCGATCGAAGATCGATCTCTCGACGCCGCTCGATTTCGTGTCCACCAACGACATCATCGGCGGCAACTCCGGATCGCCGGTGGTCAACAAGGCGGGCGAGCTGGTGGGACTTATCTTTGACGGGAACATCGAGAGCCTCGTCGGCCGTTTCGTCTACGACGACACGTCCAACCGCGCTGTCGCGGTGCACAGCGGGGCGATCGTGCACGCCCTGCGCGCCGTATACGGCGCGACAGCCTTGGCTAACGAGCTCGATCCGCCACGGTGATACGAAGCCCTGAGCCTTAAGCCCTAAGCCCTTTTCAGTTTGGCAACGCCCAATCCGTCA
>JADMIO010803757.1_pt1 | contig 11895 bp, 10 predicted proteins | sample 8958161 | NCBI WGS metagenome assembly JADMIO01 (sample SAMN16585339, study PRJNA669376) | soil metagenome | isolation source: Crop rotation soil | place: USA: Cullars Rotation, Alabama | collected 2011
CTTTCCCGGGCGCCGCCCAGTGACGGCGCGCGAACAGCGAGCGGCGCGCGACCCAGACGGCGAGCGGCGTGAACGCGGCCCAGATCGTCGAGGACAGCAGGCTCTGCGCGAGCGCCTCCCAGACACCGAACTCGAGCCGGTGCAGCTGGAACGGGTCGCTGAAGTAGCGGTCGGCGGCGCGGAAGAGTCCGACGAGCGTCCACACCCCGAGGACGACCGCGGCGGTGCCCCACCTCGAGCGGCTCCTGCGCGCGAACCAGCCGGTCTTCACGCGCGGGCCTCCGCGACGAAGCGCGACCCGGCCTCCTCGGTGAAGGGCATGGTCAGCGCCACGGCGTGCCCGGCCTCCTGCTCCTCGACGTCGACGGAGTGCGCGCCGGGGTAGAGCAGCTCCATCCGCCGGCGCGCCTTGAGGACGAAGGTCGAGTCGAGCGGCCGGTCCTCGCGCCGCGAGGCGCCGTCGGCGCCGCGCTCGGCGACGCGCAGCGTCAGTGTCTCGCCGCGGGTCTCGGACCTCACCTCGACCCGCGACCGCCCGTCGCGCCGCTCGACTCCGTTCGCGACGGCGCTCTCGATCAGGGGCATGAGCACGAGGCTCGGGACCGCGGCGGGGAGCGTCTCGGGAGCGATCGCGAACTCGAACTCGAGCCGGTCGCGCAGGCGCGCCCGCTCGATCTGGAGGTAGACGCGGATCGTGTCGAGCTCGCTCTTCAGCGTGACGAGCTTCTTCGCGTCGTCGTAGAGCGCGATGCGGAGGACGTCGCCGAGCTGGACGACGACGCGCGCGGCGGCGGGCGGGTCGGTGCGGATGAGCGGGTGCAGCGCGCCCAGCGTGTTGAAGAGAAACGAGGGATGGAGACGCAGCTTCAGCGCCTCGAGCTGCGTCTGCACGAGGTCGCGCTCGAGCTCGGACGCCTGGATCTCCTGCTGGCGATAGGTGCGGTAGTCGTCGATCACCCACGTCACGCCGACGATCGCGAAGCAGGTCGCCAGGCGCGCCGCGCCGCCGAAAGCCAGGGTCGCGAGGAACATCGACAGGAACTCGCGCCCGCCCTCTCCGGGGTCGAGGACGTGCCAGAACAGGTTCGTGAGGAGCAGGTGGACGAGCGCGGCCGCGGCCGCCGCGAGGACGACGAGCGTGGCGGGAACGAGCGCGTGGCCGTGTCGGGGGCGCAGGCGCCGCGCCAGCCGCATCACGGCCGGCGTCAGGAGCGCCCAGAGGTACGCCGTGACCAGGCTCGCCCCGAGCGACTCGCCCCACGGGAGCGCGAGCCGGGGTTGGAGCGACGGGCCGCGCAGGTACCGCTGGGCGGCGATGAAGATGCCGACGACGGTCCAGACGAGCAGGATCTCGAGCGCCTTGCCGCGGCGGCCCGCGTCCCCGCGCGAGGCGCGAGCGTCCCGCCCGATGCGGCCGGCGCCGTCGTCGCGCGAGCGGACGGCCGCGCCGAAGGCGGCCGGTGGCGCTCCCGGCTCGACGGAAACTCGATGGCTGGCCGCCGCCGATCTCATGCGAACCGGGTGATCAGACGGCGAGCCGTCGGAACTCCTTCAGCCTCTCGCGGTACGTGCTCGACAGCGTCAGCTTGGTGCCGTCCTTGAGCGTCACCGCGTAGTCGCCGTTGAACCACGGGTGCATCTCGCGGATCTTCTCGATGTTGACGATCGTCGAGCGGTGGATCCGGAAGAACTTCTTCGGGTCGAGCTTGCCCTCGATGCCGGAGGTGGTCTCGTGGTAGACGTAGACCTCCTTCCCGACGTGGAGGCGCACGTTGTTGCGCGAGGACTCGATCCAGTCGACGTCGGCGACCTTCAGGAAGACGCTGCGGTCCTCGCGCTTGATGAGCAGCCACTCGGGGTATGCGCGCTCGCGCTGGATGTCGTCGAGCAGCGCGTGCAGCGCGGCCTTCAGCTCCCGCGAGGAGCTGCGGTCGATCTCGGCGCGCGCGCGCTCGACGGCGGCGTGCAGCCGCTCGCTCGAGAAGGGCTTCATGAGGTAGTCGACCGCGTGCGCCTCGAACGCCTTGAGCGCGTACCGGTCGAACGCGGTGACGAAGATGACGGCGGGGAGGTCCGGGCCCTCGAGACTGGCGAGCACGCCGAAGCCGTCGAGGCCCGGCATCTGGACGTCGAGGAGAACGAGCTGCGGCTTCATCTCGTTGATCGCCTGGACGGCCTCGAAGCCGTCGCCGCACTCGCCGATGATCTCGACGTCCGGTTCTTCCTGGAGCCCGTTGCGCACCCACTCGCGCGCGAGAGGCTCGTCGTCCACGATCAGCGTCCGAATCTTCATCCTCACCTCCCATGGGTCGAGCGTGCGGTCGAGAAACCGCGTTGCGTGATACGTAAAGAAACCAAAGGAGTTACGGAGATATGCCGGGCCATTCCCACCAAGAATCCGGACGAAATGTTCAAGAAACGGAACGAAAAACACGGCGCGCCGGACCGGGGTGTGACATTTCGGGACGAAGCTCGCGGTTTGCCGGACGGCGGCGCGAAATGACGCAGTTGCCTCCAGGAACTCGTCCCGGGGCCATAATTCCGGGGATGAAGATTTTCTTTCGAGCCGTCGTCTGCGCGGGGTTCGTGGTGACCGCGTGCACGTCGCGAGCGGGATCTCCGGGGGGGACCATTCCGCCTTCCAAGCCGGTCGATCCGCCCCAGCTCGCGCCGACGCGCACGTCGAAGGTCGTGAAGCCGGACCTGCCGGTCGCCGCGGCGAAGGACGGCGACGTCGCTCTCGCTTCGAACCGCGCCGGCGGCTTCGCGGCATCCGTCCGCCCGGTTCTCCAGGCGCACTGCGCTCCGTGCCACGAGCCCGGCGGAAAGATGTACGACCGCATGCCGTTCGACCGCGGCGAGACGATCGCGTCGCACCGTGAGGGCGTGCTCAAGCGGCTGAAGGGCGGCGACCGCGTTGCGGTCGAGAACTGGCTGGCGAGCCTGACCGACGGGCGGTGAGCCGTAAGCCGTAAGCCGTAAGCCGTAAGCCGTAAGAAGTGAGCGAGACGCGCCGGTTTCTTGGCGCAACCACGGAGCGGCTGCCGCCGTAGGGTCGGGCATGCTGATTCTGCTGCTGGCGCTGTCCGCCTCGCCCGCGCCCTCGTCCGCGCCGACTCCGACGCCAAACCCCTCCGCGCCCCGCACGATCTTCCTCAACATCAACCCCTCCTGGTCGCCCGACGGCCGGCGCCTCGTTTTCCAGAGCGAGCGCGAGGGGCACACGCAGCTCTACGTCGTCGGCGCGGACGGCTCGGGGCAGACGCGGCTGACCTGGAGCCTCGGCGAGGACACGCACCCGGCGTGGTCGCCCGACGGCGAGTGGATCGTCTTCGACTCGGACCGCGACGGCGTCTGGAACCTCTACGCGATCCGCCCGGACGGGACCGGCGAGCGGCGCCTCACGCATCCGGGCGCGGAGCGCACCGAGGAGTTCGCCCGGCATCCGAGCTGGTCGCCGGACGGACGCCGGATCGTCTTCGACTCGGACCGCGACGGTGGCGGCCACACGGACGTCTACGTCGCCGACGCGAGCGGCGGGCAGCCGCGGCGCCTGACGCGGTCCGAGGCGGGCGCGGGCCACGCGTCCTTCTCGCCGGACGGGAGACGCGTCGTCTACTCGGTCGGACGCGGCAAAGGCGCGGACGTCTGGATCATGGACGCCGACGGCGGAAACGCGCGGAGGCTGACGAGCTCGCCCGGCGCGAGCGCGGGCGCGAAGATGTCGCCGGACGGCCGGAGCATCGCGTTCTTCTCCGACCGCGACGGAGGCAAGCCCGAGATCTACGTCATGAACGCCGACGGCGGGAACCCGCGCAACGTCACGCGCAACGCCGCGACCGAGTACGAGCTGTCGTGGTCGCCCGACGGGAAGCGGATCGCGTACTACTCCGACGCGCCGGGACGCTTCGAGATATTCGTCATGGACGCGGACGGCGGGAACGCGAAGGCGATCACGAGCACCGGGTACGAGAACGCGTGGCCGGCATGGTCTCCGGACGGCCGGCGCATCCTCTTCGGATCGACGCGCGAGGGCGGCGACTGGGAGCTCTACGTCATGGACGGCGACGGCTCGAGCGCCGAGCGGCTCACGTCGAGCCCGGGCCGCGACGCGCACCCGCAGTGGTCGCCGGACGGCAGTCGGATTTTCTGGCAGTCGCCGCGAGACTGGGACGCGGAAGGGAAGGTGTCGATCTACAGGATGGACTCGACGGGAGGTCCGGCATCGCGGCTGATCGGATCCGGCGCGTTCGACGGCGTTCCACTTCCGTCCCCCGACGGCAGGCGGCTCGCCTTCATGCGCGGCACTCTGCGGGGCGAGAAGTACCACTGGGACCTCTGGCTCGCCGACGCCGACGGGAAGAACCCGCGGCCGTTGACGCAGAACGCGTGGAGCAGCCAGGTTCCGACGTGGGCGCCCGACTCGCGGACGATCGCGTTCCACGCGGACCCGATGGGGAAGAACCGGCTCTTCACGCTCGACGCCGGGACGACGAACGTCACGCCGCTGCTGGCGAGCACGGGCGACTTCGTCGACGAGGTCCCGTCCTACTCGCCTGACGGAGCGCGGGTCGCGTTCGTGTCGACGCGCGACGGCACTCGGGACCTCTACGCGCTGGAGGCGGGCACGGGCCGGGTGTCGCGGCTGACGAACGGGATGGACGTCTGGTCGCAGGCGAGCTGGTCGGCGGACGGCCGCCGCCTCCTGTTCTCGGCGAAGCAGTCGGATCTCGACGACGTGTACGTCGTCAATTCGGATGGCACCGGGCTGACCAGGCTGACGAAGGGGTTGGAGGGGGTGAGGTAGAGCGGCGCCGCTCTCTTCTCTGTCATCCCGAGCGCAGCGAGGGACCCCTTTAAGAGCCGAAGCGCGCTTCTAGTGCTTCCGTGGCGAAGAAAGAGTCCCTCGTCGCTGCGCTCCTCGGGATGACAGGGTTCCCTACGACCTCGCCTTCCGGTACGTACCGTCGAACTCCGTCTTCCAGGTCCTGCCGCCGTCGACCGAGGACTCCCACTGCTGGCGAAGGCCGCCGCCGGACTGCGGGGTCCACGTGATCCGCTGCTTCGCGAGCCGGCCGCTCTCCGCCGGCAGCTCGCCCTCGAGGACCATGCGGCCGCCCTGGAACCGGCCCTCGAGAACGAGCACCGTTCCCGAGTCGTCGACCCATGTCTGCCGCCACCGCTTCGAGGCGGGGTCGTACGCGTTCAGGCTCGTGCCGCGCGTGCCGCTCGCCCCGGTCCACTCCTCGCGCAGCGCGCAGCCGGCGAGCAGGCGCGTGATCCGGTTGTGCCCGGCCGCCTTCCCCGTCGGGAGCACGACGTCCCACTCGCCGACCCAGAAGTCGAACTGGCGGTGCTGCGGCGCGGCGCAGGGCCTCGTCGGCGCGGCCGGCCGCGAGGCGGACTCCGTCGCCTCGCGCGCGACCTCCGTGTCCCCGACCGTCAGCGCGAGGAGTCCGGCGAGGGCGGGCAGCGCAGCGATCACGAGGATCACCTTAGGCCGCGCCCGGCGCCGCCGCAAGGCGCGGCGGACGAGTCCGTGGAAACAGCGGACGGAGCCTTTCGAGCCGCGGCGGGCGGCTTGCGAAATCGTGCCCGCGACCTGCGCCAGGCGCCGGAACGAGTGCGCCTTGATCGTCAGCCAGACGCGCGAGTCGCGAGCGAGATGGGGTCAGGTCTCCAAATTCGAAATGGTGGCCGGTCCGCGGGACGGAGCGGAGATGGGGGCAGGTCTCCAGATTCGAAATGGAGGCCGGTCCGAGCTGAGGTCATGTCTGCCATTCGAAATGAGTCTGAACCCCGGGTTCGAATTTTTGGAGACCTGACCCCGGCTTTGAATTTGGAGACCTGACCCTACGCCAGGCGGCGGAACGAGTGTGCCTTGATCGTCAGCCAGACGCGCGAGTCGCGCGTCAGCGCGAGCTCCTCCTCGGCCGCGCGCGTCAGCCGCACCGTCCACGGGAACCCCTCGGCCTCGACGCGCAGCCAGGTGCCGTCCTCGCCCTCGCGCGCCGAGAGCACGCGTCCGAAGAGCCGGTTTCGCGCCGAGACGCGCTCCGGCGGCGCCGACGAGACGAGGATGTCCTCGGGCGCGACGGAGAAGACGGTGCGTCCCGCGACGCGCTCGTCGGCGGGCGCGGGCACGACGAGCGTCGCGCCGCCTGCGTGGAAGATCGCCGTCTCCGCGCCCGGCGCACGGGGCTCGAGCAAGCCGGCGAGAACGTTCTCGTAACGCGCGCCCGGGTCGACGCGGCCGGCAGCCATCGCCGCGAGCACCGACTCGACGGGTCCCTCGCCGACGACGGCGCCGTCTCGCAGCAGCAGCGCCTCCGCCGCCACGGCCGCCGCCTCGCCGGCGTTGTGGGTCACGTAGAGAAAGGGGACGCGCAACGCGTCGCGCACGCGAAGCAGGTAGGGCAGGATCCGTTCCTTCAGCTCGACGTCCAGCGCGGCCAGAGGCTCGTCGAGGAGCAGCAGCCGCGGCTCCGACGCGAGCGCGCGCGCGAGCGCGACGCGCTGGCGCTCGCCTCCCGAGATCGCCGCCGGGCGGCGGCGCAGCAGCGGCCCGATCTCCAGGATGTCGACGATCTCGTCGACCGCGTCTCTGCGGGCATCGCGCCGCGCGCCGAAGCGCACGTTCCCGGCCACGTCAAGGTGCGGGAACAGCAGCGCGTCCTGCGGCACGTAGCCGATGCGCCGCTCCTCGGGCGGCAGGCGGATGTCCTTCGCGTCGTCCTGGAGCGCCGTCCCGTCCAGCAGGATCCGCCCTCTCGATCGCGGCCGAAGGCCCGCGATGGTCTCGAGCAGAGACGTCTTCCCCGAGCCGGAGGGGCCGAGCACCGCGACTCCCGCCGCGGACAGGTCCGACTCCACGCGGAGCGTGAAGCGCGGCAGCTCGAGCCGGACGTCGAGCGCGATCACGTCTCGACGCGCGGCGCGCGGCGGCTCGTGAGGAGCTCGGTCGCGAGCACCGCGACGAACGCGATGACGGCGGTGAGTCCGACGAGACGCATCGCGGCGGCGTCCTGCCCGATGTGCGTTCGCTGGAAGATGGCCAGGGCGAGCGTCTGGGTGCGCCCGGGAATGTTGCCGGCGACGAGGATCGTGGCGCCGAACTCGCCGAGCGCGCGCGAGAAGGCGAGCAGCGTTCCGGCGAGAATGCCGCGCCACGCGAGCGGGAGAGCCACGCGCCGGAACGCCGCGGCGGGCGAGTCCCCGAGCGTGCGCGCCATGGCTAGCAGGCGCGGATCCACCTCCTCGAACGCGGTCCGCGCGAAGCGAACGAGAAAGGGAAACGACATCACCGCGCACGCGAGCACCACGGCGGCCGGGGTGAACAGGACCTCCACCCCGGCGCGGCCGAGCAGCGCTCCGACCGGGCCGTTGCGCCGCAGCGCCTGCAGCAGCAGGAGGCCGACGGCCGTCGGCGGCAGCACCAGCGGCAGCGACAGCAGGGTCTCGGCGAGCGTGCGCGTCGCGCCGCGCCGGCGCGACAGGATCCAGCCGCACGCGATCCCGAACGGGAGGATCAGCAGGGTCGCCGTCGCGGCGACGCGGAGCGTGCGCCAGAGGATGCCGATGTCGTCGGCGGTCGGCACGTCTTCGTCAGCGCGTGCGAAAGCCGCGCGCCTCGAATTCGGCGCGGCCTCGCGGACCCGCCGTGAAGTCGACGAATGCGTCTGCCAGGGCCGGGTTCTTCGAGGTGGAGACGCGCGCGAGCGAGTAGGCGATCGAGGGACCGTCCGTCACCGTCATCGCGACCCGCGTTCCCTTTTCGACCGCGGCGTCGGTCGCGTACACGACTCCCGCCGGGACGTCCCCGCCCGCGACGGCGGCGAGCGCCGCCCGGACGTCGAGCATCGGGATGACCTTCGGAGAGACCTCGGCCCAGACGCCCGCCGCGGTCAGCCACTCCTTCGCGTAGACGCCCGCGGGAACGGCGGCGGGGTCGGCGAGAGCGATCCTCGGCAGAGCGGCGAGGTCCTTCGCGGAGGCGATCCTGGCCCTCGACGCCCGCGGCACGACGACGACGAGCGCATTCGAGAGGAACTCCCTCCGGTCTCGTTTCGCGACCAGGCCGGCCTTCTCCAGGGAGTCCATCATCGCCGTGTCGGCGGAGAAGAAGGCGTCGGCCGGCGCGCCGGCCTCGATCTGGCGCGCGAGGTCGCTCGAGGCGCCGAACGAGAAGGCAACCCCCACGCCGGACTGTCTCTCGAACGCCGCGCCGAGATCCTGCATCGCCTCGGTCAGGCTGGCGGCGGCGAAGACGAGGAGCTGCCGGGGCCCGGCCTCCGCGGGCGAGGACGCGGGCGGCTGACGATGGAGAAACCCGACGATCGCGAGCAGCACTCCGAGCGGCGGCATCCTCGTCCCCGGATCAATTCCGAAAGACCATGACCTCGGTCGCCTTGATGAGCGCGACCGCCGACGCCCCCGGCCGCAGCCGCAGCTCCCGGGCCGCGGCGCTCGTGATGATGGACGTCAGCTGCTGCCCGCCCAGGTCGAGGACGACCTCGGCCATGAGGCCGCTGATTCGGACCTTGACGACGGTTCCGGCGAGCTTGTTGCGCCCGGAGATCGCGACCCGGCCGGGCGCGCTTCCGGCGTCGGCCGGCCCCATTCCGGAGAGGCGCGCGATCTCGGAGCGAGGGATGCGATGATGGCCGCCGGGCGTCCGGCGGGAGCGGATGCGGCGGCGGTAGATCCACTGCTTGATGGTCGGGTAGCTCACGCCGAGCTCGCGGGCGGCGTCGGCGGGCGTCAGGAGATCAGGCTTTCGTCGCGGCGTCGCGGCCATGGTTCGGTCCGATTCTATATGCTTCGATACGTCTCAAATCGTAGTCATTCGGTAGAAACGAGGTCGAGCGTGAAGCGTGTCCACGTGCTCCTGGGTCTCGCCGTGCTGTCGGCCGCCGGCGCCGCAGCCCGGGCCGACGAGCGGGCGTCCACGCCCGCGAACTCGGTCGAGGTCGAAGCCTCGGCTCCCGACCAACCCGCGCCTTCCCCGCCTCCAGCGGCCATCTCGTATGAGCCCGGCCGCGGCGTCGTCTTCCGGACTCCCGACGACCTCTTCGAGGCGAGCCTCGGCTTCAACCTGCAGGTCCGATTCACGCACTTCGACGTCGATTCGGCGACGACGGGCGTCGACGCGAACGAGTTCCGCGTGCGGCGTTTCAAGCTCTACATGGGCGGCTTCGCCCTCGACCCGCGCCTGACGTGGCGCTTCCAGGCGGACTTCGCGGCGCCGAGCGCCCGCATCTTCGACGACGGCTGGCTGAACTGGAAGTTCTCGGACGCCGCGTCCGTGCAGTTCGGCCAGTACAAGACGCCCTTCTCGCGCCAGGAGCTCTACAACGACGGAGTCATCCAGTTCCCGGAGCGCTCGCTCGCCACCGACGCGTTCAAGCCCAGCCGCGACATCGGCGTGATGGGGGCCGGCTCGTTCGGCAAGGGCGTCTTCGCCTACCAGGCCGGCGTATTCGGAGGCGGCGGCCAGAACACTCTTCAGACCGACAGCCACGTCATGCCCGTCGCGCGGCTGCTGTGGAACGCGATCGGGACGATGGGCGCCAGCGAGATGGATCTGCAGGACCACCCGACGCCCGCCCTCTCCGTCGGCGTGGACGGCTTCCTCAATACGCTGCTCGAGACGACGGCGACCTCCTTCGACGCGATCCAGCTCAACTACACGGGTCCGGCGGGCTGGCTCGGCCGCAACATCGGGAGCTTCGAGACGGGGGAGCAGATCGACGTGAAGTCGTGGGAGCTCGAGGCGCAGTTCAAGTGGCGCGGGTTCTCGATGCAGGGCGAGTACTTCAACGGCCGCGCCGAGGGCGAGACGAGCGGCGCGCGCGTGTATTCCTACGGCTGGTACGCGCAGGCGGGCTACTTCATCCTCCCGAAGAGGCTCGACATCGCGGCGCGCTACTCGTTCGTGGACTACAACCGCAGCCTGAGCAACGAGGGCATTTCCGTCATCGACACCGCGGCGACGTGGTACTTCCGCGCGAACAACCTGAAGCTGGTCATCGACTACTCGCGCACGCATCGGCAGCGCGCGAGTCTCGCGCCCGCCAATGACCAGGCCATCCTGGTTCAAGCCCAACTGATGCCTTGAGGAATGACTCGCGGGCCGGCCCTTCACGGATGCCGTGCTCGGGGTCAGGGGTACGCGTTTTCGGAGCGAGGACGCGAGATTGACAAAGCTAAGCCGGCAAGGAGCTCCGAAAACCGAAGCCCTGACCCCATCGACGCGGCCACGCCAGCCCACGAGGCTGGCGCCGCCGCGACTTTGAAGCGCGCCGTTTCCGGCTCGAAGGCGCAGGCCGGACTTGCGGCGTGGCGTTTTCTGTATGCGACTCAATCGCCGCGGGACTCGCGGGCCGGTCCTCCGAGCTTGGTCACCGGGCCCCAGAGCAACATATTAGCCGTCACTAATACGTCGGACTGCTCATTGCGCCCCCGGCAAGACCAGAAACGCCTCGAACTCCCCGTCCACCGGCACGCTCACCGTCCCCCCCTGGTACGTCCCCGCCACGACCGGCGCTCCCGCCGGTCCGTCCACCGCCTTAACGATCACGAACCCCGCGCCCGGCGAAACGACCTTGGAGAGGTCCACGGCGACGGGGCCGCCGCCTCTTCCGCTCCGGTAGATCGCGAGCTGTCCGCGCCCCTTCTCGTAGGCGTTGTCCGTCAGGAACACGCGCGGCGAGACCGGCGCCGCGATCGTCTTTCCGTTCGCCTCGCAGTTCGCGCACCCCGAAGCGCGTAGATCGGCGCGCAGCTGCGCGAGAGTCTTCTCGCGGCAGCAGTCCTGCCGGCGCTCGGGCATCCACCAGGTCGACCGGATCGACGCGCCGTCGTCGGCGAGATAGACGTTGCCGTCGATGACGTCCTGCGGGTTGAAGCGCGAGGGCTGCGGCGGCCCCTTCTTCGGGGCCGTCATGTGAGACTTGCCGCCGGGGTCCTTCACGGCCGACGGCGCCTCCCCCGGCCCGACGGGCCTCAGGTCGTTGATCTCCATCCCCGGCGCGGGATTCATCAGCTCGTTGTTCGCGAAGCGGCTCGGGCCATCCGTCGCCCAGAAGCCGATCGTGAACGGGCTGCCGTAGACCACGTTGCCCGAGACGTCGTCGTGCTGCGCCGGCGAGGCGTACGAGATCTGCGGCGACGCCGAGTGGAACACGTTGCCCTTCACGACGGTGTGGCGCGTCCGGCTGTTGGTCCCGCCGACGAGGAACCGGGCGCCGCGGAAGATCGACTCCTCGACCCAGATCCCCGAGTTCCAGCCGTGCTCCGTGTACCCGTGGACGCTGAAGCAGTTCTGTTCGCAGCCGGACTGCGAGTCGAGGACGAGGTTGCGGACGAACTTCTTGTAGCCGTCCTCGTCGTAGCGGTTCTGAATGTAGACGCCGTGGTCGGAGCGCGCGATGACGTTCCCATAGACGAGCTGGCCGGGGCCGGCCGACCGATTCGGTCTCCACGCCGAGATTCCGTTGCGCTGGCAGTCGTGCAGGTAGTTGTTGATCGCGCGGACGTCGGCGCCCTGCATCTGGAGACAGGCGTCCCCCTTTTCGGCCTGCGGCCGCCGGTAGCGGATGTCGAGCCCCACGATCCACACGCTCGGCACGCCGTCGTCGACGTGGATCCATCCCTCGAGCCGCGCGGCCTGTCCGGGCTCGTTGCGGATGACGACCGGATGCTCCGGCGTGCCTCCGCTCGTGACCCGGATCTTCCCCTCGTAGTCGCCGCCGAGCAGCCGGATCTCGTCGCCCGGCTTCGACGAGTCGACCGCGCGCTGCAGCTTCTTCGGCGACTCGCGCGAGGCGCCGTTCCCGCCTCCGGAAGGAGAGACGTAGACGATTCGGACCGGGGCGGGCAGGCCCGCCGGGAAAG
>JADMIO010960147.1_pt1 | contig 11895 bp, 9 predicted proteins | sample 8958161 | NCBI WGS metagenome assembly JADMIO01 (sample SAMN16585339, study PRJNA669376) | soil metagenome | isolation source: Crop rotation soil | place: USA: Cullars Rotation, Alabama | collected 2011
GCGACAACTTGTCCACGTGGAATTCTAAGCTTAGGATCCCAATGTGCTGGAAAGGGCGTTCGACGCGCTCGCGGCCGAGGTGCCGGCGTTCGCGGGGCTGAGTTACGACGGACTCGGGCTGCGGGGCGCGATGATCCAGGGCGCACTCACGGCGGGGGGAGCAACCGCATGACGATGCCGATCACCGCACTGTTCCAGGCGGCGGCGCCGGGCTCGGAGCCGCACGTCATTCCGTGGCTCGTGTTCACGCTGGTGAAGCTGCTCGTCGTGTTCACCGTCTACATGGTGGGCGTGGCGCTGCTGACGCTCGCCGAGCGGAAGATCTCGGCGTGGATCCAGGATCGTCACGGTCCGAACCGCGTCGGCAAGGGCTGGCTGCAGCCCGCCGCGGACGGGATCAAGAACTTCGTGAAGGAAGAGACCTATCCCGCGGCGGCGAACATTCCGCTGTTCGTGCTGGCGCCGGCGCTCGCGTTCATCCCGGCGCTCGTCACCTGGGCAGTGATCCCCTTCGCGTCGCCGTGGGATTCGAAGTGGGGGCGTATCGAGATGGTGCTGGCGCCGCTCCCGGTCGGCTTCCTGTTCATCCTGGCCGTCTCGTCGCTCGGCGTGTACGGGATCGTGCTCGCCGGCTGGTCGTCGAACAACAAGTACGCGCTGCTCGGTGGGCTGCGCTCCAGCGCGCAGATGATCTCCTACGAGATCGCCATGGGCATGAGCACCATTCCGGTGCTGCTGCTGGCGGGGAACGTGACGCTGAGCAAGATCGTGAACCAGCAGGCGTTCGAGACGTGGAACGTCCTGAACCTCACGATCGCGTTCTTCATCTTCCTGATCGCGGCGTTCGCCGAGACGAACCGGCTGCCGTTCGACCTGCCCGAGGCGGAGTCCGAGCTGATCGCCGGCTACCACTCGGAGTACAGCGCGATGAAGTTCTCGCTGTTCTTCATCGCCGAGTACGCCAACATGGTGACGGCGAGCGCGCTGATGGCGACGCTCTTCTTCGGCGGCTGGGACATCCCGTTCACGCTGTGGGACAACGTCGCGCCGTTCACCTTCCTGAAGACGTTCCTCACGCTCGGCTGCTTCGCGACGAAGGTGCTGTTCTTCGTCTTCCTGTACATGTGGATCCGCTGGACGCTGCCGCGCTTCCGGTACGACCAGCTGATGTCGCTCGGGTGGAAGTTCCTGCTGCCGCTCGCCCTCGGGTACATCGTGGCGATCGCGACGACGATCGTGACGCTCGATGCCCTCGGCTTCGCGCGCGGCTCGGTGCCCTTCCACCTCGGGCTGATCCTGCTGAACGTCGCGGCGGTCGTGATCCTCTTCGTCCTGCTCGACCGCGGACGGGTGATCAGCCCCGCGTACTCGCGCCTCGACCGGCGCGAGGTGGAGAAGCTCCGCGAGATGAGCACGCCGCGCCGCGCGGCCCCACTTCTTCCCGAGTCCGGAGACTGATGTCCATCGGCGTCAAGGTCGTCGAGCGGCCGATCGAGCAGACGAGCTACGTGCGCGCCACCCTCACGGGAATGGCCCACACGCTCAAGCACCTCTTCACCCCGGAGAAGGTGACCACGCAGTACCCCGAGCAGAAGGAGTCAATCTCCAAGCGCTGGCGGGGGACGCACCGCATGCTCACGACGGAGGACGGCAAGGCGAAGTGCGTCGCCTGCGGCCTGTGCCCGAGCGTGTGCCCGGCCAACTGCATCAAGCTCGTGCCCGGCGAGGACGAGAAGGGAAACCGCTATCCGCTCGTGTTCGAGATCGACGAGTTCCGCTGCATCTTCTGCGGCTACTGCCAGGAGGTGTGTCCGGAGGAGGCGATCCACGTCGGACGGCACTACGAGAACTCGGAGTACAGCCGCGAAGGATTCGTGTACGACCTCGAGCGGCTGATGGCGCAGACCCATCCGGTGTGCGAGATGTGGGATCCCGCCGATCCCAAGGGGGAGTGATGGTCCACAACGAGCTCCCGCTGTTCTACGTCTTTCACTTCTACCTGTTCGGGATCATCGCGGTCGCCTCGGCGCTGGCATTCGTCACGCGCCGGAGCCCGGTCGCGGCGGCGCTCTGGCTGGTGAACACGATGTTCAGCCTGGCCGCGATGTATGTGCTGCTCGACGCGCACTTCATCGGCGTGATCCAGGTGCTCGTGTATGCGGGCGCGATCATGGTGGTCTTCCTGTTCGTGATCATGCTCCTCAACCTCGGCCATCCGTCGGAGATCAACGACGCACGGGGGCTGGGGTGGAAGCTGGCCGCCGGCCTCGTGGGCCTCGCGCTGCTCGCGCAGGTGTTCGCGCTGACGCGGGCGCAGGTATCGGAGAAGCTGGCGCTGCCGGAGAACACGGTGGCGAACCAGGTGGCGGCGCAGGGCGCGATCGCGCCGGTGGCCGCGCCGATGTTCAACCAGTACCTGCTCGCCTTCGAGGTCACGAGCGTGCTGCTCCTCGCGGCGGTCGTCGGGGCCGTCGTGCTGGGCAAGCGCCGGGAGCGTGCCCATGCTCAATGAGTCGCTGTTCTTCAGCGCCGTCCTGTTCATGATCGGCGTGGTGGGCGTGCTCACGCGCCGCAACGCGATCATCGTCTTCATGTGCGTCGAGCTGATGCTCAACGCCGTGAACCTCACCTTCGTCGCGTTCGCGCAGGTGTACGGCGTGGCGGGGCAGGTCTTCGTCTTCTTCGTCATGACGGTGGCCGCTGCCGAAGCCGCGGTCGGGCTGGCGATCATCATCGCCCTGTTCCGGCACAAGCAGACGGTCGATCTGTCCAACATCAATATCCTCAAGGGCTGATGCTCTTCCAGCATGCCGCGACCGCGGGGGCACACCCGCTGAGTGGGACGGTGGCCAGCTTCCTCTGGCTCCTTCCGCTGCTGCCCTTGCTCGGGTTCGTCCTGAACGGGTTGCTCTCGCTCACGAGCGCCTACCACGCGGGGCCGGCCGATCCCGGTGCCGCGCACGGTGAGGGTGGCCACGATGTGCACCATGCGCACGACGAGACCGGCGGCGGCGCGCACGGCGACGATCATCACGAGGTCAAGCGCCATCGCTACGCGGGGCTCGTCAGCCTGATTGGCCCCGGCGTCCTCATCGTCGCCTTCGGGCTCGCCCTGGCGATCTTCGCCGCGATGCGCGGGGCGGGTGAGCTGCACACGCCGTTCGTCCAGCGCTACTTCTCGTGGCTGCCGGTCGGCGACCTACAGATCGACGCCGCGTTCCAGCTCGATCAGCTGTCGATGGTGATGGTGCTCATCATCACCGGCGTCGGTGCGCTCATCCACCTGTTCAGCGTCGGCTACATGCAGGACGATCCGGGGTATCCCCGGTATTTCGCCTACCTGAACCTGTTCGTGTTCTTCATGCTCGTGCTCGTGCTGGGCTCGAGCTACCCCATCCTGTTCATCGGGTGGGAAGGGGTCGGGCTCTGCTCGTACCTGCTCATCGGATTCTGGTTCAGCGAGAAGGCGAACGCCGACGCCGGCAAGAAGGCGTTCATCGTCAACCGCATCGGCGACTTCGGCTTTCTGATCGCGATGTTCCTGCTGTTCGCGAATGTGGGGCGGCTGGACTTCGTCGGCGTGAACGCGGCCGCGCCGCAGTTGCAGTTCGGCGGCGTGGTGATCACGGCGATCTGCCTCTTCTTCTTCCTCGGCTGCGCGGGCAAGAGCGCGCAGATCCCACTGTACGTCTGGCTGCCGGACGCGATGGCCGGCCCGACCCCCGTCTCCGCGCTCATCCACGCGGCGACGATGGTGACCGCGGGCGTCTACCTCATCGCGCGCAGCAACGTGCTGTTCTCGATGGCGCCTGCGGCCGGGCTCACGGTCGTGCTGATCGGTGCGCTGACGGCGGTGTTCGCGGCGTCGATCGGCCTGAAGCAGTGGGACATCAAGAAGGTCCTGGCGTATTCCACCGTGTCCCAGCTCGGCTACATGTTCGTCGGCGTGGGCTCGGGCGCGTATGTCGCCGGCATGTTCCATCTCATGACGCACGCCTTCTTCAAGGCGCTGCTCTTCCTCGGCTCGGGCTCGGTGATCTACGCCATGCACGCGGCGTATCACGCGACGCACAGCCACGAGGACGCCCAGGACATGCGGAACATGGGCGGGCTCAAGGCCTACATGCCCACCACGTGGATGCTGATGTGGGCCGCCACGCTGGCGATCGCCGGCGTGCCGCCCTTCTCGGGCTTCTTCTCGAAGGATGAGATCCTTGGCTCGCTCTTCCTGCGCGCGGGCCACTCCACGCTGGCTGAAGCGCACTGGCTCGGCATTCCGGGCAGCGCAATCATGTATCTCGCCTACGTGCTCGGCCTCGCCGCCGCGTTCATGACCGCGGTCTACATGACGCGCATGATGCTCTACACCTTTCACGGCCCGAACCGCACGGGCGAGAAGGAGCGCGGGCATCTGCGTGAGGCGCCGTGGATCATGACGGGACCGCTCGTCGTGCTCGGCGTGCTGAGCGTGTTCGGCGGCTGGTTCAACCTGCCCGCGCTCCTTCCCCTCGGACCGGTGGGCGCGTTGGAGCACTGGCTCGAGCCGGTCGTCGGCGAAGGGATGCTTCGCGTCACTGGCGGCGCTCCGGTCGAGGCCACGCACAGCACCGAGTACGCGTTGATCGGCGCGGCGGTCGTAATCGCACTGGCCGGTATCGCGCTCGCCTTCGCGCGGCTCAAGCCCGCCTCGCTCGTCCCCGCGGCGCAGGCGCCGGCGGAGCACGGCTTCGAGAAGGTGCTCGCCGACAAGTACTACGTGGACGAGCTGTACGACGCCGGCGTCGTCGAGCCGGTGGTCGGCATCTCGCGCGGGCTGCTCTGGCGCGGGGTCGACAACGGCGTGATCGATCGCCTCACGCGGCTCCTCTTCCAGAGCAAGGACGACGACGCCGCCGTGGGCGCCGTGCCGATGGGCGGTTGGATGTCCCGCGCCGTCGGCTATCTCGGCTCGCAGCTGCAATCCGGACGCGTCGGCACCTACGCCTGGGTCCTCGTCGTCGGCGTGCTGTTCGTTCTCGGCGCCTTCTCCTTCCGCTAACCCGATGCGCGAGCTTCTGGCTTCAATCCGCTACGACTACTGGATCCTGCCCGCGCTGCTGATCCTCCCGTTGATCGGCGCGGCGCTGGTCCTGGTTAGTGGCCGCGCCGCCGCGGGCGACGAGGACGAAGTGGCGTCCGGCGCCGCGGCCGGCCCGCGCCGTCTGGCGACGCTCGTCTTCGCCCTCGAGTTCCTGCTCTCACTCGGCCTGTGGTGGGCGTTCGATCCCTCCTTCGCCGGCTGGCAACAGTCGTTCGATCGCAAGTGGATCCCGGTGTGGGGCATTCGCTTCACCCTCGGGCTCGACGGGATCTCGTTGATGATGGTGCTGCTCACGACCTTCATCATGCTGCTGGCGTCGTACGGCAGCTGGACGTACATCCGCCGCAAGACGCGGACGTACTACGCGCTCATGCTCGTCCTCACGACGGGAATGCTCGGCGTCTTCATGGCGCTCGATCTCTTCCTGTTCTACATCATGTGGGAAGTGATGCTCATCCCGATGTACTTCATCGTCGGGATCTGGGGCGGGGAACGGCGCATCTACGCGAGCCTCAAGTTCTTCATCTACACGATGGTCGGCTCGCTCCTCATGCTCGTCGGCATCGTGTATCTCGGCGCCGTCGCGCAGGGGCAGGTGATGGTCGGCAACGTGCCGACGCACGTCGTGAACTTCTCGTACGACGCGATCCTCAACACGGCGCGGCTCTCGCCGACGGCGGCCTTCTGGCTCTTCGGCGCCTTCTTCCTCGCCTTCGCCGTGAAGGTGCCGATGTTCCCGCTGCACACCTGGCTCCCCGACGCCCACGTCGAGGCGCCGACGGCGGGTTCGGTGGTGCTCGCGTCGATCATGCTGAAGCTGGGCACGTATGGGTTCCTGCGCCTCGCCGTGCCGCTCTTCCCGGGCGCCGCAATGAATCCGACGGTGCGCACGATCGTGCTCGCGCTCGCGGTGATCGGCATCGTGTACGGGGCACTGGTCTCCCTCGTTCAGCCGGACTTCAAGAAGCTCGTGGCGTACAGCTCGGTGAGCCACCTCGGCTTCGTAATGCTGGGGATCTTCGCGCTGACCGTGCAGAGCGTGCAGGGCGCCCTGATGGTGATGATCAACCACGGGCTCTCCACGGGCGCGCTCTTCTTCCTGATCGGCATGATATACGAGCGGCGCCACACGCGCCTGATCGAATCGTACGGCGGCATCGCGCGCGTCGTGCCGATGTTCGCCGCGCTCCTCACGCTGGTGACCCTCAGCTCGATCGGCGTCCCCGGCACGAACGGCTTCATCGGCGAGTTCCTCGTGCTCCTCGGCGCCTTCCGTACGAGCCCCGTCATGACGCTGATCGCGACGACGAGCGTCATCATCGCCGCGGCGTACCTCCTCTGGGCGATCCAGCGCATCCTCTTCAATCCGCTCGACAGGCCGGAGAACGAGCACATTCCCGACCTCAACCGTCGTGAGCTGCTGCTGATGGCGCCGCTCGTGGCCGGCATCATCTGGCTCGGCGTCTATCCGGCGCCGGTGCTGCGCCGGATGGAGGTCTCCGCCGAGCAGTTCGTCCGGACGGTGGAGAGCAGGGCTGCCCAGCGGACCGCACTCGCTGGCGAGGAGCGCTGACGATGCACCACGTATTCCAACTGGCCAACCCGCTCGAGCTCTCGAAGGCGCTCGCTCCCGACCTGCTGTTCATGGTCGGCGCGATGCTGCTCCTGCTCGTCGCCGTCTGGCGTCGTGAGTCACGCGACCATCAGCGCTTCGTCGGCGTCCTCTCGATCGCGCTCTGCGTCGTCACCCTGGTCGCCGTCGTCATCGCGCTGTACCAGCAGGCCACGGCCACCGACGGTCCCATCGCGGTCGACAACTTCCGGTGGATGATGGACGTCGTCATCCTCCTCGGCACGATCGGCGCGATCGCGCTGGGGATCGACGACAACGACCGCGTCGGTACGACGACCGCCGAGACACACGTGCTCATCCTCCTCGCCTCGTCGGGGATGATGCTGCTCGCCGCGGCGCGCGACCTGATGATCGTGTTCCTCGGCATCGAGCTGATGTCAGTGTCGGTGTACGCGCTCGCGGGGCTGAACCGGCGGAGCGAGCGCTCGGCGGAAGGGGCGCTCAAGTACTTCCTTCTCGGCGCGTTCTCCACCGCGTTCCTGCTGTACGGCATCGCGCTCGTGTACGGCGCGACGGGCACGACGGGTCTCCACCAGATCGCCACGCGCGTCGTCGAGAACAATCTGCAGACCAGTCCGATTCTGTTGATCGGCATCGCGATGCTGCTCGTGGGCTTCGGCTTCAAGGTGTCCACGGTGCCGTTCCACATGTGGGCCCCCGACGTCTACGACGGCTCGCCGAACCCGATCACGGCGTACATGGCCGCGACGGTGAAGACGGCGGCGTTCGCCGCGTTCCTGCGCGTCTGGCTCGAGGCGTTCCCGAGCACCTTCGAGCACTGGCATCGTGCCGTCGTCGGACTCGCCATCGCGACGATGGTGATCGGCAACGCGATCGGCCTCCAGCAGCGCAACATCAAGCGCCTGCTCGCCTACTCGTCGATCGCCCACGCCGGGTTCATCCTCGTCGCCCTCGCCGCCAACACGCCGCAGGGCGCGTCGGCGATGCTGTTCTACCTGCTCGCCTACACGCTCGCGACGTTCGGCGCGTTCGCCGTGATCGTCGTGCTGTCGCGCGGCGACGCGCCGGTCACGTCCGAGGATCTGAGCGGCCTGTGGACGGTGCGCCCCTGGCTCGCGGCGGCGATGACGGTGTTCATGTTCGCGTTGCTCGGCTTCCCGGTGCTCGGCGGTGCCGGTTTCCTCGCCAAGTGGTACGTGCTCAAGGCGGCGCTGCAGGCGGAGCAGCCGCAGATCGCCCTCTCCGTCGTCCTCGTGCTCACCACGGTGATCTCGGCGGGGTACTACCTGTACGTCGTGATGGTGATGTTCATGCGCCCGCGAAACGCCAACCTTCCGGCGCCGCCGGAGACGCGGGCGTGGACGCAGTTCGTCATGGTGGCCTGCGCCGCCGCGATCCTCGTGATCGGCGTGATGCCGCAGGTATCCGTGTCCTTCGCCAACGTCGGCACGATGGCCATCGAGAGCCCGCCGACGCAGGTGAACACCGCGTCGATGCATCCCGCCAACCAGACTCACGCGCACTGATGACGGCGGGGCTGCCCTCAGCCCCGCCGTTGCGCTTCAAGCCCATAGACGTGCCCATCTCGTCCGGCATCTTTCGGCAGAACGACATCCGCGGCGTCGTCGACCGGGACCTCACCGTCGAGGCAGCGCGCGCCATCGGCCACGCGTACGCGGGCCTGATGCGCCGTCGCGGCGCCACGGGAGAGATCGCCGTCGGGCGCGACAACCGGCCCAGCGGCGCCAAGCTGCGTGACGCGCTCGTCGCGGGGCTCACCGAGTGCGGCGTGGACGTCGTGGACATCGGCGTCGTCCCCACGCCACTGCTCTACTGGAGCCTGTTCAACCTCGGCGTGGCCGGCGGCATTCAGATCACCGGATCGCACAATCCCGCCGAGTACAACGGGTTCAAGCTCTGCCTCGGCGTCGAGTCGCTGCACGGCCACGACATCCAGGAACTGTACTCGCTCATCGAGACGGCGAACGCGCCGGCCAGCGGCCAGGTGCGATCCATCGCCGTGATCGACCGGTACATCGATGATGTGGCCGGACGCATCGGGAAGCTCTCGCGCCCCGTGAAGCTCGTGTACGACTGCGGCAACGGCGCCGCCGCGCTCGTCGCGCCGCAGCTCTTCCGCGCGCTCGGGCTGGATGCCGTCGGATTGTTCACCGAGAGCGACGGCACCTTCCCGAACCATCACCCCGATCCCACCGTCCCGGAGAACCTCGAGGATCTCATCGCCGCCGTCCGTCGCGAAGGAGCCGAACTTGGTGTGGCCTTCGACGGTGACGGCGACCGCATCGGCCTCGTGGACGGGAAGGGACGCATCATCTGGGGCGATCACCTGCTGATCCTCTACGCACGCGACGTCTTGTCGCGGCGCGGCCATGGCCTGCCGGTGATCTTCGACGTGAAGTGCAGCCAGGCGCTCCCCGACGCGATCCGCAAGGCGGGCGGCGTGCCGGTCATGTGGAAGACGGGCCACTCCCTCATCAAGGAGAAGATGAAGGAGATGCAGGCACCACTCGCCGGCGAGATGTCCGGCCACATGTTCTTCGCCGACGGCTATTACGGCTACGACGACGCGCTCTACGGTGCGGCGCGGCTGCTCAAGATCGTCGCCGACGCGGGGCACCCCGTGCACGAGCTGCTCGCCGACGTCCCGGAGTACGTGAGCACGCCGGAGATCCGCGTCGATTGCGGCGACGACGTGAAGTTCGCGCTCGTCGAGAAGGCGGTGCAGCACTTCCGCAGCCGCCACGACGTCATCGACGTCGATGGCGTGCGCGTGCTGTTCGGCGACGGCTGGGGACTCATCCGCGCCTCGAACACGCAGCCCATCCTCGTCACCCGCTTCGAGGCACTCTCCGAGGCACGGCTGGCTGAGATCCGCGCCGAGATGGAAGGATGGCTGCGCGGGCAGGGCGTGACCGTCTGACGTGACCAGACGCCGCGCCGTCATCGGCACGCTGGCCGTCACGGCGCTCGTGCTGCTGCTCGGGCGATGGGCCAGCCAGCAGTACACGGACGCGCTCTGGTACGACTCGCTCGGCGCGCGCGACGTCTGGAACGCGCGCTTCGTGAACGGGATGCTGCTGCGTCTCGGCTCCTTCCTCGTCGCCAGCGCGTTCGCCTTCGTCAACCTGTACGCGGTGCGTCAGTCCGTCGTCTCGCTCGTCCTGCCGCGACGGATCGCCAACATCGAGATCGGTGAGGAAGTCCCGAGCCGCTACCTGCTGCTCGCCACGCTACTACTGTCGGCGGTGATCGGCTCCGCGCTCACGCTGTCGGGCGACCTGTGGTGGGTGCTCCTGCGCGCCCGCATCGGGCAGCCGTTCAGCGAGGCCGATCCGTACTTCGGTGCGGACCTCGGCTTCTTCGTGTACTGGCTCCCGCTCGAGACGGAGCTGTACTACTGGGCGATGCTGGTGCTGCTGGTCGTCATCGGCGTCGTCATCGTGCTCTATGCGCTGACGCCGAGCCTGCGCTGGAGCCGCGGCGCGCTGTACGTCTCCACCTACGTGCGACGCCACTTCACGATGCTTGGCGGCATCCTGCTGCTCGCGCTGGCGTGGAGCTATCGTCTCGGGATGTATCGGCTGCTCGCCGAGGGGAGCGGGTCCGGGGGCGCGTTCAATTCGGTGGACCATCACGTCACCGTGCCAGCCACGCTGGTGCTCGCGCTCGTCACGCTCTGCGCGGCGGTGATCGTTCTCGGCGCCGGATGGATGGGGCAGATGCGCCTTGCGTTCTTCGCGGTGAGCGCCGTACTGCTGCTCTCCCTCGTCGCGCGCACCGTCGCGCCGCTCGCCGCACGCCGGTCGGCCGATCCGGCCGCGACCGATCGCCAGGAGCGCCCCTACCAGGCAACCCGACTGGGCTACACGCGGCGAGCGTACGGCGTCGATCGCATTCGTGCCGACTCGCTCGGCATGGGCTTCACCGCGATGTCGGAGCTCGCCCCGCGCGTCGGCGTCTGGGACGCCGCAACGCTCGCGCGATATACGGAGCGCGAGCGGCATGTGAACGTCGTCGGCACCGGCGCCGGCTGGAGCGCCGGCCCGACCGGACTTTCCGCTTTCCTCGTGGAACGCGGTGAGGAGCCCGTGACGGAGGGCGGCACGTCATGGGGCATCGCGCGCTACGACGCCGCTGGCGCCGACGAGCATGGCGAACCTGTCCGCGTCCCCGCCGCCGGCGGCTTCGGCGACGAGACCACACTCGAGGAGCCCGTCGTCTTCGATTCCGCGCCGGGCTACTCGCTCGTCGCGGACTCGCTGCAGCGCGTCGCCGGCGTCGAGATGGTCAGCACGGTGTCGAGGCTCGCGCACTCATGGGCGCTGCAGAACTTCCGGCTGCTGTTCGGCGATCTTCCGTCGACGCGGCCGATGATCGTGCGGCACCGCGGCGTGCGCGAGCGCGTCGGAGAGCTCGCCCCCTTCTTCGTGCAGGGGAGCGAGATCCTCCCTGTCGTCGCCGGCGACACGCTGTACTGGGCGCTCGAGCTGTACGTCGCCTCGGACGACTATCCGCTCGCCGAACGCTTCCACATCCTCGACGCGCAGCGCGGCTACTTCCAGCACGCGGCCACGGCGCTCGTCCACGCGCCGAGCGGACGCGTGCGTCTCGTGCTCGCGCCAGAGCCCGAGAAGGTCACGACCAGCTGGGCGAACGAGTTTCCCTCGCTCTTCGTCCGTCCCACGGCGCTCTCGCGCCCACTGCAGGCGGCGCTGCCACCCGTGCTCGATGGGGCGTGGGCGCAGGCGCTCGCCTTCGCATCGGCGGGCTTCCGCGGCGACAGTCTCGAGGTGCGCCACTTCGCGGCGCTCGACGCGGCGGACTCCGTCTCGTCGCGCGAGCCGATCCATGCCGCGCTGCCGACGCTCGGCGTCACGACCTCGTGGACCCTCCTCGACACGCAGGACCGGGTGCGCGGCATCATGGCCGCCGCGGGGGGCACCAGTCGGGAGACGAGCTGGATCCCGCTCGCGCCGGACGGCCAGCGCTGGGGCGCCACGATGGATCGCCTGCGTGCGGCCGATACCGCGTCGCACGACGGCCCCGTCGTCCATGCGCCCGTGCGGGTCGTGCCGCTGGCCGGTCGGCCGATGTACTTCCAGGCGGCATTCCGCGTGCGCGCTGGCGCGAGCCCCACGCTCGGTCGCGTCGCGGCCGTCGCCGCCGACAGCCTCCGCTCGGGCCCCACGCTGGCCGCCGC
>JADMIO011413761.1_pt1 | contig 11895 bp, 9 predicted proteins | sample 8958161 | NCBI WGS metagenome assembly JADMIO01 (sample SAMN16585339, study PRJNA669376) | soil metagenome | isolation source: Crop rotation soil | place: USA: Cullars Rotation, Alabama | collected 2011
TGTATCGAACCGCCGACAAGACGCTCACCTATCTCGATCCCTCCGTCGATCGCGACGACGATCCGGTGTGGAGCATCGACAGCCGCCGAATCGCCTTCGTCCGCCAACCGTTCGTCACGCGCCCCGGCGGCGCGGGACCGGTGCGCGAAGCGCAAACCCCGTGGTCGATCCGCATCGCCGACGCCAAAACCGGAGCCAGCCGCGAAGTCTGGCACGCCGACAAAGGCGCGGGCAGTGTCTTCCATCGCATGGTGGCCGAGGATCAAATCTTCTGGGCCGACGGCGATCGTCTCGCATTCGCGTGGGAGAAAACCGGCTGGATGCATCTCTACTCGGTTTCGGCCGAAGGCGGCCCCGCCACCCTGCTTACGCCCGGCGATTTCGAAATCGAGCACGTCTCCATGACGCGCGATCGCAAGGATCTGCTCATTTCTTCGAATCAAGACGACATCGACCGCCGCCACATCTGGCGAGTCTCCGCGAAAGGCGGCCCGGCCACTCCACTCCTCGGCAAGATCGGAACCAACATCGAATACTCGCCCGTCGACGCCGGCAACGGCGCGATCGCGTTCCTGCATTCCGGAGCGAAAGAAATCGGACGGGCAGCCGTCAAAGTCGGCAGCGCCGCCGAACACGACCTCGCACCCGATTCCATCCCCGCCGATTTCCCGGTCAACGACATGGTCGAGCCGAAACAAGTCGTCTTCGCGGGAGCCGACGGTATGCCGATCCACGGCCAGCTCTTCTTACCGAAAACCGGACCCGCGAAACACAACGCCGTGATTTTCTTCCACGGAGGCTCGCGCCGCCAGATGCTGCTCGGCTGGCACTACATGTATTACTACTCGAACGCCTACGCGATGAATCAGTATCTCGCGTCAAAAGGCTACGTCGTGCTGAGCGTGAATTATCGCAGCGGCATCGGCTACGGTCTCAATTTCCGCGAAGCGCTGAACTACGGAGCCACAGGCGGAAGCGAATATAACGACGTGATGGGCGCCGGCCTCTACATGGCCAGCCGTGACGACGTAAACCCGAAACGCATCGGCGTCTGGGGTGGATCCTACGGCGGATATCTTACCGCGATGGCGCTATCTCGCTCCAGCGATCTGTTCGCCGCCGGAGTCGATCTGCACGGCGTGCACGATTGGAGCGCCCGCGGAGGCAGCGTCGCGAATCCCACACTCGATCCCGAAACGCAGCGCGAGTACATGCGCACCGCCTTTGAATCGTCCCCGATGGCAACCGTGAAAGGTTGGAAATCGCCCGTGCTCCTGATTCACGGCGACGACGATCGCAACGTCGCGTTCAGCCAAACCGTAAAGCTCGCCGAAGCGTTGCGCGCGCAGGGAACCGAGTTCGAAGAACTCATCTTCCCCGACGACATCCACGATTTCCTGCTCCTCGAACACTGGGTGAAGGCAATGAAAGCCGGCGCCGATTTCCTAGATCGCAAACTCCGCCGCTAGACGTGCGCGGTCGCCCGTGGGGAGGCGCGACAGTGATGAAGCGCGCAAAGAACCTGTGGCGCAGGCACCTCCTGCGTGCCGCGTCGAGACTCGTCTCGACGCCTGTCTACGCACGAACGATAAGCCGTTTCGCCAACCCGGTACCGCCAGCCCGCCCGGATCGAACTCAATCTTCCAAACCAAGTTCCCGCTTCACCTCTTCAGGCGGAATCCCTGGCAGGTTCTGCGTTACTCGCTCAGCGGCGATCTGGTAGTCTTCTTCGGATTCTAGGAACTGTGAGATTGCGTCGGCCGCGCAGCCGCGATTCGGTGTCCGAATCTAATTCGAGGCGCAACATCGCTGCTTCGAGTATAAGATCAGCGTCTTTTTGAACTTGCGCTAGTGCCGGGGACCCCGACCACCGCCGCCGCCCTCGCGCGACGTCATCGGACGAGCCTCATTCACCACCAGCGCGCGACCGCTCAATTCCTTGCCGTGGCAATTATCCACCGCAGCCTGCGCCGCCGCATCGTCGTTGATCTCGACGAATCCAAACCCGCGAGCCTGTCCCGTAAACCGGTCCCGCATCACCGTCACCGAATCCACCTGCACGCCGTTATCGGCAAAGAAATTCTGAACGTCCGTTTCGTTAGCCGAATATGGCAGGTTCCCCACAAATAGCTTCTTCACTGATGTACTCCTCTTGAGTGAATGGAGACTGGGCAGACGACACCGGACGGGCTAAACGGGCTGGACAAGCGAGCGGACCGAGTCAGACTGGACACTCCAATACCGCAGTAGTATGCCACGGGTCCGCGCGCGGAGTCAAAGGAAAATATCGCCGATTTGGCGCAAAACACCAACGATCAGGCGTGATTTCGCCGAGTCTTCCCCGTCGATGTTTCCCTATGACGGGATTAGCTTAGCTTGCTATGGCTCTTGCCGTACCCGAAGTACACGAACAACCCGAGGAACATCCAGATCGCCGCCACCAGCTGCGTGTACTTGTCCAGCGATCCGATCATCGTGATGCAGAACAGCACCCCGAGAATCGGCACCAGCGGCACTAGCGGTGTCCGGAATGGACGATGCTGATTCGGATTCTTCTTGCGCAGAATGACCACGCCGATGCAAACCAGCACGAACGCGAACAGCGTTCCGATCGCCGTCAGATCACCCAGCACAGACTCCGGCACGAACGCTGACAGGCACGCCACGAAGCAGAACACCACGATGTTCGACTTGTACGGCGTCCGGAACGTCGGATGAATCTGCGCGAACAAACCGGGCAGCAACCCGTCGCCCGCCATCGTAAAGAACACGCGACTCCCGCCCATCAACATCACCAAGATCACCGACGAGAACCCCGCCAGAATCGCAACCGTCACCAGCGTCGCCAGCCATCCATAACCCGGCATGTAGGTCGAAATCGCATACGCGACCGACGCTTCCTTACCGGCCTTCAGGAATTCCTGATACGGCGCCACGCCCGTCAGCACCCATCCGAACAAGATGTAGAGAATCGTGCACGCCGCCAGCGACCCCAAAATTCCGATCGGCATGTCCTTCGCCGGATTGATCGTCTCCTGCGCCGCGGTCGACACCGCGTCGAATCCGATAAACGCGAAGAACACAATCCCCGCGCCTCGCAGCACACCGCCGATGCCGTGTTGGAAGAAACCTTCGTGACCCGCCACACCTTCAGGAATCAGGAACGGCGTGTGATTCACCGGATTGATATAGCCCCAACCAATCCCGATAAACGCCAGCACGATCCCGACCTTGATCGCCACGATAATCGCATTCACCGTCGCCGATTCCGACGTGCCCTTGATCAGCAGCATCGTCAGCACCCCCACGATGAACAGCGCCGGAATATTCATGATCCCGTGCTCGCCCGCCGCCGACACCTCAAATGGCGAATGGCTCCACGCGTAAGGTATGCCGCCGTTTGTCAGCTTATTGAGGTACTCGCTCCACGCAATCGACACCGTACCCGCGCCGAACGCGTATTCCAAGACCAGGGCCCACCCGATAATCCAGGCGATGATCTCGCCCATCGTTGTATATGCGTAAGTGTACGCGCTGCCCGCGATCGGAATCATCGCCGCGAACTCCGCGTAACACAACCCGGCGAACAAACATCCGATCGCCGCGAAGATGAACGAGAGCACCACGGCTGGTCCCGCGGCCTCGCCCGATGCGGCTGCAGTTCGCACGAACAAACCCGCGCCGATGATCGCGCCAATCCCCAGGGCGATCAATCCCTTCGCGGTCAGAGTCCGCTTTAATCCATGGCTCGAATCCGCGCCTTGCGCGAGGAGCTTTTCAAGTGACTTGGTTCGAAAGACACTCATATTTAGCCTACGAGTGTACCAGACGTTCGCCGGACAATTCCGAATACAATATTTCGGCTCTGACTCAGTGGGGCGGCGCGCCCCCGCCGCTACTCGAGCGAACCGCTGCGCATTCTGAATTCTGAATTCTGCATTCTGAGTTCTTTCGTGGGCACCGCCACATCGAACCACCCGATCATCATCTCGTCCCAGCTCTGCGGCCCCCACATCACCACCGCATTCGGATTCGGATTCGCGGGATTGTTCGCCGAGTTGTCGAACACCCCCACCGCCTCAATCCTCGTCCCCTTCGGCAACGCTTTCGGAGTCTCCAAATAATAATAAGGCTGCCATCCGAAATGGTACTTGGGAATATCCAGCAGCATCTCCGTCGTCCCATTCGGATAGACCGCGCGAAACGCGAACGCCTTCCCGCGCAGATGCATATGCGCGCGCAACCCGACCAGCGTGCACGGCTCATCGATCACCGCCGCAGCCGCCACGCGATAATTCGCATCGCCCGCCGGAATCGCCAATCGATGCGCCGCCGCTTGCATCGCGACAATCTGCTCCGTCGCCGGCTTCTTCGCGAACACGATCCCGATCTTCGTCCGATCCTTCGCCGCCTTCCCATTCGCTGTGTAATGCATCTGGAAAATCAGAGACGAGCCCGCCTTCACCAATCGCGCTTGTCCCGGCTTCCACGTTTGCGGAACCATGCCCGGCGCATATCCCGCTAAATAATCCTGCGAAAAATAATCGTTCGGCGATCCCGTCACCACAATGGCGTGATGCACTACAGATCGATCTCCCGGCCGAACCTCCACCGCCTCGATCCACTTGTCCTCAGTAAAATTTGTCGGCACCGGAAAGTATTGATAGTCGATCGTACCGTTCGCGGGCACCGCGAATTCTTCCGGCATCTCAAACACAACGTCAGGTTTGGAAATCCGCCATCCATCGGTGAACTTGCGAGCCGCCGGAGCATCAGCAACATTCCCTTCCTGCGACCCCGCGTCAATCCACGCGATCAACATCTCTTTCTCGCGTGCCGATAACGACACATCGTTCGTAAATTTCCCCACATGGGGATCGGCATGCCAAGGCGGCATCTTGCCGCTCAACACCGCCGACCGAATCGCCTTCGCCCACGGCCGGGTCTGCGAATAATTCAGCAGCGGCATGGGTCCCGCTTCACCCGGACGGTGGCACTCCTGGCAGTGTTTCTGCAAAATCGGCTCAATGTTTTTGTGAAACGTTATTTCGCCGGATTGATTTTGGGAGGTTTGGGCCGCACACATTGCGACCGTCGAAATCAACACCACGGACAGCGCGAGAATGCGCGTTATAAAAATCACGTTGCCTCCGCCTAAGACGTAGCACGCGAACTTCCGTTACAAAGTGTACTGATAGGGTACACTACTGCACCCCCAAGACTTATAGTCATGTGGGGCAGGCTTCCAGCCTGCGGCGGACTTCCAGTCCGCCAATCCGTCCCACCCGTGCTACGGTCAAATTATGAGGTCCTCGCTCCGCATCATCCCTCCGATCGCACTCCTCGCCGCCGCCGCTCTCTCCGCCGACGAAGGCATGTGGACTTTCGACAACCCCCCGACCAAACTCATCCAGCAGAAATACAATTTCACCCTCACGCAACAATGGCTCGATCACGTCCGCTTCTCCAGCGCCCGCCTCAATGACGGAGGCTCCGGATCCTTCGTCAGCGCCCACGGTCTCCTCCTCACCAACCACCACGTCGCCCGAGGCCAGCTCCAAAAAAGCTCCACGCCCGAACACGACTACATCAAGAATGGCTTCTACGCCTCCGACTATTCCCAGGAAATGAAAGCACCCGACCTCGAGGTCAACGTCCTGATGTCCTTCGAAAACGTCACCACCCGAGTCCAAGCCGCAGCTAAAGGAGCCGCCTCACCCGAAGCCCAATTCCAAGCCAAGCAAAAAATCATCGCCGACATCGAACGGGAGAGCCTCGAAAAAACCAAGCTCCGTTCCGACGTCGTCACGCTCTACCAGGGCGGGGAATACTGGCTTTATCGCTACAAAAAATACACCGACGCGCGCATCGTCTTCGCGCCCGAACAGCAAGCCGCCTTCTTCGGTGGCGACCCCGACAACTTCACCTACCCGCGCTACGACCTCGACATGGCGCTCTTCCGCATCTACGAAAACGGTAAGCCCATCGACACGCCCAACTACCTCAAGTGGAATTCGAAAGGCGCCGCCGACGGCGAACTGGTTTTCGTCTCCGGTCACCCCGGTTCCACCTCGCGGCTCGACACTATGGCGCAGCTCGAATTCGAGCGCGATGTCGTTCTTCCCATCCAACTCCGGCTGCTCAACGACCGCCTGCAAGTGCTCCGCCGCTTTTCGGCATCGAGCGAAGAACACGCACGCCAGGCGTCCTCGCGAATCTTCGGCCTCGAAAACAGCCTGAAAGCTTTCAAAGGCGAGCTGCAAGGCCTGCAGGACAAGCACACGATGGATACCAAAAGCGCCGACGAAGAGCGCTTCCAAACTGCGGTGAACAACAAAGCCGAGCTCAAAGCGAAATTCGGCAATGCTTGGAAGGAAATCGCCGAAGCCACACGCAAATCGCAGACTCGCATCAAGGAACAGTTCTTCCACAGCATGGATTCCGAGCTCGGCACGAAGGCCGTGCAAATCGTGCAATGGGTTGCCGAAGTCAAGAAACCCGACGGCGATCGCTTGCCCGGTTATCACGATGCGCAGCTCGAATCGATGAAGTTCGAAATGCTGTCGCCCGCGCCCGTCTATCGCGATCTCGAAATCGCTCGCATGACCGGAGCACTCGAGCTCGACCTCAAGGAACTCGGACCCAATGAACCTTTCTTAAAAGCGTTGCTCGGAGGCAAGACGCCCGCCGCGTTCGCGAAGGAAATGATTGGAGGCACCAAGCTCGACGACCCGAAGGTTCGCAAGGCACTTCTCGACGGAGGCGAGGCTGCGGTGAACGCTTCCACCGATCCCTTGATTGTCATCGCGCGCCGAGTCGATCCCATGCGCCGCGAACAGATCAAGTGGTTCCAGACGAACGTCGAAAGTATCGAAGAGCGAGCCGGCGAACAGCTCGGTCAAGCCCGCTTCGCCGTCTACGGCAAGAACGCCTATCCCGACGCGACTTTCACGCTGCGACTTTCTTACGGAACGGTGAAGGGTTATCCGATGAACGGAACCATCGCGCCGCCGATCACCACGTTCTACGGTCTCTACGACCGCGCCGCGAGCTTCGGAGGCAAGGGCGATTTCGAACTGATGCCGCGCTGGCAAAAAGGAAAGACGACGCTCGATCTCGCGACGCCGTTCAATTTCGTAACGACGAACGACATCATCGGAGGCAACTCCGGCTCACCCGTAATCAACAAAGCCGGCGAAATCGTAGGCTTGGTCTTCGACGGCAACATTGAATCGCTAGTCGGAGACTACGTCTTCGACATCGAAACCAATCGAACCGTAGCGGTGCACACGGCAGGAATGACGGAAGCGTTAAAGAAGCTCTACAATGCCGACCGCCTCCTATCCGAAGTGCTCGGGAAATAATGTGGCGCACGCACCGTCGAAAGCCGCGCTGCTTCTTGTGGGGCAGGCTTGCAGCCTGCGGCGGACTTGCAGTCCGCCAGCGCTGGTTGCAAACCAGCCCGCGGGCAGAATGCCCACCCTACAGTGTCACGGGTTTTCATCCCCTTACATGGATCGCCCGATCCATCCGAACACTCGTGCGTGCCACGTCGAGATTGTTCTCGACGCATGAACCCGGGCGAAGCAATTGCCCCGACCCCTACTGAATCGTATTCGCACTCTTAGGCGACAACACCCGAGCCCGCCAGTGCGAAGCCTCCACTTCATACTTCGTAATCTCATCCGCCGTCAACTTCGCAATCAAAGCCGACCGCTGCCGCTCGGCCACACGCCGATCCTGCTTCGTCGCCAGCGTCAACCAGAAGTAAGCTTTGTGATTATCCTGAGGCACACCCTTGCCTTCCAGATACAACATCCCAAGCCGAGTCTGCGCCATCGCGAACCCTTGCTCCGCCGCGCGCGCATACCACCGAGCTGCCTCTTCGAGATTGCTCTTCGTCCCGCGTCCCAGCTCGATCATCACCGCCAACCGGAACTGCGCCTCCGCCAACCCCTGATCCGCCGCGAGCCTGTACCAGTGGACCGCGCGCGCCGGATTCTTCTCCACGCCGAAGCCTTCCTCGAACAGCATCGCTAACCCTATCGCGCCATCCGCATCGCCGCCGTCGGCCGCCATCTGATACCAGCGTTGAGCCTCCGCATAATCGGGAGCCACTCCCACGCCCTTCTCGCGCATCTGTCCGACCATGAATTCCGCATGCACCTGTCCCTGGTCCGCCGCCGCACGCAGCCACTTGAACGCTTCCTGCACATCTTTCTCAACGCCGTGCCCGCGCGAATACATCACGCCGACGTTGAACTGCGCGTCTGCATTTCCTTTCTCGGCCGCCGGCTTGAAAATTTTCATCGCGGCCGAGTACTCGCCGCGCTCATACGCTTTCACCCCGGCGGACAAATCGCCCGGAGGAGTAGCGGCCATCGTGAGCAATCCTGAAAGCCCAATCGCGAAAACAAATCGGTAGTTTGTGATCCCCATGTCTCGAACCCTACTCTAAAACGGAGTCAAAATAAAGGGGGATGCTTGACTCGAAGCCCTTGAGGCGCGACCGTAAGGGAGTGCGCAAAGCGATCCGACGCGTCGCGTTTCTCTTCCTGCCCGTCATCGCATCCGCACAATACACCGCCGTAGTCAACGCAACCCTCCGACCCGAACCTCCATCCAGCGCAATCGCCCAACGCTTCCTAGCCGGCTCCGAAGATCACAAAGGAGTCTTCACCCGCTACCTCACCGACCGCACCCACCACATCTACTTCGGCTACGACGTAGTCTTCGAAGACCAAGCCAACGGCGATTTCGTAGCCACCTTCGGACGCCTGGGCCTCACACCGCTAGCGATCTCCGCGCGTACCGCGACCCCGGCGCTCTACGTCGCCCCCGCCCGATTCCCCAGACCGCAGAAAATCGATCCCAACCAGTGGACCATGCAAGAGCTCCCCGAAATCCCCAAAGTCCGCCTCATGCGAGCCGGAGACGTCGTCAGCATCTTGCTCTACGAAGACCCAACCACCGGTGAGAAACTTTACGACGACGTTACATTCCAAACCGTTCGGCTGGCGTCGCCGCCTTCAACGCCGCAGAGGATCATCGTCGGGAACCTGGCATCGAGCGCGAACCCAACCTACTCCGCACCGAGCCCGTCCGGCGAAGCGCGCGACTTCACACCAGCAGACGCCGAACTCCGCTTCACCTCCCCGCGCATCTCTCTCAACGGCGAGCCCACCAGCTCACGCCTCCCGCGCAACACCGCCGCCGCGATCGTCTGGATCTACATTCCGACTCACGGCCGCTTTCTCATGTCGCTAGTCCCGCGGCCCGAGCTCGGCTTCGCGAAAGCCGGCGAAGTGCGCGGAGGAATCGCAACATTCACGGTCGGCAAAGATTCGATGACCATCGAGTGTCCCAGCGAAATCGTCTCCTCGCTCGCCGCCTACCATCTGTATGTTCTGGCCGATCCGCAATGGGAACCGGTCTCCGATAGTCAAAAGCTCAGCGTCCTGATGGGAACCATCACGCTCAACGAACTCATCAAGCTCCGCTAATATATGCCGCGCCTCACTCTTCGATTTCTCCCCATCGCCTTTTTGATTTCGTCAACCCAAGCGCAAATCACCACAAGCGGATCCGCGGGAGCCATCATGCGCCCCGGCTTCCAGGCGCCCCTCAACGCACAAGCAACCCTCCGAGCCGAACCGCCTTTCAGCCCCCTGATCCGTCGCTTCGGCACGGGCTACGAAAATCGCAACGGCTTCGCGATGCGCTACTTCACCGATCGAAATCAGAGCATCTATTTCGGCTACGAGGTCCTGATCGAAGAGCAAACCGGCGGAGGACATCTGCTCACCTTCGGCAAGCTCGGCCTCAGCCCGCTCGCCCTCCTGTCCAGACAGATTCCGCGAATGCCGGTCCCCAACCAACCGTCGCCCCGCACTTCGGGTCCGTGGACCATGCAGGACATTCCGGAAATTCCGAAACCGCGCGTGATCCGACCCGATGGCGTCGTAAGCATTCTGTTGTTCGAGGATCGCGCGACTGGTGAAAAACTATTCGACGATCTTCGCATTCCAGCAAGACCTCCGGTCCTCGGGCCGGTGCCGGCGCCGGCTCCCACACCCACCGTTACTGGAAACCCGCGCGACTTCACGGCAGCCGACGCCGAATTGCGCATCTGGATTCCCCTCGTCACCCTTAACGGCGAGCCAACGAGCATTCGAATTCCACACAACACCAACGCAGCCATCGTCTGGATTTCGATTCCAGGCCGCGGACGCTTTTTCCTTTCGCTGATCCCGCGCCCGGATCTAGGTTTCGAGAAAGTCGGCGAAGTCCGCGGAGGCACAGCCAAATTCACCGTTGGAAAAGACTCGATCGTCATCGATTCTCCCAATGAAATCGCACCCGCCGTCGCCGCGTACCATCTCTACGTCCTCGCCGATCCTAAGTGGGAGCCGGTCTCCGACAATCAAAAGGGCAACGTTCTTATGGGCAGCATCACCGTCGCCGAACTGCGCCGCCTGCGCTAGCGTTGCCTATACTTGAAGTGTGGACAAGCAAGCTTCGTTGATCGCAGCTCTTCGCGAAATGCGCAGCGTGATCATCGCGTATTCCGGCGGCGCTGATTCTGCTTATCTCGCTTGGGCTGCTCACGAAGCGCTTGGGGCTCAAGCTGTTGCGATTACGGCCGATTCCGCATCGATCCCTGAGTCGCACAAACGCGACGCGGAGAAATTCGCTTGCGATCACGGTCTTCGCCACGAGTACATCGAGACGCACGAATTCGATAATCCCGACTACGTTAAGAACGATCGAAACCGTTGTTTTCATTGCAAAGACGAGCTGTTCACTCGACTCGATGAAGTGGCTCGCGAGCGAGGAATTGAACACGTCATCTACGGAGTGAATTGCGACGACCTCGGCGATTATCGTCCAGGACAAGGTGCAGCTAAACGCCACAACGTAAAGGCTCCTCTGGTCGATGCGGGTTTGACGAAGGCGGAAATTCGCGAGTTATCGAAGCGAGCGGGACTTGAAACTTGGGATCGTCCGGCGTCGGCTTGCCTAAGTTCTAGAATTCCCTACGGAACTCCCGTCACGATTCAAAATGTGAAAACTGTTGAGCGCGGCGAAGAAGAAATCCGAGCTCTCGGCTTCCGGCAATTTCGTGTACGTTTTCACGGCGATATGGTGCGGATCGAGATCGCTCCTGAAGAACTCGACCGCGCAATGACGGTTGCCATGGCGCGGAAGTTCACCGCGATCTTTAAGCCTTTGGGATTTCAATACGTTACGCTGGATCTGGAAGGTTACCGGCAGGGCTCGTTGAACGCGGTGCTGCAACACTGAGCGCTAGCGCAACTGCGATCACAACCAGGCATCCGATTGCGTTAAACCATAGAAACGCAATGTGCGTGTAGTAGGCGACGGCGAAGATCGTGATCTGTCCCACGATCACACCGATAAACGCCGCGGTTCCGCCGACTCGCTTGATAAAAAACGCGAGCACGAAAATCCCCAGCATCGTTCCGTAAAACAGAGATCCCACGAGATTTACGGTTTCGATCAGGGCTCCGAAACTGCGCGCGAAGCTGGCGAAACTGATGGCGTAGATGCCCCAGAATGCGGTCGCGATTCGAGAGGCATTCAGGTAGTGACTGTCGTTGCCGCGGGCGGGAAAGTGGCGGCGATAAACGTCGATGATGCTTACAGTTGCCAGCGAATTGATTTCCCCCGAACTGGCCGACATCGCTGCCGTGAAGATCACGGCGAGCACCAGTCCGACCGCCCCTCCTTTCCAGCACATTGGGATCCTAAGCTTAGAATTCCACGTGGACAAGTTGTCGCGGCCGCTTCTATAGTGTCACCTAAATACTAGTGACTCCAGCGTAACTGGACTGGCCACAGTTAGGCCGCAAATGTAATCACACTGGCTCACCT
>JADMIO010849087.1_pt1 | contig 11894 bp, 7 predicted proteins | sample 8958161 | NCBI WGS metagenome assembly JADMIO01 (sample SAMN16585339, study PRJNA669376) | soil metagenome | isolation source: Crop rotation soil | place: USA: Cullars Rotation, Alabama | collected 2011
ACGCGCGGTAGCGCTCCTCGCCGAAGCGCGCCGCCAGGTCGTCGGCGCGCCCGGCGGCCAGGAGCCGCCCGCGGTCCAGCACGCCCACGCGGTCGCACAGCTCGAGCGCCTCCTCGGCGTTGTGCGTCGCCAGCAGCACGGTGCAGCCCTGCTTCCGCGACACCTCCTCGCGCAGGAAGTTGCGGAAGGTGCGCGCCGAGATCGGGTCCAGACTGCGGGTGGGCTCGTCGAGCAGCAGGACGGACGGGCGGGCGAGCAGCGCCCGCGCGATCAGCAGGCGCTGCTTCATGCCTGACGAGAACTCGCCGGCCAGTCGCGTCCCGGTGTCGTCGAGGCTCACCGCCTGGAGCACCTCGGTCACCCGGCGCGACGCCTCCTCGCCCCCGAATCCGTGCAGCCGGGCGAAGAGCTGGAGGTTCTCCCGGGCGCTGAGCCGCCAGTACAGGCTCCGCTCGTCGGCGATCACGGGCGTGAGCACGCGGCGGACCCGCGCACCGTCGCTCGCGACGTCGATCCCGGCGACGGTGGCGGTGCCGGAGTCCGGGATCACCAGCGTCGCCAGCATCTTGAACAGGGTGGTCTTCCCGGCCCCGTTAGGCCCGAGCAGGCCGAAGAACTCCCCCGCCCGGATCTCGCACGTCACGTCGCTCACCACGACGCGGTACTCGTGCTGGAAGGGGCGCCGCAGCGCGTCGCCCCAGCCGCGGCGCACCGGGAAGCGCTTGGTGAGCCCCCGTAGCACGACCGCGGCTGGCGCCCGCCCGATCGCGGCGGCGGGAACACTGCTCGACAGTTGGGCGGAGGCGGCGACACCGGTCATCGACTGAGCACGGACTCGGGTGAGGCTGGACGGCGAGGCTACGGCTTCACACCATCCACGACCAGCGACCAGTCGAGCGGATGCCAGGGCCAGTCCGGCCGCACGCGGTGCGCCTGCGCCGAGCGATGTACGCGCCCGTCTTCGAGGCGCCACGGCCGCTCGTGGAATTGGTGGTGGTCGTCGTACCACTCCAGCAGCTCCACGCGAAAGCCAGCCCGGGAGAGCAGCGCGCCCATCGATTCGGCGGTATACAGCACCTTGTGATCGTCGGCGCCCGGACCCGCACCGCCGGGACGCACGCCGTCGATGTAGGCGGGGTCGGAGTGGTTCCCGTCCGGAACCGCAAGCCGCAGGTACCCCCGCGGCGCCAGGTACTCGAACACGAGCCGGACCGCCCGCTCGGCGCCTTCCGGCGGAAGATGCTCCCACACGTGCTCGGCGAAGACGGCGGTCACGGTGCCCGGGCGGAAATAGCGGGCCCAGGACGTGGCATCAGTGACGTCGAAATACCACTGCTCGGTCGGTAGCCAGCCGCTCGGTGCTACCCCGGATGCGCCCACCACCAGCCGGATCGGCCGACCGCTGCGCGCGGCCCGCTCAAGGCGGGCCGGACCAACGACTCGGTCCACGTATCGAGCGAGGGCACGCCGAACTCGCGGGACGAAGAGCCGCAGCCGGGTCGAGAGCGCAGTCTGCATATCACGATGAACGTACGCCGCGTCGGCACCGTCGTGGACGGACTGCCAGACGCCGGGCGGCGAAATGGAAGCCCCGCCCGGCCGATGGTGGCCGGGCGGGGCGAACGTACCACTGCGACGCAACGCTTACCAGCGGTAGTGCGCGAAGGCCTTGTTCGCCTCGGCCATGCGGTGCGTGTCATCCTTCTTCTTCACCGCGTTGCCTTCGCCCTTGGAGGCGGCGATCACCTCGGCGGCCAGCTTCTCGGACATCGACTTCTCGCCGCGGTCGCGGGAGAACGAGATCAGCCAGCGCATCGCGAGCGCGGTGCGGCGCTCGGGACGAACCTCGACCGGCACCTGGTAGGTGGCGCCGCCGACGCGGCGGCTCTTCACCTCGACCACCGGCTTGAGGTTCGCCAGCGCCTGCTTGAAGACGTTGACGCCCGGCTGGCTGGTGCGGCTCTCCACGAGATCCATCGCGCCGTAGAAGATCCGCTCGGCGACCGCCTTCTTACCCTGGAGCATGAGGGCGTTGATGAACTTCGAGACCGTCTGACTGTCGTAGCGCGCGTCCGGCAGCACCGGGCGCTTGATGGCCTTCTTACGGCGGCTCACTTCTTACCTCCCTTCGCGGCCGCACCGCCGGCGCCGGCCTTCGGCTTCTTGGCGCCGTACTTGGAGCGGCTCTTGTTGCGGCCCTGGACGCCGGCGGCGTCGAGCGTTCCGCGGACAATGTGATAGCGAACGCCGGGCAGGTCCTTCACGCGGCCCCCGCGCACGAGCACGATCGAGTGCTCCTGCAGGTTGTGCCCCTCGCCCGGGATGTAGGCGATCACCTCGATCTGGTTCGTCAGACGAACCTTGGCGACCTTGCGCAGCGCAGAGTTCGGCTTCTTCGGCGTCGTGGTGTAGACGCGCGTGCAGACGCCGCGGCGGAACGGATTCGCCTTGAGCGCCGGCGACTTTTCCTTCTTGACGACGTCCTTGCGTGCGCGCCGGACGAGCTGGTTGATAGTCGGCATGACCTCGGGGTCTAACAGAAAACCCGCCCGTGACTTAGGCGGCATAGACTGGTAAAAGTAGGGCTCCCCGAGGTAGGTGTCAAGGCGCCGAGCCCGCTCGCGCCGAGCGGCGAAGCGTCACGTTCGCGTACTGGTCGTCCGTCCCCTCACTCAGCTGCCCCACCATTGTGTCGGCGAGCGGGAGCGCCGCGTAGAAGGTGAAGCGCTGGACGTCGCAGTTCCGGCTCTGCCCGGCGATCGAGAGGTTCACCCGGGGGACGTTGCCCGGGTAGTAATTCGCCAGGAAGCGGACCTCGCACACCACGCCGGCCTCCACGTACTGGCCGGTCCCGGGGGTCGCCTTGCCGTTCGGCTGGAGGATGTTCTCCGCCTTCACCTCGATCCGCCACTCGCGATAGCCGTTGAAGGACCGCCCTTCCCGGCCGGTCCAGGTTCCGAGCACGGGACCCAGGTCCGGCGTCGGCGACGTGCGGGAGCGAGCGGTGCAGCCGAGGAGGACCGTGGCGGCGAGGAGGGCCGCCGCGAGCGAGGAGTGAGCGGGCATTGCGCCAACGTTATCCGCTCCGGGCCTCCAACGGGAGGGAGGGGCGTCGCGTGCGACGCCTTCGCCGACCGTCGGGCGATCCCTACCGCCGGCCGAGCGCGTTCGCGTCCATGGCCGACAGCGCCGGCAGGGCGTCCCGGGCGCGGACGCCGGCCTCGAACGGCCCGAGCAGGTGGGCGATGCTGTTGGCGTAGTAGCTGATGAGCTGCCGGCCGTGGGGGAGCACCACGTAGCCGTCGCCGGTGCGGGCCAGGACGCGGCGCATCCGGAGCATCCGGTACGCCCGCTCGAACGTCTCTTCGATCCCGCGGTCGGCCTTGAGGACCCGCCCGTTGAGCTCCAGCAGGACGTCGCGCATCTCGGACATCCGGGCGAGCAGGGCGCCGCGCGGGATGAAGTCGCGGTCGAAGCTCTGGACCGCGGCGCAGGCGAGCGGCACCGGCGTCACGGGAATGATCTGCCCGATGCGGCCAAGGACCTCGTCGGCCAGCTCCTGGACCCGCGCCAGGCGGTCGTGGCGGGAGAGGTCGAAGAGGCTGGGTCCGACGAGCTCCTGGGCCGTGAACCAGTCCGAGAGACAGTACGGCTCGCCGATGACCACCGCCGCGCGCCCGTAGCGCTTCCAGCGCCGCGAGACGAGGCGCCCGACGTTCCACACCACGTAGTGCACCACCTCGCCCGCCTGCGAGAGGAGCGACGGGCGGCGGTAGCCTTGCGTCGCGTCCAGCTCGCGCAGGAGCGACCGGTCCTCGAGGACGCGGTCGTAGTTGACCGCCACCGGAACGACGTGCAGGCGCTCGCGGTACTTCGGGTCGCGGGCCACGCCCAGGATGTAGTCGAGCAGCCCCACCTTGGCCGGCCGCATCTTCCCGTCGCGCGTCAGGCCGCCCTCGAGGAAAATGCCCTGCGTGACGCCGTTCTTGGTGATCAGCTGCACGTACCGCTCGAGCACCGTGTGGTACAGCGGCTCGCGGAAGCGGCGGCGGATGAAGTACGACCCGAAGCTCTTGAAGATGTACTCCAGCGGCCAGGTACGGGCCCACTCGCCGACCGCGTACGAGATGGCGACCTTCCCGGTGAGGGCGTAGCCGACCAGCACGTAGTCGGCGTTGGAGCGGTGGTTCATCAGGTAGATGACCGCCGCGTCCTTGCGCAGCTTGGCGAACGACTCCGGCTTCGAGTACTCGACGCTGACCTTGTAGAACAGGTCGATCAGGAACTTGCTGACCGCGTACCCGATCTTGTAGTACGCGATGATGTTGAAGAAAGGAACGATCTCGTCGATGTACTGTTCGACGCGCTTCCACACCTCCTCGTCGGTGCGATGGTGCTCGAGCGCGTGGGCGCGTACCGCGTCGGCGAGGGCGCCGTCGGCCATGAGGGCGCGCCGGATGGCGGGCTTCCGGGTGAACTTGAACCGGTTGACCCGGGCGCGGAAACGGCGGAGGGAGCGGGCGGCGGCGCGATTGCCCCACCGGCGGATCGCCCGTCGGCCGAGGAGCGCGACCAGCAGCAGCAGCGCGAGGATCGCGGCGACGGGAATCCAGGACCGCATGGTGCGTCGAACATTGGGCGCGCGTCCGCGCCCGTCAAGCGCTCCCGCCACACGGTGCATCCGTGCAGCAACTTTCCGGTCGCCCGGCGTACTCTTACCTTGAGACGTCACCCTCTGGCCCGGACGGTCGAGATGCCGAGACACCACTCCCTGACCCGCCGCGACGCGATCAAGGCCGCCCTGGCCGCGTCGGTCGCCGCGCTCCTGCCCCGCTCGTCCCGCGCCCTGGGCTCGGCCACGCACCCGGACCCGCGCCCGGGGATCACCGGCGAGCGCGTGCTCAACGACCCCGGCTTCCGGAAGAAGGTGGCCGAAGTCTACGACATGGCCCGCGAGATCCCGGAAGTCTTCGACGGCCTGCACTGCTACTGCGAGTGCAGCTCCGGCCGCTGGGGCCATCGCTCGCTCCTCTCCTGCTTCGAGAGCCAGCAGCCCGACGGCTGCCACGGCTGCCAGGAGGAAGCCCGTCTGGCGTACCGCCTCCACAAGGAAGGCAAGTCGCTCGCGGAGATTCGGGAGGCGGTGGACGAAGAATTCAAGTAAGCGCCGCGAGTTGCGAGGTGCGAGATGCGAGAACGGCCCCGGGAAGCTTCCCGGGGCCGTTCTCGCATCTCGCACCTCGCAGCTGTGCTACTCGTCGTCGTCCCGGCCCCGTCCGCCGCCGCCCAGCCCGAAGGAGCTCTGGGCCATGCTCGGCGTGAGGAAGGGCGAGCCCGTCGAAGCGCCCGGCGTGCCCGCCGGGAGCCCGAGGGCGCCGAGGTCGCCGCCGAAGGCCGGCGACTCGGGCGCGGCGTACTCGCCCTCCAGCTCGACCTCCGAGTAGCGGTACTGCCCCGTGCCGGCCGGGATCAGGTGGCCGATGATGATGTTCTCCTTCAGGCCGAGCAGGTCGTCCTGCGCCCCGCGGATCGCCGCGTCGGTCAGCACGCGGGTGGTCTCCTGGAACGACGCCGCCGAGATGAACGACTGCGTCGTCAGCGAGGCCTTCGTGATCCCGAGGAGCAGCGGCTCGGACGTGCCCGGGGTCTCCTTGCGCTTCTTCGCGCGCTCGTTGACCTCGCGGAACGACTGCTTGTCCACGTGCTCGCCCTCGAGGAACTCCGTCTCGCCCGGGTCGATGATCCGGACCTTCTGGAGCATCTGGCGGACGATCACGCCGATGTGCTTGTCGTTGATCTTCACGCCCTGCAGGCGGTAGACCTCCTGCACCTCGTTGAGCAGGTACTCCTGCACCGCGCGGGGGCCCTTGATCCGCAGGATGTCGTGCGGGTTCACCGGGCCCTCCGACAGCCGGTCGCCGGCGCGCACGCGGTCGCCCTCGTGCACGCGAAGGTGCTTGCCGGCCGGCACCTCGTACAGCTGCGCCTCCTGCCCCTCGTCGGCCACCCAGTTCGTGTGGCCCTCGAGGCGCATCGGCTGGACGTAGATCTCGCGCTTGCCGCGCTTGATCTCGCCGAACCGCACGACGCCGTCGATCTCCGAGATCGTCGCCGGGTCCTTCGGGCGACGGGCCTCGAACAGCTCGGCGACGCGCGGCAGACCGCCAGTGATGTCGCGGGTCTTGTAGGCCTCGCGGCTCACCTTCGCGATCGTCGTACCGGCGGCGATCGCCTGGCCGTCCTCGATCACGATCACGGCGCCGCTCGGCACCACGAAGTCGCGGACGCGCTTGTTCTTGCGCTCGTCCCAGATCTCGATGTGCGGGTGGAGCCGCTTCTCGCGGTCCTCGATCACGACGCGCTGGCGGAGGCCCGTCAGCTCGTCGAGCTGCTCCTCGATCGACTCGTCCTCGACCAGCTCGACGAAGCGGATGGTACCCGCGACGTCCGAGATGATCGGGTTCGAGTACGGGTCCCAGGTGAAGATCACCTGGTCCTTCTTCACCTCCTGGCCGTCCTCGACCATCAGCACGGCGCCGAGCGGCACCTGGAGGCGCGCCCCGACGCTGGCGCTCTTGTCACCCGACGCGCGGATGCTGAGCTCGCCCTCGTACGAGGTGACGATGCGCTGTCCCTCGTCGTTGGTGACGACCACCAGCCGGTCGCTGAACTCGATCACGCCCGCCACCTTCGACCGGCGCGACGTCTGCTCGGCGATACGAGCCGCCGTGCCGCCGATGTGGAAGGTGCGCAGCGTCAGCTGCGTACCCGGCTCGCCGATGGACTGCGCGGCGATGATGCCGACCGCCTCGCCCATGTCCACCATGTCCATGGTCGCCAGGTTGCGGCCGTAGCACATGCGGCAGAGCCCGCGCTTGGCCTCGCAGGTGAGCACCGAGCGGATCTTCACCGTCTCGAGCCCCGCCTCCTCGATCTCGCGCGACATGTCCTCGTCGATCAGCTTCCCCGCCTCGGCGAGGATGCGCGGCCGACCGGCCTGGTCGCGCATGTGCGGATCTTCGATGTCCTCGGCCGCCACGCAGCCGACGATGCGCTCGGCCAGCGGCTCAATGACGTCCTCGCCTTCCTTGAGCGCGCCGACCTCGAGGCCGAGGATCGTACCGCAATCTTCCTCGGTGATCACGACGTCCTGCGCGACGTCCACCAGACGACGCGTGAGGTAGCCGGCGTCGGCCGTCTTGAGCGCCGTGTCGGCCAGACCCTTCCGCGCGCCGTGCGTCGAGATGAAGTACTCGAGCACCGAGAGGCCTTCGCGGAAGTTCGACTTGATCGGGCTCTCGATGATCTCGCCGATGCCGCCGGTGAGCTTCTTCTGGGGCTTCGCCATCAGACCGCGCATCCCCGCCAGCTGGCGGATCTGGTCGCGGCTGCCGCGGGAGCCGGAGTCGAACATCATGAACACCGGGTTGAACCCGTTATGCGACTCGCGCATCGCCTTCACCATGGCGTCGGCGATGTCCGAGTTCGCGTGGGTCCAGGTGTCGATGACCTTGTTGTAGCGCTCGCCGTTCGTGATGTTGCCGGTCGAGTAGGCGCGCTGGAAGCGCTCGACGCGCTCCGTCGCTTCCTGCAGCAGCGTCTCCTTCTCGGCCGGGATGTGCAGGTCCTCGATCCCGATCGACACGCCGCCGCGGGTGGCGTTCATGAAGCCGAACTCCTTCAGCCGGTCGAGGAACTCGACCGTCTGGGCGAGTCCGCCCTGGCGGTAGCTCTCGAACACGATCTCCGAGAGCGCCTTCTTCTTCATGTCGCGGTTCTGGAACGGGATGTTCGGCGGGCAGATCGCGTTGAACAGCACGCGCCCGACCGTCGTCGCCACCCAGCGCTTCCCTTCCGCGTCGTCCACGAAGTACTGGATCGGCGTGTGGTGCTTGATCTTGCCGCGCGCGATCGCCATCTCGATCTCCGACACGGACGCGAAGCGGGGCATCTTCTCCCCGGCCTTCACGCGCTTGTCGAAGTCGTAGGGCGCCTTGGTCGCGAAGTAGCAGCCGAGCACGATGTCCTGGCTCGGCTCGGCCACGGGGCGGCCGTCCGACGGCTTGAGGATGTTGTTGCTCGAGAGCATGAGCAGCCGGCACTCGAGCTGCGCCTCGTACGAGAGCGGCACGTGCACGGCCATCTGGTCGCCGTCGAAGTCGGCGTTGAACGCCGCGCAGACGAGCGGGTGGATGCGGATGGCCTTGCCCTCGACCAGCACCGGCTCGAACGCCTGGATGCCCAGGCGGTGGAGCGTCGGCGCGCGGTTGAGCAGCACCGGGTGGTCGCGGATGATCTCCTCGAGGATCTCGTAGACCTCCGGCGACTCGCGCTCGACGATCTTCTTCGCGCGCTTGACGGTCTCCGCGATGCCCTTGTCCACCAGCCGGTGGATGATGAACGGCTTGAAGAGCTCCAGCGCCATGGCCTTCGGCAGGCCGCACTGGTGCAGCTTGAGCTCCGGGCCCACCACGATCACCGAGCGGCCCGAGTAGTCCACGCGCTTGCCGAGCAGGTTCTGGCGGAACCGGCCCTGCTTGCCCTTCAGCATGTCCGAGAGCGACTTGAGCGGACGCTTGCCGCGGCCGCGGATCGCCTTCGAGCGGCGCCCGTTGTCGAACAGCGCGTCCACCGCCTCCTGCAGCATGCGCTTCTCGTTCCGGAGAATGACCTCCGGCGCGCGATGCATGATGAGCTTCTGCAGGCGGTTGTTGCGGTTGATGACGCGGCGGTACAGGTCGTTCAGGTCGGACGTCGCGAAGCGGCCGCCGTCGAGCGGGACAAGCGGGCGCAGGTCCGGCGGGATGACCGGGATCACGTCCAGGATCATCCACTCCGGGCGGTTGCGCGTCTCGCCGCTCTCCCCCGAGTTGCGGAAGGCGTCGATGATCTTGAGCCGCTTGAGCTGCTGCTTCTTGCGGTGCTGCGACTGCTCAGTCACCACCGCCGCGCGCAGCTCCTCGGCCACCTTGTCCACGTCGATGCGGCGCAGGAGCTCGCGCACCGCGGGGGCGCCGATGTCGGCGTTGAACGCGGTGTCATTCTCCTCACGCGCCTTCGTGCGCAGCGTGAGGTACTCCTCCTCGTCGAGCAGCTGGTTCGCCCGGACTTCCTGCGTGCCCGGGTCGATGACGATGTAGTTCGAGTAGTAGATGACCTTTTCCAGGTCGCGCAGCGTCACGTCCATCAAGTTCCCCATCGGGCTGGGGAGCGTCTTGAAGAACCAGATGTGCGCGACCGGGACGGCCAGCTCGATGTGTCCCATGCGGTCGCGGCGCACCTTGCTGAGCGTGACTTCCACGCCGCAGCGGTCGCAGATCACGCCGCGATACCGGATGCGCTTGTACTTGCCGCAGTGGCACTCCCAGTCCTTGACCGGGCCGAAGATCCGCTCGCAGAACAGGCCGTCCTTCTCCGGCTTGAACGAGCGGTAGTTGATGGTCTCGGGCTTGGTCACCTCGCCCCAGGACCACCAGGTGCGCAGGCCGGCCATCTCCAGCCGCTCGCGCTCCTTGGGGTCCTTGGGGCCGCGGATCTCTTCGGGCGACGCGATGCGCACCCGGATGTAGTCGAACGACGACGCGCGGGTCTCGCGCGCACTCCGGAAGTCGATCATGCGTTACTCCTCTCCTCCGTTCCCGGCGGCACTGCGGCCGGCGCCCGTGCTGCTCGCCGCCGCCGACCCGCCGTTGCCGTCCCCGAAGGTGTTCGGGTCGCCGTTGCCGTCCCTGGTGCCCATCTTCACGTAGATGCCGAGCGCCTGCAGCTCCTTCACCAGCACGTTGAACGACTCGGGGATGCCCGGCTCGGGCAGGTTCTGCCCCTTGACGATCGCTTCGTAGACGCGGCTGCGCCCGTTCACGTCGTCCGACTTCACCGTCAGGATCTCCTGCAGCGTGTGCGCGGCGCCGTAGGCCTCCAGCGCCCACACCTCCATCTCTCCGAAGCGCTGGCCGCCGAACTGCGCCTTACCGGCGAGCGGCTGCTGCGTGACCAGCGAGTACGGCCCGATGCTCCGGGCGTGGATCTTGTCGTCCACCAGGTGCGACAGCTTGAGCATGTAGATCTCGCCGACCGTCACCGGCGACGCGAAGCGCTCGCCGCTGCGGCCGTCGCGCAGCCACACCTTCCCCGCCGGGGTGATGCCGGCCAGGCGCAGCAGCTCGCTGGCCGCGGCGTCCACGTCGGCCTCGCTCTTCGGCCCGAACATGCCGGACAGCGCCGGCAGCTCCTGCTCGCCGAGCATGTCGGCCGGCGTCATGCCGCGCCGCTTCTCGAGCGAGCGCAGGATGCCCTTGAACTCCGGGCGTCCGCCGGACGACGGCGCCGCCTGCTCGCCCTCGTCCGAGAACGCGTTGTGGAAGCCGATCTGCACGTCCACCTCGCGCGCCTCGCGCTCGGCCAGCTCCTTCGCCGCGCTGGCGACGTAGTCGCGCACGCGGTGGAAGACGTCGCGCGTCTCCTGCGACAACGCGCGCCCGCCCAGGTCGTTCAGCGTCGCGTCGGCCAGCAGCTCCACCTTCTCGTCGCCGGCGTCCGGCTTGATGTCGGCCAGAATCGTCCGGATGTCCTTGTCCGAGATCTCCAGCCGCCCGCCGCGCAGCTCGAGGGCGTCGTGCGCCCACGAGAGGCTGGCGAGCTTCATCAGCATGCCGATCTCGCGCTCGTTGGCGCCCTGGAACACCGGCGTCTTGGCGTAGAAGCCGAGGAGCTTCGCGGCCCAGCCGAGGTGCGTCTCCAGGATCTGCCCCACGTTCATGCGCGACGGCACGCCGAGCGGGTTCAGCACGATGTCCACCGGGCGGCCGTCGGGGAGGAACGGCATGTCCTCCTCGGGGACGATGCGCGCCACGATACCCTTGTTGCCGTGGCGGCCGGCCATCTTGTCGCCGACCGAGACCTTGCGCTTCTCGGCCAGGTAGACCTTCACCAGCTGGATCACGCCCGGCGGCAGCTCGTCGGGCTGCAGGATGCGGTCGATCCGCTCCTCCGCCCGCTCCTCGAGCCGCGCCTTCTCCTCGTTCGCGACCTCGATCACGCGGCGGATGCGCTCGTTCACCGCCTTGTTCTCGACGCGGAACGTCTTGAGGTCGAGCGACGCGATCTTGAAGCCGCTCAGGAACTCGCGGTCGAGCTTCTGCCCCTGCGGGATCGCCTCTTCGACGGTCCCCGCCTTGAGGGCGAGCGCCACCTTCTGCCCGTCGAGCAGTTCGACGAGCTCGGCGTCGCGCACCTCGTTGACGCGGATCTTCTCCTCGCCCTCGAGCCGGCGCACCTCGCCGATGCGCTCGCCGCGGTCCTTCTCGACGACCTGGTCCTCGATGCGCGAGAAGATCTTCACGTCGATGACCACGCCCTCCATGCCCGGCGGCACCTTGAGCGAGCTGTCCTTCACGTCCTTCGCCTTCTCGCCGAAGATCGCCGTCAGCAGCTTCTCTTCCGGCGACAGCTCGGTCTCGCCCTTCGGCGTGATCTTGCCGACGAGGATGTCGCCCGGCTTGACGTGGGCGCCGATCCGCACGATGCCGCGCTCGTCGAGGTCCACCAGCGACTCCTCGGCGACGTTCGGGATCTCGCGCGTGATCTCCTCCTGGCCGCGCTTGGTGTCGCGGACGTGGAGCTCCAGCTCCTGGATGTGGATCGACGAGTACACGTCGTCCTTCACCAGGCGCTCGGAGAGCACGATGGCGTCCTCGAAGTTGTGCCCGTACCACGGCATGAACGCCACGGTCACGTTGGCACCTAACGCGAGCTGCCCCATCTCGGTGCCGGCGCCGTCCGCCAGGACGTCGCCCTGCTTCACGCGCTGGCCGAGCCGGACGAGCGGGCGCTGGTTGATCGCCGTGTCCTGGTTCGTGCGCCAGTACTTCTTGAGGCGGTAGCGGTCGGGAAAG
>JADMIO011298133.1_pt1 | contig 11893 bp, 13 predicted proteins | sample 8958161 | NCBI WGS metagenome assembly JADMIO01 (sample SAMN16585339, study PRJNA669376) | soil metagenome | isolation source: Crop rotation soil | place: USA: Cullars Rotation, Alabama | collected 2011
GCGGCAACGTCGCGGCGGCGAACACCTACGGCGCCAACGGCCTCCTCTCCCGCCATACCAGCAGCGGGACCACCCAGTACACCTTCGACCTCCAGGGGAACGTCGCGCAGCGCCTCAACGGCAGCGGCACGGTCCTTTCGAGCTTCATGTTCGACGCACACGGCGTGGGCACGAGCACGGCGACGCCCACGGAGCCGTTCGGGTACGGAGCGCAGGCGGGCTACTACACCGACCTGGAGACCGGTCTGCAGTGCCTCTCGTGGCGGTACTACGACCCGGCAGCGGGGCGGTTCCTGACGCGGGACCCAATTAGCTACGCGGGAGGGATCAATCTGTACGGGTACTGTGGGAACGGCCCCGTGACTTGGTCGGATCCGCTAGGTCTCGACTGGCGAAACTATGCACACGTGGGTCTAGGGATCGCTTCTTTGATACCCGCGGTCGGCACGATCGCATCACTCACCGACGCCGCCGTATATGCGTCCGAGTGTGACTGGGGCGGGGCGGCCCTCGCAGCGGCTGGTGCGATTCCGGTGGCCGGCACCGCAATGGTCGGCGCTCGGCTTATCGCCAAGGGGCTTACCGGCGCGAAAGCACTCCGCGAGGTAGTCGTGGTCGCGGAAGAGGGTGCCACAGTCGTAAGAATCGCGGAGAATGCGGCGGCAGGACGGGCGTTCGAGGAGGGAGTAATCGGGACGGTGCGAAAGATCGGCGTCAAAATGCCGAGCGGCAAGATGCGGTTTCCGGATATTTTCAACGAAGCGGGTAACGTGATAGGGGATGTGAAGAACGGTAGGTATGTTCACTTCTCCTCGCAGTTGCGCGACTACTGGGCCTTTGCGCAAGCGAATGGCATGGAAATGGTGCTGCACGTCGGCGAAGAGACCCGCCTATCATCTGGAATTCCGGAAGGAATTCGGATCATCAGGCACTGAGGGGAACCCGTGGAGATCGTATCGATGGGAAATGAGAAGGAAGTGGACGCCGAAAGTGAGTGGCCGGATCGGGTAAAGGACCCGGAGGGCTTCGAGCGCAAACGTCAGGAAGCCATCGCCGCCACCGAGCGCGCATTACTTCCGGTTAGGGTGGAGCTTGCTCGTTCCGGGATTGTGTTTGAACGGTGGGACGATCTCCGTGATCCGAAGGTCGATGTCCGGAATGCCGTCCCCATCCTCCTGGAATGGCTTCCCCTCGTTGTCGAGCCGAAGGCGAAGGTGGTCATCGCATACATCTTGATCGGCAGGAGGCCCAAGGGGGTGCCCCTCGATGTGGTTGTCAAGGAGTTCGAGAGGACTCCCGAATCGGCCCCCCGCGATCTTAAGTGGGTCCTGGGCTACGTGATCGCACAACTCGCGGACCGGCGTCATACCGGAGAGATCGTCCGGCTTGTCGAGAATCCCGAACACGGCAAGGGCCGTGAAACTCTTCTGCTGGCGCTGGGGAGGCTGCGTCCCCCGCGAGCCTTTGAGATACTGATCTCGTTCCTGGACCAGCCCGTACTTTTCAACTACGCCATCGAAGGCTTGGGGAACCTGAAGGACGAACGCGCCCGCCCCTACCTTGAACCGTTTCTCAGCCATCAAGACAGCTACACCCGCCAGAAGGCGAAGGCTGCCCTCGCAAAGCTGGACCGCGCCGCCGTCCGGCGCAAGGATTAGCCAGCGTCCGCAAATCCGCACCCGAGTCTCTGAGTTCGGACGGGGTGACGCGACTGAGGAGTTCGGCCGCCGCGAACGACTGTCCCTTGGGCATTCACGTGGCACCGGATTTTCGTCCACGTCACCACTACTTACCGCGACGACATCGCCCTGAGGGCGCCCGGCGCCAAGAAAGTCACCGCCTCCGGAACCACCTACTTCCTGTACGACGGGATTACTCCCGTAGTCGAGCTGGACGCTAGCGGCAACGTCGCGGCGGCGAACACCTACGGCGCCAACGGCCTCCTCTCCCGCCACACCAGCAGCGGCACCACCCAGTACACCTTCGACCTCCAGGGCAACGTCGCCCAGCGCCTCAACGGCAGCGGCACCGTGCTCTCCAGCTTCATGTTCGACGCGCACGGGGTCGGCACGAGCACCGCCACGCCCACGGAGCCGTTCGGGTACGGCGCGCAGGCCGGCTACTACACGGACCTGGAGACCGGACTGCAGTGCCTCTCATGGCGCTACTACGACCCGGCGGCGGGGCGGTTCCTAACGCGAGACCCGATCAGCTACGCAGGGGGGGTGAACCTCTACAGCTACGTGGGGAATGGGCCGGTGGATGGGTGGGACCCCAGGGGCCTTTTCGGTTGGAAGCAGATCGGGAGCGGTTTCCTCGCGGCCGGACAAGCGATCTTGTCGATTCCGCATCGCTTCGGCGATTGGGTCATGAGTGGATTTGAGTCGCTAGGCCGCATGAAGCTCAAAAAGGGCACTCCGACGCTTCAGGATGCAAACCCCGAGGCTTATCCAGCCTTACCACGCGCTGGTAGGGAGATTGGGAGCTTCATCCATGATGAGGGGTCTGACATCATCGGAGCGATCGCCGTGGGCGGAACTGCCGCCGTTGCCGAGGGAGCCTCGTGTGACGCCGTTGCTGGGGGTACCGCTGGCAACCCCAATCGAGCCTATTCTGCGCGAGTGCTACTCCGTGCGGCGCAAGAGCCCGGACCGTATCACAACTTTCCTGAGACCTTCGACGCCTGGATCTTTGGCGGAAACCGCACCGTAGTGAGTCCGACCTACACGCTCTATACGCGTCCTGGCACAATCAACGGGGTAGATGGTATCTTCGAGATAGGAGTACGACCCAGCGGAAGCGGACAGACCGAAATCATCACACACCGGTTCTTCCGGCCCGTCCGGCAGTAACGGTCGTCTCAAAGGGTGCCCATGAGAATCGCAGTTGATGAGACATTTCAGGTAACTTATGCTTCGAAGGTATTGGATGGCCTTCCCAACTCCGACCGTGAAGCCGTTCTCTACTATCCTGGAGCAACCTCAACAGGGGGCAACGACGGCATAATTGTCGAGGTAACACAAGGGGACCTGACCTGGATCGGAGTGTTTAAGTTCGGCTATGACTCCCCATGTGCTGTCTCGGCGGTGCTCGCCTGCCCTGACCAGCGCTCGATTTGCGTTATCTCAAAGGGTGCCGGCTACATTGTAGCCTGCGATTCACCTACGTCGTGGTGGCCGTTAGACCCCATGCCTATAACTGTAGCAGTGACCACACGGGAACCTCCGCTACTCCTGGTGGGCGACTTCACCGCACTGCTAGCCGTTGGTGCTTGCGGAGTGGTGTGGAGAACGGGGCCTCTGTACTCCGATGAGTTGGCTATTCTTACCTTGCGAACGGGCTTCGTAGACACGCAGGGATGGGATGCATCGCGTGGACAAACCGTGAGTTTCCGGACGAGCTTAACTACCGGCGCAAGCGCTCCTCTAGACTGGTAACTGTCAACGGGCGCCGATCTTGAAGTCTTGAACAAGCGCCTCCGGCACCACCTACGTCCTCTACGACGATACTACCCCCATGATCGAGCTGGACGGCAGCGCGAACGTCACCGCCGTCAACACCTTCGGCGCTAACGGCTTCCTCGCCCGCCGCAGCAGCTCCGGCACTAGCCTCTATACCCTTCGATCTCCAGGACAACATCCCAGGTCCTCTCCACCAGCGGCACGGTGATCCCCAATCAGGCGTTGGATTGTTTTTGGGGCGCTGGGGACGTGGGGACGGCGGGAGGGTCCCAATTCGAATGGGCCTCAACGACGTGGACGAGCCTATACAGGACTCCATCCGTGTCCTGTTGGACCGATAACCCGGTGTAACGAACCGGCGATGTCCGGATCAGCGCCCCAAGGGTTAACTTCTCTCGCTGGCGGGCTCCGTACGGTGAGTGACCCCATGGAGGCACCTATCATGGAGAGCCTGGCACAACGAGTTCAAAGGGAAGCCCCGTTCCTGCAGCGCGAGATGGGCTTTTGGGAAGATTGCAACCGTGGGAATCTCCCCTTTCGCGCGCGCCTGGTCGATCTTCAGAACGACCACCTACGGCTCCGATTTGTCCACGAAATCAGTGGCACTATCGGGCAAGTGGCCCCGCTGTTCGCACCGGAGGACTGGTGGGACCTGTTTCCCGTGATCGATCTGGCCTATCCGGGAAAGGGCTGGGGCGAGCGCTCCGTCGTGGCCACCATCCCGGAGACTGCGGTGGCCCTGCGCGACCACTATCCGGGAATACGGAAGCTCTACTCCCGGAGATGGCGTTACTTCTTCGCTAGGTCGAAGCTAACGGAAGCGGGCCGGCGCCGGGCCGACCGCCATTTTGACGAGGTAATGGGGCGACTTCGAGATCGGCGCAGGTGACTTCCCGATCTATGCGCGAGACTCGGACTCACGTCTACAGAAGCGTGAGAAGTACAGGACGTCATCGGGTGCCCGGACCTCAATGGGAGGTGTAGGTTGAAACGCGTAAAATGGATCTTCGCCGGCATAGCCTGCGTGGGATTATTCGCGACCACCTCGATGATGAAGCGTTGGCTCGATGAGCTTCCCTCGTTCGCGGGTGGATGCGGCGAAACCCTTGTTCGATCGGTCGTTTCTCCTGATCGTCATTATGTCGCCGAGCTTTTCCATCGCAACTGCGGCGCGACTACCTCCGTCGCGTCACACGTAAACCTTCGGCCGTGCTCCGAGCCACTGCGCACGCGCGGCGACGGTACGGTTGAGGAGGGTACCATTTATCTGGAAAACGGCACCGGCGTCATTCGGTTGAAGTGGCTCGATCCCCGAATGCTGCGTATCAGCGCGTCCGGGACCCAGGTGTTCAGAAGAGAATCCAGGTGGCGCCTGGTGACGTTGCGCTACTCGGCGGCGAATCGATCGAATGAGTGATCGCGCATCATCAAGGTCAAGCAACGGGTTCCCCACCATGAGCTTTCCCTGCCCATGCTGCGGCTGCCTCACCCTCTCCGAGCCTCCGCCCGGCACGTTCGAGATCTGTCCTGTCTGCGGTTGGGAAGACGACAACGTTCAATTTGACGACCCGGACTTTAGTGGCGGAGCCAACGAGATGTCCTTGCGGGAGGCGAGCGAGAGCTACCTTCGGTGTGGCGCGATCGCGCCGGCCGTCCGCGACCTCGTCCGCCTGCCTCGGCCCGACGAGCTGCCCGAATGGATGCTCAACCTTCCCCTCATCATCAACAACCACGGCGACGTTCAGATCTTCGAGACCGTGTCAGACGCTGAGTCGTACATGGAGGCGGTCGATATCCGGAACCAGGAATACGTAGGGTACGATGCCGCCGGCCGCCTTCTGTTGATCGCCACAGACGGTCGCATTGGGGTCGTCCGGCCCGCGGAGGCCCGGCCGAGCCACCAGGAGGAGGTCCGAAAGCTGCTGGTAAGATTGATTCTGGCGGCACGCACACCGATGCCGGATGCGTCGAGCGCCAGCCTTTCCGAACTGGTAGAGCTGACCCGTAGATTTCGGTATCGACCGTGGGGACGGCGCTAGGGCCAGTAATGGTCGAAGAAGAGGGTGTCGTAGAGGGCGCGACCTATCAACATGATCGCGGCGACCGCGATCATTACATTCCGAACTGGAAGCCAGTTGTCGATGAGCGGCAGTGGCACGCGGGTTGACAGGGACGCGACGGCTGCGATTGTCGCGAGCCGAATGACGAGTCGCAGCCAACGATTGAGGGGCCGCCGGGGTGCGCCATTGGGGTCGGCGGTCGACAGGTAGAGAGCAGACCCGGAAGGAGCTACTTCGGGGTCCGTACCACCTGCATCTCCTTGCCGCAGCACACGCACGGGCCGAACTCCTCGGTGTCGACGTTGCACACATCGCAGTGGAACCGCCGGCTGATAGCCGCCGCAGGGATCGCTTTGAACGACTGGACCTCCAGCACCTGGGAGCGAGGGAACTGCAGCGCTTGGACCTCCACCGGCTGGCCAGCGGGGCTGGCGGCGAGCAGCTTCCGGTAACGGTCGTTGTCTACAAAAGTGTAGATCTGGCCTTCCGGAAGCGCGAGCGCCCACTGCTTCCCTTCCCCGCCGGCCAGGCGTGCGCCATACTTTCGGCCGAGAAGGTCGCCGAGATCAACGATCCGGCCCTGTAGCGTCACGTCCTTTCGATCGCCGTACGCGAAGCCTACTTCACCCGGCTTCTGAGCGATCGCACGCATTGCCGACCCGCCCACCAGCGTCCCTACTAGGGAAGCAATAGTCCACGGCAACCAGGCAGCTCGCCTCATGAATGCACCTCGGATTGCGCCGGCGGCTGCCGGTACTCGGCTGGGAAACCAACTCACGGGCGAACGGACGCGCGGGTAATCCGCGCCCCTCGTCACCGACCCCAGTACCCGCCCTCAACCGCTGACACTCAACGCCTGAAGGCCTGGAAACCTGAAGGTCTGCACACCTACCCCTCGGCCCCTATGCCTTGTCCGTTTCCACCTGCAGCTTGATCGCCCGTAAGATGCCCGCCACCCGCTCGCATTCTTCCAACGTTCCCGTGTAAGCCACGGCGCGGCCGGTGGTGTGCGCCTCCTGGGTGATCCAAACTGCCTTTTCCAGGGTGCAGCCGGTGGCCTTTTGCACCTGGAACACAACCTGCTCGTAGGAGTGCCAATCGTCGTTGTAGAGGATAACGACCCACGGACTATCGACCCGATCGTCGAGCTGGTCGAGGATGCCGGGCGAAACCTGAATCTGGATCTCCGTATCGGTAGGCATCGCGCCCTCACGCCTCGGGTCCGCGAGAGCGAATCGGAGCTCTGCGGCCAACCGATATTTTACTGCAAGTTCCTACGATCTCGAACCCTCAATTCGCAAACTTTCTACCCTGCGATCTTGAGCTCGACGAGAGAAACCCCTAATCGTCCGCACGCCCGCGACACGGCCGCGCCGGCGGCTTCCGGCGACTCTACCCGCTCCGCCGCAATCCCATATGCGGAAGCAAGGGCAACGAAGTCCGGGTTGACGAGATCCACCTCGATCCGCCGTCCGCCGAAATCGCGGTCCTGGACCCTTCGAATGAGGGTAAGACCCGAGTCGTTCACCACCACCACCGTGAGCGAAAGACCCTGCTGCACCGCCGTTCCCAGCTCCGCCATCGTCATCTGGAAACCGCCGTCTCCCGCCACCACGCACACGGGGCGATCCGGACGCGCCAGCTTCGCGCCGATGCCTGCGGGCAGCCCGAACCCCATCCCCACGAAAACGCCCGGATAGAAGCTGCTGTAGGGGCCGTAAGCAAACCAGTCCTTGCGGCTTAGAAAGCCGGGAACGCAGACGTCATAGGCCATAATCGTCTCGCGCGGCAGCGCTGTCCGTAGCGCCGCCAACAGTGGGGCGGCTTCACGGCGGTCGCTTTGCTGCTTCAGTCCCGCGAAGCAGGCATCCCAGCCGGTACGATCACCGGGATCGGTAGCCAGTAGATCGCGAAGCCGCTCCAGGCCTCGCCGGGGGCTTCCGCACAGCGGCACCTCCGCGGGATATACGCGACCGATCTCGCGCGCATCCGCCTCCAGGTGGACCAGCCGCCGGGGCGGGAAGAACCACGGCCAGCGCGTGTCCACCTGCACGAAACGCGCGCCGACGGCCAGTAGCAGGTCGTGCTCCCCGTACGCCGCGGAGCCGGGTGTGGAATTGCTGTCCCCAAGCGACCACGGGTGCTCCTCGTTCACCGCGCCTTTGCCGAGGACGTTGGTGATTACGGGAGCCCGGAGGGTTTCCGCGAGCGAACCGAGCGCTTCGCTCGCGCCGGCGTGCGCTACCCCGTCGCCGGCAAAGATTAACGGCCGCCGGGCGGATCGCAGCGCCGCTACCGCCGCTCGAAGCGCGTCTCCGTCCGGCTCCGGCTCCGGCGGCGCCACGCGGCCCGGCAGGCCCGGATTGCCGCCATCGTCGCCGAACACGTCCGCGGGGATCTCCACCTGGACCGGACCGGGACGGTCGCGGCGGAGATGGTAGAAGGCCTCCGCCAGCACTTCCGGGATCTCGCCCACACTGCGAACGGCCGCACGCCATTTGGTAATGGGAGCGAACAGGCGAGCCTGGTCGAGACCGTGGAAAAGATCGCGGCGGAGCTCGCCCCGGAATCGGGTCTCGGTTTGCGAGGTGATCAGCAGCACGCGAGAGCAGTCCGTATACGCGCCGGCAATGCCGGTTACGGCATGGGTGGCGCCGGGACCCGGGATAGTGAACGCCACCCCGACATCGTTGGAGGCTCGCGCAAAGCCGTCCGCCATCCAGGCGCCGCCCAGCTCGTGGCGGACGAGCACATGACGAAACTCGCCGGCCAGGGACGGGAGCGCATCGTACAGGTGAATGTTCAGCGCGCCGGGAATCCCGAACCCTACCGGCACCCCCTGCTCGACCAGGCACCTCAATACGATCTCACCACCCGTCATCGCGCTCTCCGTTATCACCCACCGATACCGACCGCACGTTCGCACCCCGCGCTGCCATTCCCTTTGCGAAGCGGAACAGACAACCGCACATGCGCAAAGCTCCCTGAGAGTACCATCGCTGCCGAAATTGATCCGGATTTCCCGTCTTGGCGTCCTTCACCGTTGCGGTTCAACCCCGGCCGGGAATTCAGAGCGCGCTCGGGCAGGTAAGATCTAAGGGCGGAAGGAAAGTCGCTGCGGCGATTATCCGTTGCCATCAGTTGGGAGGGACCGTTATCAACCCCTACATCACCACGCGTCGACGCGGGCGCGGTTTCTTCTGGTTGGCGCTGGCCCTGGCTGCCGGAGCGGCGTCCGCAGTATTCGGCGCCGGAGCGGTGCCGCAGGTCCGGTTCTCGGAGTATCGGCTCACTAACGGGCTACGCGTGATTCTCGCACCGGACCGCACCGCGCCGGTGATCGCAGTCAACGTCACCTACGACGTCGGCTCCCGCAACGAGCGTCCGGGCCGCAGCGGGTTCGCGCACCTGTTCGAGCACATGATGTTCCAGGGCTCAGCCAACGTGGGCAAGGGCGAGCACGGGATGCTGGTCAGCGATAACGGCGGGAACACCAACGGCACGACCAATCAGGACCGCACCAATTACTTCGAAGCACTCCCGGCGAACCAGCTCGATCTCGCCCTTTTCCTCGAAGCCGACCGGATGCGCTCGCTGGATATCTCCCAGGAAAACCTGGACAACCAGCGGGCGGTGGTGCAGGAAGAAAAGCGCCAGCGTTACGACAACCAGCCCTACGGCCTCGTCCACGAAAAAGAACTCGAGCTTACCTATACGGGATTTCCGTATAAGCACACCACCATCGGCTCGATGGAAGACCTCAACGCCGCAAATCTGACGGACATCCGGGAGTTCTTCAAGATTTACTACGCGCCGAATAACGCGGTTCTTGCGGTTGCGGGCGACTTCGATACGGGTGAAGCAAAGCGCAAGATCCAGAAATACTTCGGTGACATTTCGAGCCAGCCGGCGCCGCCGCCCGTGAGCATGAGCGAACCTGCACCCACTGGCGAGCGCCGTGTCACCCTCGACGACCGCCTGGCACGACTGCCGCGGTACACGGCCGCCTACCGCACCGTGTCCGGAAGCGATCCGGACTTCTATGCGCTAAACGTGCTCGGCGATGTTCTTGCCGGGGGTCGACTCTCCCGGCTTTATGCCGCGCTGGTGGACAAGAATGTGGCGCTCAGCGTGATGGCCGGGCCGGACGAAACACGCGGCCCCGGGCTATTCGACGTCATCGCCAGCCTGCCGCCGAACGGCGAGCTTGAAGCCGTGGAGAAGGCTATCAATGCTGAGGTCGAGCGAGTGAAACGCGACGGCGTCACGGAAGAAGAGCTGGTTCGGGTGAAAGCGGGCTCCCGCACCGCCACCGTAGGCGGGCTGCGGACCGCGCTCTCTAGAGCCAATGATCTCGCCCTCTACGCCGTGTACTACAACGATCCCGGGCGGATCAACACGCTGCTACCGAAGCTTGAGGCCGTCACGCCGACGGACGTACAGCGCGTCGCCCGCAAGTATCTCACGCCTGAAAACCGAGTGGTGATCCTCTCCAAGCCGGCGGGACGACCCCAGGCCCGAACCGGCGGAGGCCAGCCGTGAACCGAACTGTCACCTCAGTATTCATTTTGGCCGCCCTGTTAGCAGGTGCGGCGTGCGCCCAGGAAACAGGGGAGCATAGTCCCGCGGGCAAGGCTGGACTGGTACAGAAGAACCGCGCGCCGGTGGCCAAAAACGTCCTTCAGGTACGTTTCCCGCGGCCAAAGACGGCCACCCTTCCCAACGGCGTGCGAGTATTCGTCCTGGAAGACCACCGCCTGCCGACCGTCCGGTTCAGCCTGATGATGAAGGCGGGAACCCTCTTCGAGCCAAAGCCGGGCCTGGCCGACATCACCGCATCGATGCTCTCTGAAGGGACGAAGAGCCGCACCGCGGATCAGCTTGCCCGCGACACCGAATCCATCGGAGCAGATCTCTCCGCGGACGCCGCGATGGAAACCACCACCGTCGGCATTAGTGGTCTCGCCGAGAACGCGCCGAAGCTAGTTGAGATCCTCGCGGACATGGCGCTCAATCCATCGTTCCCGGAGGACCGTTTCGCTCGCGAGAAGTTCCGGACCGCGGCACGGCTGACCCAGCGCCGGTCCGATCCCACGGCCATGGCCAGCGAGGTCTCCGGCCGCGTGCTCTACGGTGACACCCCGTATGCGGGCGCCTTCCCCACCCCGGAGCAGGTGACCGCCCTCACGCGCGCCGACCTGGCCGCCTTCCACGATCGCTTCTTCCGACCCAACGGCGCTCTCCTCGGAGTTGCCGGTGACGTGCGCACCAAGGACGTGGTCGCGCTGCTCACGAAGGCGTTCGCGGACTGGAAGCCCGGCGCGTCCGAACCGACCGCGCCTTCCGCGGAGTTCTCTCCCAAACCGAAGACGCGCGTGTATCTCCTGGATCGGCCCGGTTCGGTCCAAACGGTCCTTCGGTTTGCGAATATCGGCATCCGGCGCACCGACCCGGACTACATCCCGCTCACGGTTGCCGACCACATCCTCGGCGGCGGATTTATGTCGCGGCTCTTCGAGAACATCCGCGAGCGCCATGGCTACTCCTATGGCCCGGGCACTGCGCTCGTTACCGCGCGCTGGCCGGGACAATGGCTAGCCGGCGCCAGCGTGCGCACGCCCGTCACCGGTCCGGCCGTACACGAGTTCATGTATGAGTTCCGACGACTCCAAACGGAGAACGTATCTGAAGCCGATCTGGACCGCGCCAAACGATCGCTGATCGGAAGCTTTGCCCTCTCGCTCGAAATCCCGCAGCGCAGCGGACGCTTCGGCGCGCCCGGCATCCTCGACCGGGCCCTCGAACTGGTGCGTTACGGCCTCCCCGCCGACTACTGGGACACGTATCCGGCAAAGGTCCGCGCCGTGACCCCCGCCGACATCCAGCGCGTCTCGCAGAAGTACCTCGGTGAAGGCAAGATCCAGGTAATCGCTGTAGGGGAGCGCGAGCAGATTGAGGCGGCACTCAAGGAGTACGGTCCCGTCCAGGTGCTGGAGAGCGCGGAGCAGGCGAGCCATCTTCCGAACCCGTGACCTGTACTCCCGCGTCGAGGGCTCGGTTGGAACCGTGCCCTGCTTGCACGAAGCCCCGCCTGCGCGGGGCTTTTGTCTGAGTCCGCGGAGGCCAAGTTGGTTCGGCCAAGTCCTTATTTCCAATGGGGACGTGGGCCAGAGGCGCACCGCCGTAAGGTTCAGGTCGTTATCATAAGCCGGGAGGCGACATTGAGACGACGCAAGCGAGATCCCCTCACCATCGCCGCCGCCGTCGCAACGCTTCTGCTTCTGGCCGGCGCCGCAATCAGCTACTGGCGATACGTACTTTCCAGCACAGTGGGATCCGAAGCTTGGAATTCACGTGACTTGAAGTCGCGGC